>ULVO01097241.1_pt1 | contig 11752 bp, 5 predicted proteins | sample 1959521 | NCBI WGS metagenome assembly ULVO01 (sample SAMEA4835788, study PRJEB28245) | human gut metagenome | biome: gut microbiome; material: fecal sample | place: Denmark | collected 2008
ACAAAATATTTTCGCGAAAGAGATGTAAAGGAATGTTAAATACAGCATTATTGAAGCCGTTTCAGTCTGTACCACCCTTTCAGATACCCTATGTCATAGACGGGAAAAGTTCGTTCCGCTTTCTGATATTGCCCATTTCGTGGTGCGATAAAGCCCATTTCAGGGTGCGATATGGTGCTTTTCAGCCTCCGAAATGGGCTTTATTGCAAGTCGAAATGGGGCATATTGCAAAACGAAGAAATACCCTTTAAACATAAATCGTTGATGTTCAATATATTATAAAAACCTCTTATTTTCCGCGTATTTGCGCCCGAAGGAAAGTCAGTCCGCAAATACGCGCTTATTTTTGGGGGTATATCGGGAAACGCGGAGGGAAAAATCAGAATCCGGTTACAATTTGAAAGCGGGCCATATCGTTCTCGTTTCAGTAGTGGGAAACAACGCTGTCTGTGACCGGAACCACGTTATCCTTATTTAATCCTATTATCATTGAATATATTTTGGACTTTCTTTGTTTTATGGTGGAGTGGCTGGGAATGTGTATGACGGACGAAAGGCGGCGTGCAGAAACCGGAAGAGGGGCTTCGGATACACGGAGGAGACACGAAAAAAGCCATGCCGCCAACCTTTTTATCGGTTGCGACATGGCCTGACAGTTGTTATGTATTGAGGTCCCGCGCGGCAATAGAACACGGTGTGCTTTGCGGAACCTCGGTTGTGATGTCATCTTACGAGCACCTTGCGCACCGTCTCGCCGCACTTAACGATGTATGCTCCCGGCTCTATCGGGAACGAAGTACTGCCCTCCACGGTGCCGAGCTGTCTGACGGTTCGTCCTGACATGTCGAACACGCTCACGGTGCATGCCTCTGCAGTAGATATGTTTATCTGTCCGGCGGTGGCTGTGATGGTTGTTCCGTCGGCAGTCACGGCGTTGCCGATGCCTGTGTTGGTGTCAACGTAGATGGTGTTGGACCAGTCGGAATAGTAATAGAATAACACACCGCCGTTTATTGATACGACGGAGTAGCTGAAATTCTCTTCTTGAGGAGAGTCGGGCGTCTCCACGTAGAAACCGTTGTTGTAGGATGTGTAACGCTTATAAGTTTTTGTCAGCACAGTGCCGGCCTCCAATTCCTGAGTTATCTTTATGTCGTCGACGAACACCATGTCGAATACACCTTGTTCGCCTTCAGGCTCCATGAAACTTATATAGATAGTGTAGTAGTTGCTTTCTCCGAGCTCCAACTCGTATGATGTCATTTCTTCGTTTATTTCTACGTATTGTACACTATTGGCTGTGATATATTCAGTTACAGGGTCGACGTCGTAAAGTATCACTTGCAGTCTTGTTCCCGGGGAACAGTCGACCGCCATCGCCGAGAGATTTATCTTTATCTTACCGGGATTTGCCGTGCTGACTTTGTAGTATGGAGTCATGATCGTGGACATATTGTATTCTGGGGTTTGGTAATAGCTGCTGAGTCCTATCATGCCGTCCGCAATAAAACTATAAAGTCCTGCCCAGTCCGGATATTTTGTGTATTGGTCAAACCGATAGATATTGTTGTTATAAATAGGATTTTCTATTGTTCCTACATTTATATTGTCGAAGTTCTCGTCTGCTATGACGAATGTCCCTGACTGCGGTATTTTATATTCTGATCTGACGCGCAGTTCGTATAGTGTGGCGTTTTCCACGCTGGTCCAGTTGGCTCTGAATCCGTCCTTGCTCACTTCTGTGGCCTCTGTAGCTACGGGCGGCTCCATATCCGTTACGGGATTTATGGCGGCTACGATGTTTGACTCGGCCGAGGTGTGAACCCCGTCGGTTGCCTGTACGGAGTAATAATAGATTCGTCCGGGCTGCAGTCCTTTCACCGTCAATTTGGTGTCGAGAATATTATAGTCTTGAAGTACATACTGCGGCTGGTTGTCGGAGAAGTAGAACACGTCGAGCAGATAGGATGTAGCCTTGTTCACGGCTATCCAGTTGGCGGTGAATTCTGTGTCAGTGACGTTGGTGGCGTCCATCACTGCCGGTCTGCTTATCTCCGGGTTGTCTTTCTGTGTTATTCTGATGTTGTCGATAAATATCGGCGCATTGGCACCTATCTGTATTGAACTTTCTCTGCCGCCTAATTCACGGAATGGGATTGTAATTGTTTGCCATGTCTCATTACAGCTTGCAAACCTTCTTTCCGCATATCCATACATAGTTTGATTGTATATAGTTACAATGGCTTGTCCAGACTGCGCCCGGCATGAGAACTCGACATTGTAGTTACCGTTGTCGGCAGAAAGATCGATAAATGGCGTCATGATAAATGATCTGTTGCCTGTTGAAAGGAAACAGCATCCTCCTGCCTGATAGATATCGGTCCCGTACCATCCGCCCGTATTGGTATAGTCAGGTATTACATTGCTGCCGTCTGTTATGAAAGTGTTCATGTCGGGTGCATCCTCAGAGCCTGACGTGAACTTGCTGAAGTCCTCGCTGAACATAACGATGTCTGTTCCTTCAGCCTTCATCGGCATCTGCATACTGCTGTTCGTTGCGCTCATGGCAGACGGAAGTTTGATTGCCTTTGGTTTTACGACAGGTATCATTACCTGTTGTTTTATGGTCTTTATGCGGTCATCGTTGTCTGCATGCGTGCATGGGGATACGAGTAGTAAACCTAAGACCAGTGACTTTAACAGCTTTTGGGGTTTTAATGTCTTCATGTTGTTGATGGAGTTTTGTTTAAGTGTTGTTCTCTTCATATAAGCGTTGCCGTTGCTTGCAATGCTCACGAGATGACCCCATTTACGGGTGTGTTCGGTTTAAGGCTTCCGCCTTCATTGTGATGGTAGGCAATCATTGTTGCCGATGCAGGATATTGTTTATACGGCAGTTATGCCGGCTGTTGTTGCAATGAAGGTTTGTCTGCCGGTGTGTGACAGTGTCGTCGCGTGGTCTTCCGGCTTGGTTGTAATATATATTGCAAATATAGTGAAAGGTGAGAGCAGAGGCAAAGCGGGAAAACGAAGTTTTACCGTACTGATCTATGCCGAGCCGCATCCTATATTATGCAAATATAGTGAAAGGTGAGAGCAACGACAAGCCGGATAAACTTGTTTTCCGGGATTGGCACTGCCGCACCGTATCCTATATTATGCAAATATAGTGATTAATGGTAAAAATCAGAAGTTTTTTGTTCAATATTTTCTTTTTATTTACTTTATTGTTCTTCGGTGAGAGCTGTGACGTGTAGGTGGAAGAGTATTAATGCGTAGCGTTTATATGGTGGAAAGTGTGTGTAAGGTATGTAGTGTAAACAAGAAAGCCATATCACGTCCCGATAAAGGGAAATGATATGGCTTTCTTATGTTTATTGTTCAGTGCAGCGCGGCCGTTGTTTTCGGCATGCGGAGCACTGAGCGGGTGTATTCATATTTATCTTACGAGCACCTTGCGCACTGTTTCGCCGCACTTCACGATGTATGCTCCCGGCTCTATCGGGAACGAGGTGCTGCCCTCCACGGCGTCGAACTGTCTTACGGTGCGTCCTGACATGTCGAAAACGCTCACGGTGCATGCCTCTGTAGCAGATATGTTTATTTGTCCGGCAGAGGCTGTGATGGTTGTTCCGTCGGCAGTCACGGCGTTGCCGATGCCTGTGTTGGTGTCAACTACAACCACGTTGGACGGTTCAGAATATACATAGTCGTCTGTTCCGTTGCTTACGGCTATGACGTAGTAGTAGAAGTTCTCGCCGTCGGGAGAGTCGGGTGTCTCAACATAGAAACTGTTGTTGTAGGCTGTGTCGTACCTGTAGATGCGCGACAGAGTTGTGCCTGCCTCTATCTCCTGAGTTATCTTCACGCCGTCGATGAACACCATACCGGTTGTGCCGTAGGTGTCGTTGGGGTCGCTGAAGCCTATGGCGATGTAATAGTAGTTGCTTGTACCGAGGTCGAAATCGTATGAAGTCATCTCGTTGCTGAGAGTTACAAATTGCCAGCCGTTGCCTAATATGTCGCCTGTTTCGGCATCGACGAGTGCCACTCCGAGTCTTGTTCCGTTGGTACAGTTGACCATCTGTGCAGAGATGGTGGCTTTAATCTCTCCCGGATTGGCAGTGCTGACTTGATAGAGCGGACTGTAGAGCATAGAGTAGCTGCCCATCATGGCATAATAGTTCTTGAGACCTATCATGCCGTTTGCGAGCAGTGTGGTGACGCCCAGCCAGTCGGGATGCTCTGTGTATTGGTCGAGCGAACATTCAATGGAGTTGTACTCGGGAGCGTTTATTGTTCCGCTTGTCACCTTGTCGAATGTCTCGTCGTCGAGAACGAATGTTCCTGACTGCGGAACTTTATACTCAGACACGGTGGTTAGGCTGTAGTGTGCGGCGCTGTCCACGCTGTTCCAGTTGGCGCGGAATCCGTCCTTGCTCACTTCTGTAGCCGCTGTCGCCACGGGAGTGTCGAGATCCTGCACGGGCTTAATGGCAGCCATGATGGCCGACTCGTCGGATGTGAGCGTGCCGTCGGTTGCCTGTACTGAGTAATAGTAGAGACGTCCGGCCTGCAGACCGCTAACGGGCTCGCTGGTGTTGGTGGTCTGGTAGTCCTTGATGACATACTGCGGCTGGTTGTCTGAGAAGTAGAACACGTCGAGCAGATAGGCCGTCGCGGTGGTCACAGCCTGCCAGTTGGCGGTGAAGCTGTTGTCGGTGACGTCGGTGGCATCCATTATCACCGGAGCGCTGATGGTGGATACTGTCTCAGAACTTTCCTTCTGGGTTATCGTGATGTCGTCGATGAATATCGGCGCGTCACCGTAGAACTGTATCACAGTCTGCGAACCGCCGTATCCGTTGAAGGTAGCCACGCCTGTTTTCCAGTTCTCGTCGCAGCTGGCTTTCATTCCGTGCGGTTGCGGTCCGCCGTATGTCTGACTGAAGATATAGACATTGGCGCTGCCCGACTGTGCCCTGTATGAGAACTGGATCTCGAAGTTTCCGTTGTCGGCGGAGAGGTCGATGGAAGGTGTCATGAGCAGTGCCTCTGTGCCGTCGGCAAGGAAACAGCATCCTCCTGCCTGATAGATGTTCACTCCGCTCCATCCGTATGTGTTGATGTAGTCCTGCATTATCTCGCCGTCGCTCGTAGTGATGTTTGTCATGTCGGGCGCATCCTCAGAGCCGGCCGTGAACTTGCTGAAGTCCTCGCTGAGCACAACGGTCGTTGTCTCGCCCGCCTTCATCGGCGCACGCAGACGTGTGTCGGCAGTGATTGTCATTGCTGCCGGAAGTGTGATGCGGCTTTTCTTTATCGGGTTCACTGCATGCAGCTTTGCCGGACGCTTGGCGCTCCATACGCGGTTGCCGTTGTCGGCTTGCGCGCATGGTGAGATAAGTAATAAGCCTAATACCACTGACGGTAACAGGTTTGTTGCTTTTGATAAGTTCATTTTGATGTTATCGTTTTTATCTAATTATTATTTTCTTTATGTAAGTGTTGCTGTCGCAGTCAACCTTAACTATATATACACCCTTTCCAGCTATGTTCAGCTTAAGGCTTCCGCCCTCGGTCTGACCTTCGGCAACCATTGTTCCCGATGCTGAATATACGGATACGGCAGCCTTTCCGGCTGTTCTGACGGTTACGGTCTGTCCTTCGGTTTCAACAGTTGTGGCGTCGGTTGATGCGTTGTCGATGCCTGTGGCCAGGACATAGATGGAACGCTCGACCGGTGACGACTCGTTGTTGCCCTCGTATAGACAAACCACGCTATACTTGTTGATGCCTTTCTTGACAGTTCCGTCGATGAATGTGCGGGTTGTTGTGAATCCGATGTATTCGTCGTTGCGATAGACATTGAATCCGAGCGGGTATTCGGCGTCAGTCGTAGGATTGTAATTCTCGTCGAAGTCTGGCGTCTGTCCCGGTACGAAAGTGTCTTTTGCAGTCGTGGGTTCGAGCGTAGCCTTCATCAACGGATTGAGCTGTATGATGTCGTCGCGCCATACACCTTCGGAGAGTACGAGGTTACCGAGTCCCGGAGTGTAGGTGTCGCCGTCGCAGATGATGCGGAATCCGCCGTCGAATGTGTTGCCGTAAACGCCAATCATGTAGTCGTAGCCGGGCTCGATGACTGTAGGCGTGTCAAACTCCTTGACACACCAGTTGCCCGATCCGTACTCGGTGATGTCGCGTTCGTTTACAATCTGCATGTCGTCTGTGCCTGCTGCTGCGCGCCATACTCTTATCTTATAGCTTGTGGTGCGTTGCGATGAGAACGGGAAGAAGCCTATGCCGGTGATGGCGTAGCCGTTGTATGCGCGGAGATCTTTCTCGTTGAAACGCTGCGCGAAGTCGGTTTCGTTCGAATAGATATACTGATATACAACATCGCTGTAGTTGAGGTTCGAGCGCGAGAGGTCTGGATTCATCTTCCATGTCACCTCAACGCCATTGCTCGTCTCGGTTGTCGAGAGCGACTCTATGCGGTTCTCGGGCAGTCTGACGGTTGCCTCGGCAAACGGAGATACGAGTCCGTTGTCATAAACCACATCCACTTTGTAATCTATTATTATGCTTCCCGAATTGTTGTCTACATAGGTCAGCTCCTGTGTTGAGGTGAGGAGTATGCCGTCTCTGAATATCCGGTATTCCTTAATTCCGTCGGCTTCGGGTGCTTCCCATTCGAGAGTCACCACGCCACGCTTTGCTTTTGCCGTGAAGTTTCTGACCATGGCGGGAGCCGCCTCGGCAGTGAAGTCGAACGAAATCTTGCCGTCGGTCTCGCTGATGTTGTTCAGAGAGAAGTATGAATACTTGCCGTCGTTGGAGTGGGTAGACGGAATTGTGACATCAGACCATGTCGTCTTGCCTGTCGATCCGGGGAAAGGCGCACCTGCCGAATTGATGTCGCCGTAGGATTGCGGGCTGTCGTAAGGGTCGGATGTGGCTGAAGCGCACACTGTGTAGAGGCCCTGCTGATAGTCGCAGTTCACGGTGTTGAGGTCGGCGGTGGCGTTTATACGGTTCTCGTCAACATGATAGACGATGAGTCCGTGCCCCGGAAGCTCCTTGTCGAACTTCTGCACCTGGCGGTTCTCAAGTACGAAATAGTCGCCCTCACGCTGTGTTTTCACCACATATCCCACAGGTTCGTCGGTTGCGGCAGGCATGTCGGTTATGGATGTCGTGGCGTCGAGCACCTTGGGTTCAACCCATCCGAACTGCATCTTCTGCCACATGTTGAGGCTTGAAGGCGTGTCGCCCGGCAGGTTATGCTCGTTCCATATACCGTCGGCCATGAGGTCCCAGATGCCGGTTCCGTTGTAGTAGCCGTTCTCCTCGTAGTCGGTGTCGTAGTAGTCGGGCGCACCGAGGTTGTGTCCGAACTCGTGACAAAGCACTCCGACAGTCGTCATCTGTGTGCCATACTGCGAGTTGCTTATGAGAATTTCGGGCTGTATGGTGTATTTCTTCACGCGGATGTCGCCATACATCTGGTCGAGAAGCTCGCCGCTGTGCGACCAGATATCCGCCGTGTTACCGCTCACTTCCTGTCCCATTCCCTGGTGGATGATGGACAGTCCGTCGAGTTCGCCGTCTCCGTCGTTGTCGAACTGCGTGATGTCAAGTTCAGGATCGACAAGTGCGAGAGCGTCGCGTATGAGGTCGGTCATGTCCTCTGTGCTGTAGAGTGACTTCTGTCGTGGCAGCTGCAGCCATCCTACGACAGTTGTCTCTATGTCCAGTTTGCCGTAGGATGTCTCCAGATAGTAGTCGCGGAAACTGCCTGTGCCGTTGTAGTTCTCGGCGTTCATGAGCTCGCGGAACTTGTCTGCGTCGAACAGAGGTTTGGTGTCGGCAAAGTTGACGAGCAGCATGAGCAGCTTGCGCTTGCCCGTAAGCGGGAATGTACCGTTGATCTGTAATGATTTCTTCGGTCCGGTGGTGCCGAATACAGCACCGTCAGCCTTCATCAGTTCATTGCGTCTCAGCAGTCGTGTCCTTGCCGGAGCCTGTCTGTCGTCGCCGGTGTATTTCTGTCCTGCTACGATTGTGTCGTTGTCGTCCTTCGTAGCGTAGCATAGGAATCCCTTATCCGATTTCTTCAACACATATCCGTCGGCCGATTCGAGCCAGTGGCTGTACTCGTCGCCTCGTATGTGATAAGCGACCGTCGTGCCGTCGGGTTGTGTGAATTTAACAAGTTTCGGATATGCCGGCACACAGAAGGCCGGCATATCCGAAATAGAGATAAGGCATAATGATGTAATAAGAATTCTGAAAAATCTCATGCCTATATTGTTACTTTAAAATCTTTACGCTTTCGTTTCCAGCGTTGATGACATAGATGCCATTGCTCCATCCGCTTGCAGGAATGACAACCTCGCCACCGCGAGCCTTGCCGTTGAATACCTGTACGCCTGATACGCTGTAAACTCTTACGCTCTCGCCGTCAGACAATCCGCTCACGCGATAGTTCTCGCCGTCGGCAGATATCTCAATCTCCATGTTGCCTGTTGTCGTTGTTCCGATTGCGTCGGCAATCTTCTGATGGAACTTAACCCACGGCATTACGCTGAAGCTGTAGCCTGTCAGTTCAGAGCTGAACTCGTCGGCTCTACACCAGTTGCCGTCAACAACGTAGTCGCTTCCAGGCAGAGCCTTCTCTGGCTTGACATAGAATGTAGTCTGTTTGTTGGCGTGCTTTCTTGTGTCGAATCCTATCCATGTGCGGTAGTTTCTCTCCTGTGTCTCATCGTAGAGGTCGAGCTCGTCGAATTCGAATGCCACATAGAATGTACCGCTCACATTAATCGGTTCGTCAAAGCTGATAGACTGTCTTACCGGCTGATAATATCCGCTGTCGCCGAATGTGTTGATGAGCTTTTCGGTCTTCGAGCCGAGCGGGTGCTCAGTGTCCGGTTTGCCGTCTTTGTCAGGATAGATGACGACGGTGTATGTCTTTTCCTTATCGTTGATGCTGCCTTCGCCTATGTCGTTGATGAACAGGTTGTACATACTTGTGAGTATAGACAGCGACGAAATGTCGATTGTCACGTCAGAAGGCATCTCGAAGCGCTCGGCTATTGAGCGGTAGTACGGGTTCACTCCGACTGCGTAGTCGTAGTATATCTCGTATGTATCCGCCTCCTTCACGTTGCCGTTCTCGTCGAATGCAGGCAGGTCGCTCTGCTGGAATATCTTGTCTGTTGACTCAGATGTAGTAGTGAAAGCGTCGTCGGTGTCTGCATCAAGGTCGTAAACCTCTGTTCTGAATACCTGTGTGCTCTCTGTTGTTCCACCTTCGTTTGTAGCCTGGAGCGTTATTGTGTAGGTTCCTGATGCCGGGAATAATATTTCCGGTTCGGCAGCCTGGTCGTCGGATATCACGGCTCCGTTGTCGGCAGTCCATTTGTAAGAATCTGCGTCGGTGCTCATATTGACGAGTTTCACCTTCTGATCCTTGAATACGAACGGTGAGCCGTTGAAGATGGAGTTAAGCGTATTGCCTACATAGAAGAGTGCGGTAGGCGGCAGTACGTCGTCCTTTTCTATGACAGAGAAGTTGTCTATCGCGATGTTTCCGTCGCCGGCTTCAGCCGAGCATGCGTACATGGCGAAGCAGTATTTGCCGTCTTCAGCCGGGGTGAAGTCTTTCTCTATCTTCATCCAGTCTGTTACAGGTGTATTGGTTATTTCCTCAAGCACTGTTGTCTGTGCGTCAGACTCCTGTGCGTTTCCTGCTGTGAGCTTGAACGACGGGTTCACGTTGCCGCTTCCCGGCATGTAGAGATACATTGATACGGTGTATGTCTGTCCGCCCTTCATGTCGAGCATCGGCGAGTAAGCTATGTCCTGTCTGCCCGGCAGAGCCGAAGGCTGAGTCAGCATATAGTATTCGCCCGATACTGCCGGTTTGTCTTTTATGGCAGCAGTGATCCACGGTGTCTCGCCTGTGCTTGCCCATCCCATAGGCAGGTATTCCTGTCCTGAATAGTGCGTAGCGTCGTCGTAGGTCTCTCGGCCTTCCATGAAGGTTCCTCACCGCTTCCGCTCTCGGCTACAGAGAATGTGTCGAAGAATACATCGCCTGCTGAAGACAGTACAGAGTTGCACCAGAGTCCGAAGCAATATTGTCCGTCGGTCTCAGGAGTGAACTTAACGGTTACTTCCTTCCAGTCGCAATCGCCCTCTTCTGCGGCAAGCTCATATATCTGAGCGTCAGCCACCTGAGCAAGTCCTGCGGTAATCTTATATCCCGGATTGCGTCCGTTCTGTGCGGCGTTCATCATCTTTACCCATACGGTCATGGTATATTCCACGCCACCCTTCATCTCGAACATCGGCGAGAATGCCACGTCGGCACGGTTGCTTCCCTGCGGATAGCCCGATACGAGAGCGTTAGAACCGCTCTGTGCCTGAACTCCGTACCAGTCGGATGTAGGATAAGTAGCGAATGGTGCTGTGCCTTCGCTTGTCCATCCTGCCGGGAGTTGTTCTTCTGCTGTAGTGTCGAAATTCTCAGAGTAAGGCAGTTCCTTATTAGGATCAACAGGCTCCTCCACGGTTTCTTCCTCTGTTACGGAGAATGTATCGAAATATACATCGCCTGCTGTAGAGAGCACAGAGTTGCACCAGAGTCCGAAGCAATACTGTCCGTCAGTCTCCGGAGTGAATGTCACGGTTACTTCCTTCCAGTCGCACAAGCCTTCCTCGGCAGCAAGCTCAACGGTCTGAGCCTCGGCAGTCTGCGCGTTTCCGGCAGTAATCTTATATCCCGGATTGCGTCCGTTCTGTGAGCCGTTGGTTGTCATCACCCATACGGTCATTGTGTACTTAACGCCGGCCTTCATCTCGAACATCGGCGAGAAAGCCACGTCGGCGCGGTTGCCTGTCTGCGGATAACCCGATACGAGAGCGTTCAGACCGCTTTGAGCCTGAGTTCCATACCAGTCAAGTGTAGGATATACAGCAAATGTGTATTCGCCGGCTACTTCCCATCCTGCAGGAATATATTCCTCTTCGGTGGTGTCGAAGTTCTCAGAGTAAGGCAGCGCAGCCACCTGTGCAGGCTCCTCAACGGTTTCAGCCGCGGTCACGGAGAATGTGTCGAAGAACACGTCACCGGCTGTAGAGAGTACGGAGCTGCACCAGAGTCCGAAGCAATATTGTCCGTCTGCCTCCGGAGTGAATGTCACGGTGACTTCCTTCCAGTCGCATTCGCCTTCCTCGGCAGCAAGCTCAACGGTCTGTGCCTCAGTCGTCTGCGCGTTTCCTACGGTAATCTTATAACCCGGATTGCGTCCGTTCTGTGCGAAGTTCTTAGCCATCACCCATACGGTCATAGTGTATTCCACGCCGCCCTTCATCTCAAGCATCGGCGAGAAAGCCACATCGGTACGGTTGCTTGTCTGCGGATATCCGGAGGCAATCACGTTTGCTCCCGACTGAGCATGTGAGGCATAGTCCATTGCTGAAGACACGGAGAAAGTGGAACTTCCTGCCGTTGCCCATCCTTCCGGCATCATTCCTGCCTCGGTGTCGTCGAAGTTCTCCGTGTAAGGATACTCCGCCACACTTTCAGCGGCCTTAGCATAACAGCTAAAGAAGATGCTGAATAGGAAAAGTAAAGTAAAAAGTTTTCTCATATTATAAAACAGTTATTAAATGAAATATTTTGTCAAAAATTATAGATAAATGTGGTTCATCCGACATTTCGAGTGATATGACAATCATG
>ULVO01091161.1_pt1 | contig 11685 bp, 8 predicted proteins | sample 1959521 | NCBI WGS metagenome assembly ULVO01 (sample SAMEA4835788, study PRJEB28245) | human gut metagenome | biome: gut microbiome; material: fecal sample | place: Denmark | collected 2008
TTCAAAACTTTTTCATAAATAATATATTCTTTATCTTCAAGTGATTTATTCATACTAGAAATAACATTGTTATGTAGTATAGTTATCATTTCTTTATCAGTATATTTTTTCTTAATACTATGAGTATTTTTTTTATTTTGTATTTTTAAAGTAAGCAGATTGTTTTTCATTAAAACATTTTCTTTTTCATTTGATATTTTTTTATTTATTTTAAATAGTGATAAGTCCTTATTAAAGATATTTATAATCAGTCTACTTTCTCCATCATCACTTTTAGTTAAAATACTTCTTGTATCACTCATATTGGCTTTTATTACATACCAAACTTCTGCGTAAACAGTGGCATTTGATTTTACTCTTGCAATAACATTTTCATTTCTAAATATGTTACCTGATACAATTACATCTCCTTTTTTAACGTAATCATCTTTATTTTTTAGTATTTCTCCACTTGATGCATAGATGTCTCTTATATACCCGTTTTTAGAAGCTACAATATCAGTAGCATCATCAGTAATAGTTTTTTTGTTTTTATCTTTTCTTTCTATTACTTTAACATTAAGTACTACTCCTTTTCTTTCAAGTTCAATCCACTCTATCTTAGTTTTATTATCGTTTTTAATTTTATTTTTAATGGTTTCTAGTTCATGATAGTTTTTACTATAACTATATAAAGTAATACCATTTTTTTCAAGTTCACTTTTTAAAAGAGTTTTTAATTCAGTACTTTCTGTTTCATAGTTTATAAATAATACAAAGTTAGTAAATAGAATAATTGTAAATATAGAAAGTAAAAAAAATATAAGAAACATTCTATATCTTTTAAATAAGTATTTTATTCTATTTATTCCACTTGTTTTTATTATATTTATTTCGTAAGTAGTTTTTATACTTTTGATTTTTGTATAGTTAATATATGTTGTTTTAAAAGTAATTACATTTATTCCATACTCTATATCATATATATCAATACCAAGTTTAAATAACTTAGAAAGGATTCTTTTAGGGTTTTTGCCCTTTATTTGAATTACATAGTAATTGATCATAAATCACCTATACTCTATTTTATCAATATTACCCTTAATTAAGAGTTCATGGTCATATAGTTTATTTATAATTAAGTTAGAACCACTTATTAAAAGATTAAATGAAGAACAGTCTACAAGTATTTTATCATCATCAAATACTAAGATAGATTTATAGTTTATTATATTTACTTTATCTTTATATAAGTTAATCTTTAAGTTCTCATCTTTTATATATTCGAGTATTTTAGAAAACATGTAATCACCTAAATAATTGTATGAAAAAAAGACCCAATTAATGATTAAGTCTTTCTTTAATAGAATTAGATAGTTCTTTCATATCACATCTATTTTTTACTAAAGGAGTAATTTCTTTCATGACGTTACCAAAATCTTTAATACTTTCTGCTTTAGTAGAAGAAATAACATTATCTATAATATCATTTAGTTCATCTTCACTTAGCATACTAGGCATATACTTCTTTAAAATATCTACTTCTTGTTGATATGATTCTACTAAATCTATTCTGTTAGCATTTTTAAATTCTTCGATTGAATCATTTCTCATTTTGATTTGTTTATTAATAACATCAAGATATAATTCATCATTTTCTTCTTTTTTGTTATTAATTACTTCAAGTTGTACTGCTCCTTTTACTGCTCTTAAAGTATTAAGTAATACTTTATTTTTTTCTTTCATTGCGCTTATTAAGTCATTTTTAATTGTTTCTTTTAACATAATATCCTCCTTTAAAATTAAAGAGAAAGATTAACTTTCTCTTCTTGTTCTTTTATTTCTTTTTCTAGAGTTGATTGTATTTTGCTTTTTTTCTTCTCTTCTTACTACTCCAGGTTTAGAATAGTATTTTCTTTTTTTAACGTCAGAAAGGACACCATCACGAGAACATTTTACTTTGAAACGCTTGATTGCACCATCTAAGTTACCTTTTACACTAACTTCTGTCATATATATCCCTCCTTTTCGTGTTTAATTCATTAGTATTATACCAAAGATTTATTTTGTTTTCAACTTTTTTCTTTGTTTTTTTCAAAAATATAGTTGACTTTTTCCAAAAAAAATAATATTATTAAAATGCGTGGTAGATTACCCGCCTACTTTTTACGGCAAAATGTGAAAAGTAGTTCAACCAAAACCCCCTGAAGAGAGACGAAAGTCTCTCGCTTTTTTTATATATTTTTAAATAATTATAGAGCCTCTTGCATATACTAGATATGCAATGATACCATTGACTTTTCTACAAATATATAGTATTATTGTATTACCGGAGAGAAATCTTGTCAGGTCGATAGTTAGGATACGATTTTTTAATTAAGTGTGCTGTATTGTACACCGCCCTAACTGGGAAAAAGTCACTTTGTGGCTTTTTTTCTTTTAAGGAAGAATTATTTTAAAATCTATAAACTCAGATAGTGACTCACTAATGTCATAAGAATTGTCGATAGCTTTTTTTCTAATTGTACCTGCTAGTAAATCAGCTGCTTGAACAACATAGCTTTTTCCAGAGTCTTGATAAGATATCTTTACTTCTAAATCAGAAAATATTATTGGTTTTTTCTTGGAAAAATAATTATAATTTGAAATACCATGCTTTAGTTCTTCGATTAATCCATCATGTAAATTATAATATCCATTACTTTTGGTACTTTGTTGATCAATGTTTATTATTAATCTAATTGCTTTATTAGGATCAATTTTTTCTTTTTTTATTAAAGTTTTAATTATTTCTTTGATTAATCTACGTAATGAGTAATCAATAAGTCTCCCTTTAGCAGATTTACTTTGCTTTATATAATCATAAACATTATCGTTTTCAACAACTAAGGCAATAGTATAATATCTGTTTAAATAATTCATTATTCTTCTTTTATCACCATTTTTTATATTAGTATTTTTAATTTCAGGACATTTCTTATTACATGCATTACAATAACTACACTTAATATCATTGATTATAGTTCGATATTGTGTAATAAACTTGTCCTTTTCTTTCTTTGATAAAAATAGTAATACCCCATAAACACTAATTTTTTCTTTATTTGTTAACTTCCCAGAATCATCTAAATTGATATATATTTCTTGTGCTTTCATATCGATTACCTCCTTGATGTATAAAACATTATACCACTTTTTTTAAAATGAAAAAATAAATATAAAATCATATAGATTCTATAACAGCATATATAATGATTACTGGATTATAAAGAACATAAGATATATTAAGGAGGAAAAAAATATGAATAATTGTTGTAAACCACAACATGATAAATGCAAAGATAAAGTATATATAATTGGTACGCCTGGCCCAAGAGGAAGAGATGGCGCTGGCACCGTAACGGTTGGAACTACTACTACTGGAGCTGCTGGTACTAATGCTTTCGTTACTAATACAGGAACTGCTCAAAACGCTGTTTTAAACTTCACTATTCCTAGAGGGGAAACTGGAGCAACTGGTCCTCAAGGTCCTCAAGGTGAAACCGGGGCAACTGGTCCTCAAGGTCCTCAAGGCGAAACTGGGGCAATTGGACCTCAAGGTCCTCAAGGTGAAACTGGAGCTGTCGGACCACAAGGTCCCACTGGTACTGCTGGTGAAGCTGCTACTGTAACAGTTGGAACCACTACTACCGGAGATGCTGGTACTAATGCTTCCGTTACTAATACAGGAACTGCTCAAAACGCTGTTTTAAACTTCACTATTCCTAGAGGTGAAACTGGGGCAACTGGACCTCAAGGTCTTCAAGGCGAAACTGGAGCTGTCGGACCTCAAGGTCCCGCTGGTACTGCTGGTGAAGCTGCTACTGTAACAGTTGGAACTACTACTACCGGAGATGCTGGTACTAATGCTTCCGTTACTAATACAGGAACTGCTCAAAACGCTATTTTAAACTTTACTATTCCTAGAGGGGAAACTGGAGCAACTGGAGCAACTGGACCACAAGGCCCTGCTGGTACTGCTGGTGAGGCTGCTACTGTAACAGTTGGAACCACTACTACTGGAGACGCTGGTACTAATGCTTCCGTTACTAATACAGGGACTGCTCAAAATGCTGTTTTAAACTTCACTATTCCTAGAGGGGAAACTGGAGCAACTGGACCTCAAGGAACTACTGCTACTAATGAATATGGTTATAAATATGATACTACTACTAATCCAATAACTTTAACTGCTAATACTGTTGCAACTGTTCCTTTAAATCAAACTGGTCCACTTAATGTTATTACTGGAGCGACTACTAACGCATTAACAATAGGTAGCGCTGGTACATATAAAATTGATTATTTCTTTAATGGTATTAGTAATACTGCAGGTGATGTTAATTTAGCCGTTTATAATAACAACAACTTAGTACCTGGTTCTACCATAACATTAAACTTAGAAACTGCTAATGAGAAAAACGCTACTGGTAGTATTATTGCTAGTTTCACTGAAGGTAATGTAATTACTTTAGGACTTGAATCTACCACTGGAGTTGAGGTAACTCCTGCTTCTAATACTAATGCATACTTATCAATAGTAAAACTTGCATAACTAAAAAACAACCACATGGTTGTTTTTTAGTATTTTATACATTTTACATAGTTTTCTTGTCTACCCTTTTCTACAGTTTGTTTTATTAAATCATAAACTAACTCTGCAGGTATTTCACCAACATTATCTCTTTTAGCTATAATATCACAAAAATATCCATTATAAATAAAATCTTCAGATATATCAGTATATATTTCCTCTAATTCTTTATTATTAAAAATATGTGCTACTTTTACTAAACTGTTTTGTATTGAAGTTTTAACAAATAACTCTTTAGAAACTGAGATTCCACTAGGATAAATAATATAGTTATCTTGTTCCTCATTTTTATATACATAAAAAGAACGTCCTGTTACTAACTCAAGATAAAAGTTTTTATTTATGCTTTCAAAATAAAGATTAAATGAATCTTTCATAGTATCCTTCACAAAGTACTCTTGCCCATTTTTAATTATTTTTCTCCAAAAAGTTATTCCTTTTATATCGATAATATAGTTATTATTTAACATATTATCCCTCCGTTATATCATTTAAGATCATTTCTTTAATTTTTTCATTTTCTTTAGAATCATTTTCAATAAACTCTAATGAGTCTTTTTTAGCTTGTAATAATATTTTGTAATCATCTTTTATATTAGCAATTTTAAATGTCATATCACCACTTTGTTTTGTACCAAATAAATCACCATGGCCACGTAACTTAAAGTCTTCCTCACTTATTTCAAAACCATCATTTGTCTTAGTCATTACTTCAAGTCTTTTAGCATCTACATCACTAATTAAAATACAACTTGATTGAAGATTACTTCTTCCTACTCTACCACGTAATTGATGAAGTGTTGAAAGCCCAAATCTATTCGCATCAAATATTACTATCATTGTAGCATTTTCCACATCTACCCCAACTTCAATAACAGTAGTACTAATAAGAATTTGTGTCTCATTATTTATAAACTTATTCATAATTTTATCTTTATCTTGTTGTTTTAATTTACCATGTAACACATCTATATTATACTTCTTACCAAATGCAAGATTCATTTTATCTTTTAATTCTTCAACTGTAGTTAAATCCAATATTTCAGAATCCTCAATTAATGGTGCAATTACATATATTTGATGATTATTAAGCAGTTCATTATACATCATATTAAGAACTTCTTTCATATCACTAGTACCTTTTAAATAAGTTTTTATAGGCTTTCTTCCACTTGGAAGAGACATAATAGTAGATATATCCATATCCCCATATATAGTTAAAGCATATGTTCTAGGTATTGGTGTTGCACTCATATAAAGTACATCTGGCATATTACCTTTATTCTGCAATTTTGTTCTTTGTAATACTCCGAAACGGTGTTGTTCATCTGTTACTACTAAACCAAGATTGTTATATAAAACATCTTCTTGTATTAAAGCATGAGTACCAATTACTATATCTATTTCATTATTAAGTAATCTTTCATGAATAGAAGTTTTTTCTTTTTTAGTAAGAGAACCCACTAGTAGTTCTACTTTTATATCAGTATCTTTTAATAAACTTTTAACTGTATTAAAATGTTGAAGTGCAAGTATTTCAGTTGGAACCATTAATGCTCCTTGATAACCGCTTAAATAGTTAGCATATAACGCAAGGATAGATATAACAGTCTTACCACTTCCTACGTCTCCTTGAAGAAGGCGATTCATTCTACGTTTTGATTTAATATCTTTTAGTATTTCATTTAATACTTTATTTTGATCTTCAGTAAGATTATATGGTAATGATTTAATTAATTTATTTAGTTTATCTTCATCATATTCTTTTTTTATACCATTGTCTTCGCTCTTGTGTTTCATTTTAAGAAAGTTTATTTTCATCATGTAAACAAATAATTCTTCATATTTTAATCTTATCATTGCCTGTTTTAGCTTTTCTTTTGTTGATGGATTATGAATTATATTTAAAGAGGTTTTTTTATTTAGAAAATCATATCTTTCTATTAAGTATCTAGGTAAAAAATCAGGTATTTCATTTCCATATTGCATTAGTGCATTGTTTATATATGTCGCAATACTTTTAGATGTAAGTCCTGCAGTTCCATGATATACTGGTTCTATTTTTTCATCTTTTGGTAAAAGTCCCATTCTTATTTCTGATGCTGTAATAATATTTTTCGTTTTATCATACTTACCTAGCACTGTTACGTTTGAACCTACTTCTAATTGATTTTTTAGAAAAGCACGATTAAATATTGAGACGCCCACGACCATACCATCACTGGTTATTAGTCTAAGATTCATCTTATTAAGATTACCTTTTAATCTTATAAGTATAGGTACACAATCAATTTTTCCATCAATTATAACTTTATCATCTATTAAGTTTCTTAAATCACTCCTTTTTATAAAATCATATCTAAAAGGATAATGAGTAACTAAATCTAGTACTGTATTTATATTTAACTTATTAAGTAACATTTCTGACTTAGGGCCTATTCCTTTAACTTCTTTTATTGTCATAATACCACGTCCCTTTTCTTACAAATTATACCACATTTTTAAAAAAATTGAAAGGGATAATTTCGTAAAAAATTACTAGTAAAATGAGTATATAAACCATTTATTTTTACTTTTTTATAAAAAACTCTTGACTTTTAAAGCACTTTTGATTATTATATAAATCACCAGTTCGGCATTAGGCGAATTGGATGCTAGTATCACACTAGCCAACCCCTTTTTATTCTTTTGAAACCGTCCTTCAGGGGGTACGGTTTCTATTTTTTTGTATTAAAAAAACTTTAGTGAAAAAACTAAAGTTTTTATTTTATAGATCAATTCCATCAATACTAGTATTATAAATCCATTCTTTTAAATCAGTATTATCACCAGTCTCATAAAAATGAATTAATTTTTCAAAAAATGTACTCTTTTTATCTTGAGAAATTGTTATAATACCACATCCGTTATCTATCATAATTTTATTTGCAAATAACATTGCTACTCTCTTATTACCATCAATAAACATTTGTCTGCGCATTATCCATAGCATTATTTCTATAGCTATTTCTGTTTTCGTTTTATCGTTTTGATTAAGTAAATTGTCAAGTTCTTCTTTGATTTGGCTTTCAATAGGAAATTGTGGTTTCCAAGTAGTTCCCCCGATATTCACTGGTGTACTTCTTAGTTTTCCTAGATTTTGATTGAGAACTAATTTATCACAAACTAGTTTATGAATTTGACAAAGTTCTTTATAATCATAATCTATATCATCATTTTCTAATATAAATTGCCAAGCATATTTTAAATTATTGATGGCAATTATATTATCTACTGTTAAACCATTAACTATACCACCATCATAAATAACTTGTGTTTCTGGATAAGTAACTCCTATACCTTCCAAATTAGCACTTTTCCAAATATAATCTACTATATTTCTTTTAGCAACGAATACATTTTGTTCTCTTGTTAATTCAAATTTATCTTTCACTTTATCACCTCACTCATAACTTATTTATTTGCATCTTCTTTTAATTCGTTATCTTTTTCAATAGAATTTTCTTTATTCTTTTCTAATAAGTCTGATTTAATTCGATATCTATTTTCTCTTTCAAATATTAAATCATATTTAGAAAAATCACTTTTACTATCAAGTTTTAATTCTTTTGTTACTGGGTTATATCTATAAAGTGGAAAGTATCCAGATTCTGCTGCTAATTTTTCTTCTTTTATAGAGTCTTTCATACCAGTTTTTATTCCATGTGATATACATGGAGAGTATGCGATTATAATAGATGGTCCATCATATTCATTTGCCTCTTTTAAAGCTTTTATTGTTTGCATATAGTTTGCTCCAAGTGATATTGTTGCAACGTATACATGAGGATATGTCATTGCAATACGTGCTAAATCCTTTTTCTGAGTTTTTTTACCACTGCTTGCAAACTTTGCAACAGCTCCACATCTAGTTGATTTAGATGATTGACCTCCGGTATTTGAATAGACTTCTGTATCAAGAACAAGAATGTTAACGTTTAGATTATTTGCAAGAACATGATCTATTCCTCCGAAACCAATGTCATAAGCCCATCCGTCTCCGCCAACCATCCAGATTGATTTATCTTTTATATATTTTTTAAGCGGTAATATTTCACTAAAGTCTTCATAATCAAGTTCATCATATACTTTAAATGAAACATCTTTACTATAGTTATTTAAATATTCATTAATTAATTCTTTATTTCTAATATTTACTTTATCTACATTTTCCCTCATTATCCTTTTTATCTTTTCTTTATAATGAGACTCTGATACTGCAATACCAAAACCAAATTCTGCATTATCCTCGAATAAAGAATTAGCCCAAGGTATACTATAAGGTGTATTAGGTAAACTAGCACCATATATTGATGAACATCCTGTAGCATTTGCTATTATTAAATTATCCCCGAACAATTGAGTAAGAAGTTTTATATATGGTGTTTCTCCACATCCAGCACATGCTCCATGGAATTCAAATAGTGGCTTTCTAAATTGGCTTCCCTTTATTGTATCGGTACTCATTACTCTTTTTTCTGATATTTTTTCTAAGTAATTATGTTTTTCTATTTCTTTATCTTTACTTTTTTCAATTGACTCCATAGTAATAGCTTTAGTAGGACAAACTCCCGCACATAAAGAGCATCCAGTACAATCAAGTGGACTTATACCAATTGTATACTTTAAATCATGATCCTTTATTTTAGCATCTTTTAAATCTGATTTAACTGTCTCTGGTGCAGATTCTACCTCATTATTATCAAGTAAGTATGGTCTTATTACTGCATGAGGACATACGAATGAACATAGATTACACATGATACATTTTTCTTTATCATAACATGGTGTAATATTACTTATTCCTCTTTTTTCTAGTTTGGATAGTCCTGCTTCATATGTACCATCAACATTGTTTTTAAAGTCACTTACCTTTAAGTCATTACCTTTGGCATGCTCTAAATATGAGAAAATAGTATTATCTACTTCTTCCATTTTATAATTTTGTTTTAAGCTTTCTACATCTACTTTAACTAAACTATTTCTTGCATCTTTTATAGCATTTATATTAGAATTAACTACATCCTCACCCTTTTTACTAAAATTCTTTCTTATCATTTGTTCTATATAAGTAGATAATTCATTCTCATTTAATATATTCATAAGACCTAGAATTATCATTTCCATAATTGTACTTATTTTATTTGGAATATTATTATTTCTTGCTATTTCTGATGCATTTACTATATAAAAGCTTATATTTTTATCTTTCATTGTATTAATCATTTCTATAGGTATTTCTAAGTTATCTATATTTTTTTCAGTATTTAGTAAAAATATTCCATTTTCTTTTATTCCCTTTAAAAGATCGTATTTAGTAAGGTATGTATCTTTTGAACATACTACTACTTTAGGACTATCAACATAATAAGTACTTAGTATTTCTTCATCACTAAATCTTAAATGACTTTTTGTAACCCCTCCAGATTTTTTAGAGTCATATTCAAAGTATCCTTGTACATATTTACTCGTGTTATTTCCCACGATTGTTAAGATGTCTTTTGATGTGGTAATCATTCCATCAGAGCCATAACCAAAGATTAATAATTCTTCATAGTTTTTAGTAAATTTAGTATTGGTTTTATCAAGTGAAAGATTAGTTACATCATCTGTTATTCCAATTGTAAAGTTATGTAAGTTATCAGTGTCTAAGAAGTTATAGACTGCCTCGATATCATTAAGATTAGTATCTTTACTAGATAGTCCATATCTACCACTTATTATTTTTATGTTAGTATCTTTTAGTATTTCACATACATCTAGATATAATGGTTCTCCATTTGCACCAGGTTCTTTTGTTCTATCTAGTACTGCTATTTTCTTTATATTTTTAGGAAGTATATCTAAAAAGTATTTTTTAGAGAATGGACGATATAAGTGAACCTCGATTAATCCAGCAGAGTTGTTATATTTTAAATATTCTTTTATTGTTTCACAAACCGATCCCATTGCTATTATTACATTAGTGGCATATTTATTTCCATAATAATTAAATGGTTTATAGTCTTTTCCTGTTATTTCATTTATTTTGTTCATATAATCATTTACTATGTCTGGAAGTTCTAGATAATAAGGATTGCGTGCTTCAACTGCTTGAAAATATATTTGATCTCCTTGATTTGTTCCTCTTGTTTTAGGATCATCAATATCAAAACCTCTTTCTCTAAAGTCATTTAATGCTTTATAATCAATAAGTTTTTCTACTTTAGAAAAATCTATTACATCAATCTTATTGTATTCATGACTGGTCCTGAAACCATCAAAGAAGTTTAAGAATGGTATTTTTCCTTTTATTGTAGATAAATAAGCAATGTTTGTTAGATCCATTACTTGTTGTACAGATGATGATGCAAGCATTGCAAACCCAGTTGCACGAGCTGAATATATATCGCTATGATCTCCCATTATTGATAAGGCATGAGTTGCTATAGTACGTGCTGCAACGTTGATAACACATGGTAGTTGTTCACCCGCGATTTTATACATATTTGGTAGCATTAGTAAAAGTCCTTGACTAGCAGTATATGTACTGGATAATACTCCATTGAGTAACATACCATGTACCATTCCAATGGCCCCTGCTTCACTTTGCATTTCTACTATATCTACTACATCACCATAAAAATTAATTTCTTTTTTCGACGACATTTCATCCATATGTTCTGCCATAGTTGAGGCTGGTGTTATAGGATATATTCCTGCACATTCTGTAAACTTATATGATACTAAAGCACATGCTTTATTTCCATCCATTATTTGTTTCATTAATAATCACCTTTTCTTTCTATTATATTATATAATAGATTATGATTTTTTTAAATAGATATCTTTTGTTTGTAACGAATAAAATCAAAAAATAGTACTTTTTCAAGCACTATTTCTCTATTATTTCTCTAATATCTTTAATATGTATACTATTTCCATCAATGGTAATTATTTTATCATTTATTGTTCCTGCGATTCGTGTATCATAGGTATTGTTATCTGTTTTAATTATTACTTTTTTATTAAAAATGTAACCATCTTTATTCATT
>ULVO01015999.1_pt1 | contig 11594 bp, 8 predicted proteins | sample 1959521 | NCBI WGS metagenome assembly ULVO01 (sample SAMEA4835788, study PRJEB28245) | human gut metagenome | biome: gut microbiome; material: fecal sample | place: Denmark | collected 2008
AGCCATTGTCTCGCTGTTGATCACTACCTTATTGGTAAGGATGGCTTCTGCACCGGCAGCACGTTCAAGAACTTCGCCGGGAGCGGTGCGATCATAGATCGTGCACTCGCCTAACTCTTTCAACTTATCCCAGCACAGATCACCGGGATTCGTGGTGTAACCGTCTAATACTACAATTCTCATTTTGTATATATTTAAAGTGAGTACGCAAATTTAGGGAAAAGATTTAGGATAATGCAAATAATGGTCTGTTTTGTTGAATTTGCCTCTCTTACTTTGCTTTCTGACTATCTTTTCATATCTTTGTATAGATATAAAACTATAGTAATATGAAATCTACTCCTGAAATATTAGAATTATTGAAGTTGTATAAGCAGGTAAATGCCCGTAAATATGGCTTTAGCCGTTTAGGAGTGTTTGGCTCTGTAGCTCGTGGAGAACAAACGGAACATAGCGATGTCGATATTTGTTACGAAGGTAACGCACCTTCTCTTCTTACATTAGATCGTATTCAGAGTGAGTTGGAAGAACTTCTGGGATGTCCGGTTGATTTAGTTAGAATACGAGAACAAATGAATGTCCGTTTAAAGAACAGAATCAATAGGGAGGGGGTTTATGTTTGATAAAGAGTTGGCATTGGATAGTTTGCACACTATTGCTTCTGCATTGCAATTAATAGTTGAGCGTGCATCTGTGGTAAGCACTCCTGATGATTTTTTGTGTTCACCGGACGGAATGCTGCGCTTGGATGCTATTTGTATGAATTTGATAGCTTTAGGAGAAACGGTGAAAGGTTTAGATAAAATAACGCATGGAGATTTTTTGCCTCATTATCCTGAAATTTATTGGAGTGGAGTGATGCGTATGCGTGATAAAATAGCCCATCACTATTTTGAAATTGATGCGGAAGTTGTTTTTAATACAATAGAGGAAGATATACCTCAAATGATACCGGTAATCCGAAGAATGATAAAAGAGCTGGAATAAATATCTCACAGCTCTTTTTTTATATAGTTACGATTTTCTGAACTTATCCTCACCCCACAACGCTCTCATCCGTTCCGCATGTTTCTGTTCGGCAGCATTGTCTTGTGCTTCCCACAGACGGCGGTCTTTCAGCTCGTCGGGCAGAAATTGTTGCTTGACGAAGGGCCCGGGATAATCGTGCGCATACTTATAATTGTCTCCATAACCCAACTGTTTCATCAGTTTGGTAGGTGCATTGCGCAGGTGCAGGGGTACGGGCAGATTACCGGTCTGGCGTACAAGTTCCAGGGCATTGTTGATGGCCATGTAGGCGGAGTTACTCTTCGGGCTTGTGGCGAGGTAAACGGTGGCTTCCGCCAGAGGGATGCGTCCTTCGGGCCAACCCACTTTCATTACGGCGTCGAAACACGCATTGGCAATCAGCAAGGCGTTCGGGTTTGCCAGTCCCACGTCTTCCGAAGCGGAAATGACGAGGCGGCGGGCGATGAATGCGGGATCTTCTCCGGCTTCCACCATGCGGGCCAGCCAATAGATGGCACCGTCGGGATCACTGCCACGGATGGACTTGATGAAGGCGGAAATGATATCATAATGCATCTCTCCGTCTTTGTCGTAGGCAAGCGGATTCTGTTGCAGGCGTTCTGTCACCATCTCATCGGTGATGACGACGGGATCTCCGGCTTCGGAAGAAACAACGAGATCCAGGATGTTGAGCAATTTGCGGGCGTCTCCACCACTGTAGCGAAGCATGGCGGTGGTTTCTTTCAGCTCGATGGTACGCTCTTTCAGTATATGGTCGGTGGTAATGGCACGTTGCAACAGTTCCAGTAAATCATCTTTTTCCAAAGATTTCAGCACATAGAGTTGGCAGCGTGACAGCAGTGGGCGGATTACCTCAAAAGACGGATTCTCCGTGGTAGCGCCTATCAGCGTCACTGTGCCTTGTTCCACGGCTCCGAGCAGTGAGTCTTGCTGTGACTTGCTGAAACGGTGTATTTCATCAATGAACAGGATGGGACTGCCTTGAGAGAAGAAACGGTTGCTCTTCGCACGGTCTATCACTTCGCGCACATCTTTCACTCCGCTGGTCACAGCGCTCAGGGTGTAGAACGGAGTTTCCAGTTTGTTAGCGATGATCTGTGCCAGAGTGGTTTTACCTACACCCGGAGGACCCCATAGTATGAACGAAGAAATACGTCCTGCGTCAATCATCTTGCGCAGCACCGCACCCGGTCCTACTAAGTGTTTCTGACCGATATAGTCGTCTAAGGTTTTAGGGCGAAGCCTTTCTGCTAATGGAGTCATGTGAATAAGTGTTTAACGTTTAGTGATTAGTGATAAGTAACTATGCTAATCACTAATCATTCATCACTAAGTCGCTATTTTAGAATATCATTAATATCATGAAGCGTATGCCATCTTTCTTCACTCCCGGTATATCGGTGTAGGTGAGGCGGCGTACATATTCGATATGCAACAGCTTGAATATGTTGTAGATACCTACACTGGCTTCCAAGTAGGGAGTGCTGCCCATTACGTGGCTGGTGGGGACACCGTCGCGCATGGGGAAAAGGAACAGTTCGCTGTTATGGCTCTTGTACGGATTGTTTTTGTCCGTCAGGGTGCCGTACATACCACGGATGCGGAAAGTTTCGCGCCACTTCAACTTCTTGATAAGCGGGATGCGGTTGAACAGCTTTCCGTTCATGTCATAGGTCAGGGCGAGAGAGGCGTAACGGTCGTTCAGGAACTCCATGTTGTTGATCAGGCTGAATGACTCGTTGTGCTGGGTGATGTATGACAGATTTGCCATGGGCAGGTTCAACAAGGGGAACGGTACAGTGTTCCACTGCGCGCCGGCACGTGCGGTAATATCCAGTTTACCCCACGAACCGAACCAGAAACGTTTGCGGATACTGGCTTCCGTAAGGTTGAAGTTGTACTCGCCACCTAACACGCCTTTCAGACCGAGGGTGTGGGAGAGGGAGAAGATCGGGGCATCCAGCGATACGGGCACACGGCGCTGCTTCGTGTTGACATACGTCTCACCCGGTGCGTAACGCAGAGTGACGCCGAGTTCGGTGGTGGTGATGTCCTTGATGAAGGTATTCGTATCATCCCATATTCCGGCGATGTTACCATCGTTTTTCCAGTATTGCAATACACCTCCGGCAGGCTGGTCGTTGCGGTGGCGTGCCATGGCTTTGATGGAGAAACCGGTATTGGTTTCCAGTTCGTAGGTCAGGGTAGCGTCGCGCATGTACGACATCTGGTCTACCTTGGTCCACTTCCAGCCCACAAACATATTATCCTTGTCCGTTGAGAGGTATTTATCCATGGGAGACATGACGTCGTAACTGTAATCGAAGGCCAGGTAGTGCTTGGGAAATTCCCACAATACATATTCGCGCTTGTTGAACGAGTAGGCTGCCTGACCTTTATAGAACCATTTCTTGTCCCTCGTACCGTAGGCCGCATATCCGCTGAAACTCCAGTGCGGATCGAGGTTACCGGTGGTCATACCACTGAGACGGAAACGTGTGCCATTCACGTAATTGCTTGTGATGGTGGTATTGATAGGCCCGAAGTCGAACTTGCTGGGGTGCTTCTTGGTGCCCGTTTCCACGAAGTTCTCAATCAGGGCTTTCGCACCGAAGATGACATATTTGAATCCGGGAATTTGCTCAATGCGGTTCATGAAGACGTCCATGTTACTCTCTTTCTTTGTGAGGGGAACCTGACGCACACTCGCCCAATATTCATCACTCTTGTTGAGCATGTTGGCTTCTTTGATGACGTTGCCTTTCAGGCGGAAGAGACGAGGCTCAATGTCTTCAAAGTTGTAATTGGAGTATTTGGTAGTACGCTGCACTTCAAGCCCTTGTATGCCTTTTACGAATTGCAGTTCCACGGTCATGTCATCGTCCGTAAGTACCCAGTTTCCGTCCGGCATCTGCTCGAATTGCTGCACTATGTCGAGGTTGTCCACAAAGTTCACACCGGTCTTTTTGGGCAGGTTCATGGTACACTTCTTGACGGCATAAGTAGAATCCTTCACTACGTAGAGGTGTCCCGTGAAACCGAAATCCTGTGAGTTTTGAGGCACGAAGGTGAGGTGCACACACTCCTGACGGTCCACCATGACGGTGTCCATGAGGTAGTATTTATAGAAACTGATGGCCCCGCGACCAATGGGGCTGACGAAGCGGCGTTGCAGGAGTCGGATGTCATCGTCGTAGATATTGACATCGGAGAAGACATCGGTCAGGATGGTGCCCAACATATCTCCCGTATTGAAAAACTCCTCTATACCGCTGGAATTCACACCTTCGATGATGGTTTTTTCGCTTTTGGGACTTTTGCGGTAGATGGTCTTCGAAGACGTCTCCTTGATGGAGATGGGGAGGATCATCTTGTTGGTCTTGGGCGATACTTCCACCTGGTCTTTGAAGAATGAGAATTTCTTGTAGATGCCCTTTTCCATCTTTTCGGGGGTGACGTCGTTCATGGACATCTTCATCTTTTCGTATTTCTGATACTGGTAGAAATCGTTGGCTTCCAGTTTCAGTTCTTTCTTATTCTCGATAACTTTCCTCATAAAATCCACGGCGGGATTGTTCTTACGGGAGTATTTCTCTTTTTGGGGCTTCACCACAACTTCGGAGAGCATGACGTCGGCAGGTGTCAGCTTCACGTTCAGTACTTTGGTGGTAGGCTTCAGGGTGACTTTCTTGGTCACGTATCCGATGGCGGAGAATGATAATTCATTCCAGCCTTTGCGGGTTTCCACTGTGTATTCGCCTTCGGCATTGGTGATGGCACCCACGCCTTTTCCCTCGTATTGAACGGTGATGTACATTAATGGTTCATTGGTGAGGGAGTCGGTCACGACACCTTTAATCTGTGCGGATGCGCTGTGTGCGACGAATAATGACAGCAGAAAAAGGATGAGAGCTATATATTGTTGTTTCATATTTAAGTCAGTATGAGGCCGCAAAGTTAACAAAATACAGTTAAATAAGAAGTAAATATAATCTAAAGAAATAAGAGGAATGTTTATATCTGCTTTAACTTTCATCTGATTTGTGCTATATTTGTCGCGTAAAATTCACAATATGCTGTCCATACTCATTCCGGTGTATAATATAAATTGCGTCTCGTTGGTTCGGAAATTATATGAGATGGCCTTGCTGACGGAGTTTCCTTTCGAAATTTTGCTGGCGGACGACGCGTCGTGCCGGAAAGTGAGGGAAGAAAATCGTGTGTTGAACCGGTTGGACGGATGTCGTGTGCTGGAACTGGAGACGAATCATGGTCCGGCATTTATCCGCAATTATTTGGGTGAACAGGCGCGTTATCCTTATTTGCTTTTTCTGGATACGGACACAAGTCCGGTAGGTGAGGACTTTCTCTCTTTATACTTCAAGAATGTGGGCGGACAGGTGGTTTGTGGTGGCTTTTGTTATCCGGAGGAGGGGGACTCCTTTCTGCGCAATAAATACGGAGCGCAGGTGGAAGCGCAACCGGCTGCCGAACGTCGTAAGCATCCTTATCAGCACTTTATAAGTATGAACTTTTTTATTCCGAGAGAGCTTTTTCTGCGTGTCCGTTTTGACGAAACGTTTCATCTGGGATATGAGGATACCGCTTTCGGAAAGAGGCTGGAAGATGCGGGCATATCGGTGTTGCATATTGAAAATCCGGTCTGGCATCTGGTGGAGGAAGATGCGGCTTCTTTTTTGGTGAAAACACGCCGTTCTGTGAAAAACCTCTTGGGTCGTGAACGGGAATTGCTTCCTTATGTCCGCTTATTGCGCTGGTACAATTGTTTAAAGCGGTTTCATGCTGTTGCACTAACCGCTTTCCTATTTCGTATATCTGAGAGTCTTTTGGAAAAGAACCTGACTGGAAAACACCCCTCTTTACGGCTTTTTGCTTTCTATAAGTTAGGTTATTTCTGTTGGTTATCTGTTTAATTCCTCTAACTTAACTCCTAATTCAGTAATGCTCCTTTAATTCTCCGTTAATCAACGTCTGTACGATACGTTCCGCTGTACGTCCATCCCAACGGTCGGGCAGGGTAGTATGTTTCCATTCGCCGAGCATTAATCTTTCCAGAGCATTGGCAAGAGCCACGGAATCTTCATTCACTAACTCATTGGTACCTACACGCCAGGTTTCGGGATGCTCGGCGTAGGAGTTGAGCGTGATGCAGGGGACATCGAGGAAGGTAGCTTCCTCGGCAATGTTTCCGGAGTCCGTCACAATGCCTTTTGCATGGTTGATGAGGTAACCGAAATGCAGATAACTTTGAGGCGGCAGGATGTGCAGATTAGACGCGGGGATGTCCAGCGATTTGATGGCTTTTTGCACATAAGGGTGCAGGGGCGCAATGATGGGCATGCCTTCGGATTTCTCAATCAATGTTTGTATCAACGATTTGAGCACATGTTTCTTGGTCAGCAGGTCGTGCCGGTTGAGGGTCAGCAACAGGTAACCGCGCTTTTCCAACCCTATGGTGGAGAACCATACAGGCTGCAACAGACGGTGACGGTTGTAGCGGACGGTATCTATCAATATATTGCCTACATAATGGATGTATTCGGGAATCATGCCTTCCTGGTTCAGGTTGCGGTTGGCTACCATGCCTGCGGTAAACAGATAGTCGGAAATGGCATCTACGATGGTGCGGTTTACTTCGCGGGGCATATTCATATCGAACGAACGGGTTCCGGCAATGAGGTGCGCAACTTTCAGACCGCGCTTTTTGGCAACGATGGAACAGCTCATGGTAGCGGTAAGATCGTCAACAACGAGTACTACCTGCGCGGGATGATTGTTCAGTTCCTTCTCGAAAGCAAGCATGATGGCGGCTGCCACTTCCGAATGGTCGTGTCCGGTGACTCCCAGATAACCGTCCGGCCGCTTCATGTCCAGGTCGGAAAACAAGGAGGCATCCAGACTGGTATCATCCTGTCGCCCGGTGTAGATGAGACGGTATGAAATCTTCTTTCCAGCTTCCTGCGCGGCTTTGATGGCCCGGGTGATGGGAGCTATTTTCATGAAGTTGGGGCGTGCGCCCGATACGATTGTTATTCTCATTGCATATAAATTGATGAGACAAAAATACGTTTTCTTAGGGAAATTATTCGTTACTTTGCCCATAATTTTAATGAATACCGATTATAAATCATTAAACATTTAACGTTAATCATTGATTATCATGCCTACATTTGTTCAAATTCTCGATTTTATAGGTACGTTCGCTTTTGCCATCAGCGGTATCCGTCTGGCATCGGCAAAGCGGTTCGACTGGTTTGGGGCGTACGTGGTAGGTTTTGTGACGGCTATCGGCGGCGGTACCATCCGCGATGTATTGCTGGGAGTGACGCCGGGGTGGATGACTGATCCTATCTATCTGATTTGTACGGGACTGGCTTTACTTTGGGTCATTCTTTTCGGAAAGCATCTCATCCACTTGCACAATACGTTTTTTATCTTCGACAGTATCGGTCTGGCGCTGTTTACGGTGGTCGGTGTAGGGAAAAGCATTGCATTGGGATATCCGTTCTGGGTAGCCATCATTATGGGTAGCATTACAGGTGCTGCGGGTGGAGTGATCCGTGATGTGTTTATCAATGAGATACCGCTTATTTTCCGAAAAGAGATTTATGCGATGGCATGTGTGGTAGGCGGTACGGCCTACTGGTTGTGCGATCTGCTGGGAATGCAGTCCTATGCTTGCCAGGTGGTGGGCGGAGTATCGGTCTTTGTGACGCGCATTCTGGCAGTGAAGTATAATATCTGTCTGCCGATTCTTACGGGAGGCGGAGAAGAGGAGGAAGACAAGGAGTAGTAAAGAAAGAGCTACGAGCTACAAGCTACAAGCTACGAGTGCTTTTCAGCATCATAGCGCAGCAACTTGTAACTTGTAGCTCTTTCAGCGTTACAGCGCAGCAACTCGTAGCTCTTTCAGCGCAGCAACTTGTAGCTTGTAACTCGTAGCTCTTTAGAACAATGCGTCTTTCGTGTTGAATAATTTTCTCTCATTCAGTTTCACTACTTTGCCGTATTTCTCCAGTTTCTTCAGATCAATATCTTTCGGGTTACCCATGACACCGATGCAGTAAGGTTTACCCTTAATATTCTCTTCGTAGAACTTCACGATATCGTCAAAAGTCAATGCGTCAACCTTTGGCAGGTTCTCCTTGGCAGGGTCTGCATTGTAACCTATGCGCTGCAATTCTCTCATGTTCTCTGCTTTATCGCGGAAAGAAGGATGAGTTGTCAGCATCTCTTGGCGTATGTAACTCTTGATGTTATCGATACGGTCTGCATTCTTAGGCATATCCGTTACCAATCCCATGAAGACATCCAGCGCGTCATTGGCTTTGTCGTTCTGCGTACCGATGTTACCAAACAGGTAAGTGGGGTTACCGGGCAATGCAGGAGTTCCGATGTAGGCTCCGGCTGAGTAAGCCATAGAACGTTTTTCACGGATTTCAGTCATTACCAAACCGTTGAAACCACCGGAGAAATATTGATTGAACGCATCGCGTATTGCATCATCTTTCTTATCATATTTTGCCATCGGCAGGTAGAAATAAATCTGTGCCTGTTCCGCATCCGTGTTAGGCAGGAAGTAAATGGTATTTTCCGTTACTGAAACCATCGGCTTGTCCTGCGGAGATGTAGATGGCTTTTCGTTGGCAACCAGCGGCAGATTCTTGCTGAGGACGTCGTAAGCATTATCGAAAGGCATTGTTCCGCAATAGAAGATTTCGGCTTCATAGTTGGATGCGCGGTTGATATCACCTGTCAGCTCGGAGATCTGCAATTCGTAGATTTCCTTATCTGTCAGTTCGTCAATATAGGATGACTTATCCTGGAAGATCATGTATTGGAGGAGTGCGTTGGATAAGGTGTTTACATTCTCCTTACGTTGTTGGCGGCTACCCAGCATGGAACCTTTGATACGGCTTAACTGTTTTTCGTCCAGTTTCGGCATCAGGATTTGGCGGGCAAGAAGCTGGCAAGCTTGCGGCAAGGTTTCTTCGTAGCCTTCCATGGTGATGTAGAGGTAGTTTTGACTGGCGCTTACGCGGCAAGTTGCATTCAGTCTGCTAAGTTCCTCTTTCAGTTGTTGCGGCTCATAAGTACCCATGATACCGGCGTTGTTCATCAAGTCCGCTGCAATACCCAGTTTCGGGAAATCACGTACTCCGACACCATAACGGAGTGTAAGGCTGAATACGTTGTTTTCCGGATTCTGCGAATAATACATCTTGGAGCGGTCATTCAGTTGTTTGCTCTGTATCTCGCTGAAGTCGAGGAATTTCTCTTCCACTTGTCCGATAGGCATATTCTTGAACTGTGTAGCATACAAAGATTGTTTGCCTACAGGCGGTTCGATGGGTTTGTAACCCGGTTTTTTGATTTTTGCATTCTTGTCCAGCTTGCCTTTTTCAATGTAGATGGCCAGGTAATCGTTGGTCAGGTATTGTTTGGCAACACGCTTGATATCTTCTGTAGTAATAGCCATTACCTCATCTTTGTAGTTGAGAACTTGTCCCAGATCTTCTTCACTGATAAAGGCCTGCATCAGCGTGAGGGCTTTGGAAGTATTCGATTCCATCATCAGGTCGAAGTCACGACACATGTTGTTCTTGATAGCATTGATCTGCCATTCTTCGAATTGTCCGTTGGCGATTTTCTCGATAGCTTTCAGTGCTTTCTTTTCAGCGCTCTTGTTCGATTCGAAACGACGTTGGTTTTCATCGTACAGTGGGGTGCAACGTACGATATTGCGGCCTTGTTCGCGGCGGGTGTCTGCATAGGCATAACCATTGGTCAGTTCACCGTCGATGGTCAATTTGTCCAGCGTACCGGTGCTGCTGCTGTTGCTCAGCAAGGACATGGCGATTTCCAGAGGTTTTTCATCGGGGTGTCCGGAAGGTACGCCTTTGTATACGAGGCATACATTTGGGTAATAACCGATTTTAGCATTATACTGCTTGCGACCTTTAATTTCAAGGTCAGGATAAGTTTTACGTTCAGGAGTAGCCTTAGCCGGTAAACGTCCGAAAGTGGCGTTGATACGTCCGCTGATTTGCTTGGCATTGACGTTACCCACAAGAATGAGTACCATGTTTTCGGGAGTATACCATTCGTTGTAGTATTCGATTAGTTTGCTCAAGCGAGGGTTTTTCAGGTGTTCCGGCAGACCGATGATGGGGCGTGCGTACGGATGTCCTTCATAGGCGACACTCGAAATGAATTCTTGCTGTACGCTTCCCGGATTATCTTTATACATATTATATTCTTCGTATACACTTTCCAGCTCAGTCTGGAAGGTACGGAATACCGGGTTGATAAGACGCTGTGAGTAGATTTCCAACCATTTGTTGATCTGGTAAGGAGGGAATGAGTTGTGATAGTAAGTTACGTCGAAGCTGGTTCCGGCGTTCAGTCTCTTTCCACCCATGCTTTCTATCAGGTTCATGAACTCGTTGGATACACTAACCTTTCCGGCTTCTATGGTCAGCTCGTTGATCTCTTTAGCGATTGCCTCTTTCTTAACGGGATCAGCTTCGTCGGCCATTTCATCGTACTTGGCAATGATTTTATCATAAATAGGCTTTTCGGTAGCCCAGTCCAGTGCACCGATTTTGTCGGTACCCTTAAACATCACGTGTTCCAGATAGTGTGCCAATCCTGTGTACTCTGCCGGATCGTTCACTGAACCTGTTCGGCAGGCCACAATACCGTACACATCCGATTTCGTGTTGTCTTCCCATACATATACGGAAAGGCCGTTCTTCAGCTTGAAAGCTTTCAATCCTTGACCGAATGACGGCAAAGCGATAGCCATGATAGCCAGAAGAGTGATTGATTTAATAATTCGTCTCATAAAATAAAGTGTTTTTAAATAAAGTGTTTTTGCTATATGTAGGCAAAACTATAAAAAAATCACAAACAGTTTACGAAATCTTCGGAAAAAGATACGCTTTTTACAAAAATCACCACCAGAAAACTCTCAAAAAGGGGGTGAAAACTGTCAATTGATAGTTTTTGCCCTAAATAAAAACAAAACTCGGTCCTCGGGAACCCCAAAACTTCCCTATACTTGCAACCGTGAATTTAAAATAATTATTAACTATTTAAAAGAGCAAAGTATGAATACCTACAGTTTTAGGAAGGATTTGATTAGTGTGCAAGAAGAACTGCTTCGCTTTGCATATAAGTTGACAGCCGATAAAGAGGAGGCGAATGATTTATTGCAGGAAACCTCACTCAAAGCATTGGACAACGAAGACAAGTACATGCCCGATACCAATTTCAAAGGGTGGATGTACACCATTATGCGGAATATCTTTATTAATAATTACCGCAGAATCGTTCGCGAACAAACTTTCGTGGACCAGACAGATAACCTTTATCACTTAAACCTGCCGCAAAACTCCGGTTTTGCAAATGCCGAAGGATCTTATGATTTAAAAGAAATGCATCGCATCGTGAATTCGTTACCCCGCGATTATAAAGTTCCTTTCTCCATGCATGTCTCCGGTTTCAAGTATCGTGAAATAGCTGACCGTCTCGGATTGCCT
>ULVO01090844.1_pt1 | contig 11567 bp, 10 predicted proteins | sample 1959521 | NCBI WGS metagenome assembly ULVO01 (sample SAMEA4835788, study PRJEB28245) | human gut metagenome | biome: gut microbiome; material: fecal sample | place: Denmark | collected 2008
ACTCCCAGATGGCCTGGGGGTCCGGCCGCACCAGGATCTGGTCGCCCCAGCGCTCCAGCTTTTCTCCGCCGCCGCAGTCCAGCAGCTCATAATCCTTCCAGCCATCCGCGATCCACATAATGGGTATACCTCCGCACATTAAATCAACCCATTATACAATAGACCCGTCCCAGCGTCAAGTGCGGCTTTGGAGCGCAAATTGTGAAAAAATTGTGACCGGAAGCGGGCGGAACCCTTGACAACGGCCGGATCTGTGGTAAAATACAGAACGTCAAAGGCAATGACGAGAAGAATCTGCCGCGGAGTGCGCCGCAAGCGAGGCGGGAAAGGGTGTGAGCCCGCCGGACGCCTGGCAGAGGGCCGTCTCTGAGCCGGCGGCGACGAGCCGCACGCCCCATCCCCGTTACCGGATGACTGAGATGACGGCTGCGGCCGTTAATTAGGGTGGTACCGTGAAGCATCGCTTCGCCCCTATGTGGGGCGGGGCGTTTTTGTTTATCAGGAGGCGATTATGGAGCGGCGTATAATTGATATGGAAAAGGACCCGCGGCGGGAGCAGTTTCAGCTGTTCAGCGGGTATTCCTTCCCCTATGCCGGGGTAACGGTGCAGCTGGATGTGACGGCCCTGGAGCTGCGGCTGCGGGCGGAGCACAAGCCTATCTTCCTGACCATGCTGTATGTCATTCACCGGGCGGTGAACCGGGTGCCGGAGCTGCGGCGGCGCATTGAGGACGGCCAGGTGGTAGAGTATGACGAGTGCCCGGTATCCTTCACCGAGATGAAGCCAGACGGCAGCTATGCCTATTGCCGGATGGAGTCGGCCCGGGTGCCCTATGAGGACTACATCGCCATGGGACGCGTGCAGCAGGCGGCGGCCCGGCAGGGCGGCACCATCGAAACGGACCGCCAGGCGGAAAGCCCCAGCATCTTTGCCTCCTGCCTGCCGTGGCTGAACTACACGTCCCTGACCCACCCGGCCTGCACTCCGGCGGACAGCAACGTCCGGGTCAGTTGGGGGCAGCTGTTCATGCGATGCGGCATGACCCAGCTGTCTGTATCCATCCAGGCCCACCACGCCCTGACGGACGGATGGCACATCGCGCAGTTTTACCGGGCCCTGGAGGAGGAGATCGCCGCCCTGTGCCCCACAGAAGAAAATCAGTAAAATACATTTGAGATAAAGGAGTAATGAACCATGTCCCATCCCTATCACGGCCTGAATGAGCTGCGGGAAATGTTCCTGAAGTTCTTTGAAACCAAAGGCCACCTGCGTCTGCCCAGCTTTTCCCTGGTGCCCCAGAACGACAAATCCATCCTGCTGATCAACGCCGGTATGACCCCCATGAAGCCCTGGTTCAAGGGCGAGGAGGAGCCCCCCTGCCACCGGGTGTGCACCTGTCAGAAGTGCATCCGCACCGGCGATATCGACAACGTGGGCAAAACCGCCCGCCACGGTACCTATTTCGAGATGCTGGGCAACTTCTCCTTCGGCGACTATTTCAAGCATGAGGCCATTGCCTGGAGCTGGGAATTTCTGACCAGCCCCCAGTGGGTGGGCCTGGAGGCCGACCGGCTGTATCCCTCCATCTATCTGGACGACGACGAGGCCTTCGACATCTGGAACAAGGAGATCGGCATTCCCAAGGAGCGCATTTTCCGCTTCGGCAAGGAGGACAACTTCTGGGAGCACGGCTCCGGCCCCTGCGGCCCCTGCTCCGAGATCTACTATGACCGCGGGCCGGAGTTCGGCTGCGGCAAGCCCGGGTGCACCGTGGGCTGCGACTGCGACCGGTATATCGAGATCTGGAACAACGTGTTCTCCCAGTTCGACAACGACGGCCACGGCAACTATACCGAGCTGAAGCAGAAGAACATCGACACCGGTATGGGGCTGGAGCGTCTGGCCTGTGTGTGCCAGAATGTGGACAGCCTGTTCGACGTGGACACCGTGATGAACATTACCCACAAGGTGTCTGAGCTCACCGGGGCCCACTACGGCGAGACGGAGAAGCGGGACGTGTCCCTGCGGGTCATCACCGACCACATCCGCTCCGCCACCTTCATGATCTGCGACGGCATCCTGCCCTCCAACGAGGGGCGGGGCTATGTGCTGCGGCGTCTGCTGCGCCGGGCCGCCCGCCATGGGAAGCTCCTGGGCGTCAACGATCCCTTCCTGTATCAGGTGGTGGATACCGTGATCCATGAAAACCAGGGACAGTATCCCGATCTGCGGGAAAAGCAGACCTATATCACCAAGGTCATCCGCACCGAGGAGGAGAATTTCGGCCGCACCATCGACGGCGGCATGAAGATCTTCTCCGACCTGCTGGCGGAGCACCAGGCCAAGGGGGAGAAGGTTTTCTCCGGCGCCGACGCCTTCCGCCTGTATGACACCTTCGGCTTCCCCATCGACCTGACGGCAGAAATGGTGGCCGAGCAGGGCATGACTGTGGACGAGGAGAGCTTCCGGCAGCTGATGCAGGAGCAGAAGCAGCGGGCCCGTGAGGCCCGGAAGGCCCTGGGCGACCTGGGCTGGGCCGGTGTGGAGTTCGGCAAGGACATCCCCGCCACGGAGTTCGTGGGCTATGACCACAACGAGTTCGACGCCACGGTGGTGGCCCTGATGGCCGACGACGAGCTGCGGGGCGAGATCCCCGCCGGGTCCGACGCCGTGGTGGTGCTGGACCGGTCCCCGTTCTATGCGGAGATGGGCGGCCAGGTTGCCGACCACGGCACCATCAGCGCAGACGGCGTTCTGTTCACCGTGTCCGACGTGCAGAAGAACAAGGGCGGCAAGTTCATGCACTATGGCCGCCTGACGGAGGGCACCCTCCATGTGGGCGACACCGTCCACGCCGCCATTGATACCGAGCGCCGCAAGGCCATCCGCCGGGCCCACAGTACAACCCACCTGCTGGATGCGGCCCTGAAGAAGGTGCTGGGCGAGCATGTGCACCAGGCGGGCTCCCTGGTGGAGCCGGACCGTCTGCGCTTCGACTTCACCCACTTTGAGGCCATCACCCCGGAGGAGCTGCATCAGGTGGAGGAGCTGGTCAATGACGCCATTCTGGAGGGCTATCCCGTGGTGACGGAGGTCCTGCCCATCGAGGAGGCCAAGAAAAAGGGCGCCGTGGCCATGTTCGGCGAAAAGTACGGCGACACCGTCCGGGTGGTGGAGATGGGTGATGTGTCCATCGAGTTCTGCGGCGGCACCCATGTGGACAACACCGCCAAGGCCGGTCCCTTCCGGGTGAAGTCCGAGACCAGCGTGGCCTCCGGCGTGCGCCGGATCGAGGCCACCTGCGGCAAGCTGAGCCTGCAGGGCATGGAGCGCAGCCAGGGCGTTCTGCACAAGGCGGCGCAGTTCCTGAAAACCGCACCTGCCGGACTGCTGGAGCGCATGGAGCAGCAAGCCAACGAGATGAAGCAGCTGCGCCAGGCGCTGGATAAGCTGAAGGCCGAGGCGTCCCTGGGCGAGGCCAAGCAGTTCCTGGCCTCCGCCAAGACCGTGAGGGGTCTGCATGTGATCACCACCACCCGCACCGGCATGGACGTGGCCGCCATGCGTACCATGGGCGACTTCCTGCGGGATAAGGACCCCAGCGTTGTGGCGGTCATCGCCAGCATCAACGGCGAAAAGGTATCCTTCCTGGCCGTGTGCGGCAAGGAGGCCGTGGCCCGGGGCATCAAGGCCGGCGACCTGGTCCGGGCCGTGTCCGCCGTGTGCGGCGGCAAGGGCGGAGGCAAGCCAGATTCCGCTATGGGCGGCGGCACCGAATTGCTGAAGGTGGACGACGCCCTGGCTTCCGTGGACGATTTTGTGTCGGAAAAGCTCTCCTGAAGCCGGGAGAGCGGAAATAACGAAAGGAGCATGACTATGCGAGACGACAACTGCCTGTTCTGCAAAATTGTCGGCGGGGATATCCCCTCCAACAAGCTGTATGAAGACGAGCTGTGCTACGCCTTTTACGACATCGCCCCCCAGGCTCCCACCCACTTCCTGGTGATCCCCAAGGAGCACATCGGCTCCGTGGCGGAGGTAAACGGCGGCAACAGCGCCGTGGTGGCCCACATCTTCGAGGTCATCGCCCGGCTGTGCCGGGAGCAGGGGCTGGAGAGCTATCGCGTGGTGTCCAACATCGGTGAGCAGGCCGGTCAGAGCGTGCATCACCTGCACTTCCATGTACTGTCCGGCCGGGATATGACCTGGCCTCCGGGCTAAGGGCATGAAAAAGGCCTGTATCCTGCTGGCCAGTCCCCGGAAGCAGGGCAACACCGCCGCGCTGACGGCGCCCTTTTCGGCGGAGCTGGAAAAGCTGGGCTGGTCCTGCCGGACGGTCTGGCTGTATGACCTGGAGGTCCGGCCCTGCCGGGCCTGCCGGGCGTGCCAGCAGGATTGGACGGTGTTCGGCTGCCCCCAGAACGACGACATGCAGGAGATTTTCGACAGCGTGCTGGCCTGCGACCTGCTGGTGCTGGCCACGCCCATCTACTCCTGGTACTGCACCCCGCCCATGAAGGCGGTCCTGGACCGGCTGGTATACGGAATGAACAAGTATTACGGCCGGGAGAAGGGGCCGTCCCTGTGGGAGGGCAAGCCCGTGGCCCTGATTGCCACCTGCGGCTATCCCGTGGAAAAGGGCGCGGACCTTTGGGAGGCCGGGATGCAGCGTTACTGCAAGCACTCCCGTCTGCGGCTGCTGGGTATGCTGGCCCAGCGGCACCGGGGCTATGACACGGTGTTCATGGACCCGGAAAAGGCCTGCCTGGCGGCGGAATTTGCCCGGAAGGTAAACGAAAGCATCTGAATACGCACAAACGCCGGACCCCGATGGGGTCCGGCGTTTTGTTTTATTCTGCCAGCGGCAGACGGACGATGAAGGTGCTCCCCTCCCCTATCCGGCTGTCCACGGTGACGGAGCCGCCGTGGAGCCGGGCCGCCTGCTGCACCATGAACAGGCCCAGGCCGCTGCCGTCCTTGCCCCGGGCGGCGTCCACCTGGTAAAAGCGCTGGAAGATGTGCTCCCGGTCCTCCGGGGCGATGCCGATGCCGTCATCCCGGACAGCCAGCACGGCCCACCGGCCCTCCCGGCGCAGGTCCACCCACACATGGCCGTTGGGCTTCCCATAGCGGTAGACGTTGGAGATCAGATTCGCCAGCAGCCGGGACAGCAGGGTCACGTCCCCGTTTACCAGCAGGTCCGGCTGGGTATGCACCGTCAGAGTGGTGCCCTCCGGGGCCAGATGGGCCTGCTCCTCACAGAGGACCTCCACCAGCTGGCTCAGGTCCGCCGTTTCCAGCTGGAGCTTCTGCGTACCCTGCTCCAGCCGGGTGATGTGCAGCAGCTGGCCGATGAGACGGGACATCTGCTGCCCCTGGCGGCGGATCACGTCCACGGACTGGCGATAGTCCTCCTCCGTGGGCTGGCCGTGGTCCAGACTGTCGCACTCAGCCAGGATCACCGCCACCGGCGTCCGCAGCTCATGAGAGGCGTCGGAGGTGAATTGACGCTCCGCCTCGAAGGACCGCTCCAGCCGGTCGCACATACCGTCGAAGGCGGCGGCCAGACGGGATATCTCGCTGCGGCCCTTGGGCAAGCCGATGCGGCGGGACAGGTCGCCGCCGTCGGAGATGGCCTCCGCCGTGGAAATAACCTTCTCCATAGGGCGGAAGGACAGCCAGGCGATCAGAAGGCCCCCCAGGGCCGACACCACGATCAGCGCCGGAAGCAGGGACCAGGCCAGAGGCACGATGACCTCCATCACGCCGCCCCGGGCGTTGTGGGAGATGGTGCCCCGGACCCAGACTCCGGCGGCGGGGATGGAGACGTCATACACGTCGTACAGGCCGTCGCTGCCCTGGGCCTGGCGGACGTCTCCCTCGGCCAGCGGCAGCTGCTTCGTCAACTCCGTAGGGGCGGAGCCTGCCAGCAGCTGGCCCTCCTCGTCGAACACCTGGGTATACACCCCGTGGCGGAACAGGTCCACATCGCTGAGGTCCAGGACGCCGTGCTCCACCTCCAGCCGGTCGGCGTTGCGGGTCACCACGGACACCACCTGGGCCGCCGGGGGCTTTGTGACCTGATTGCGGTTCATGAGCATCACGAACACCAGCATCAGGGAGGAAATAACCACCATCACCACGGTGAACCAGATGGTCATGCGGACCTTGACGGAGATATGTCTCATACGTCCTCCTTCAGCACCCAGCCCATACCCCGGACCGTGTGCAGCAGCTTTTTCTCGTGGCCGCCGTCCAGCTTTTTGCGCAGATAGCTGATGTATACATCCACCACATTGGTGCCTCCGGCGTAGTCATAGTTCCAGAGGTTGTTTTCGATCTGCTCCCGGGAGAGGATGATGCCCTTGTTGCGGATCAGATACTCCAGTAGGGCGTATTCCCGGGCGGAGCGGCGCAGCTGGGGCTGATCCTCGGCAAACAGAAGGCGCATAGGGGGATCCCTCCTCTTTTATAAAGCATGGCGGCGCCGCCCGCAGGATGGGATAGGCGGCGTCGCCGGGTCTCGGTATCAGCGCAACAGATTTTGGCCGGTTTTTCAAGAGGCCAGCTGGAGAATGGTGGCAACATCCGCCACGCCCCGGTACTTTTCCACCAGGTACTGCTCGATGTAGGCAGCCTCGGCGGCGGTCTGCAGACCGTCATACTCCTCCAGGGGGCGCTGGAGCATCACCCGCAGGCCGATGCCGTTTTCGCTGACCCGGCGCTCCAGGATCAGGCCCTCAGCCTGGCGGCGGGTGGTGATGGTGTCGATATGATTACGGATGGTCTTTTTTATAAGTTGTTCCTCCTTGATATTCTGTGTTCCGGGGTGTCGTTCCCCTTCGTTCTGGTGCTATCTTACGGCGGAAATATTAGAGGAACATTAATGCTTTTTAAATTAATTATAAACTGCCGGGCAGAAAAACGGGGGCCTCCTGAATGGGAGGCCCCCGGGGCTGGTTGATTGATTTTACACAGAGAACAGAATGTCTGCGTAGGTGGGGTAGGGCCAGTATTCCGCGGCGGTCAGGGATTCCAGCCGGTCGATGGACTGGCGGGCCTCCTCCATGCGGCGGCCGATCTCCTCCCGGTAGTACCGGGCGGCCTCGATGCCGCCTTCGGCGTCGGGGGCCTGGTCCATGGCCTGCTCCATGGCCGCCATGGTGTCGTACAGGCTGGCGGTCAGGCCGGAGAGCTTGGACAGCAGGTCCTCCTCCACCCGGCAGGGAACCACCAGCTCCCGCTTGCGCAGGATGGCCTGGGTCAGGTCCGCCGTGTAGCGGTTCACCGCCGGGAGAATGCCCCGCATGACCATATCCCGCAGGGTAGCCGCCTCGATGGACGTGACCTTGCAGTAATTCTCCAGGTGAATTTCATACCGGGCCCGCATCTCCGTCTCGCTGAGGATGTTGTGGCTGGAGAACAGGCGGATGTTCTTGGGGTCGATATAGGCGGGCATACAGTCCACGGTGTCCCGCAGGTTGCTGAGGCCCCGGCGCTGGGCCTCCCGGACCCAGTCCCCGCCGTAGCCGTTGCCGTTGAAGATGATGCGCTGGTGGGCCTTGAAGGTGTCGTGCAGCAGGTTCTGCAGGTCCGCCCGGAAGTCGTTGGACTGCTCCAGAATGTCCGCGAACTCCTCCAGCTCCTGGGCCATGATGGTGTTGAGCACCACGTTGGGGCTGGCGATGGACTGGGAGGATCCCAGCATACGGAACTCGAACTTGTTGCCGGTGAAGGCCAGGGGCGAGGTACGGTTGCGGTCCGTGGTGTCCTGGGGAATCTCCGGCAGGGTGTCTACGCCGATCTCCAGCTTCCGCTTGGCCTTGTCCACATAGGCCTGGCCGTTGATGATGGAATCCAGGATGGCCGTCAGCTCATCGCCCAGGAACACGGAGATGATGGCCGGAGGGGCCTCGTTGCCGCCCAGCCGGTGGTCGTTGCCGGGGTAGGACACGCAGCAGCGCAGCATATCCTGATATTCGTCCACGCCCTTGATAAACGCCGCCAGGAACAGCAGGAACTGGGCGTTCTGGCTGGGGGTCTTGCCGGGCTTGAGCAGATTCTCGCCGGTGTCCGTGGCCAGGGACCAGTTGTCATGCTTGCCGCTGCCGTTGATGCCGGCAAAGGGCTTCTCGTGCAGCAGGCACACCAGGCCGTGGCGGTCGGCCACCTTCTTCAGAAACTCCATGGTCAGCTGGTTGTGGTCGCAGGTGCTGTTGGCATCGGAATACACCTGGGCCACCTCGTGCTGGGCGGGAGCCACCTCGTTGTGCTCCGTCTTGGCGGGAACGCCCACCTTCCACAGCTCCTGATCCAGCTCGTGCATGAATTCCGCCACCCGGGGCTTGATGGCCCCGTAGTAGTGGTCGTCCAGTTCCTGGCCCTTGGGGGGTTTGGCGCCGAACAGGGTCCGGCCGCAGAGGACCAGGTCCTCCCGGCGGCGGTACATCTCCTTGTCGATGAGGAAATACTCCTGCTCCGGGCCTACCTGGGCGGTGACGTGCTGGGCCTGAGTGTTGCCGAACAGCCGCAGGATGCGGATGCTCTGGGTGTCCAGCAGCTTCATGGAACGCAGCAGGGGGGTCTTTTTGTCCAGAGTCTCGCCGCCGTAGGAACAGAAAATGGTGGGGATATACAGGGTCTTGTCCTTCACAAAGGCGTAGGACGTGGGGTCCCAGGCGGTGTAGCCACGGGCCTCGAAGGTGGCCCGCAGGCCGCCAGAGGGGAAGCTGGAGGCGTCCGCCTCGCCCCGGGACAGCTCCTTGCCGGACAGCTCCATCAGCACGCCGGTGGGCCCCTGGGGGGCGATGAAGCTGTCGTGCTTCTCAGCGGTATAGCCGGTCATGGGCTGGAACCAGTGGGTATAGTGGGTGGCCCCCTTTTCAATGGCCCATTCCTTCATGGCGGCGGCAATCTCGTCGGCGATGGAGCGGTCCAATGACGTTCCCTGCACCAGGCACTGCTGCCAAGCATCGTAGATGTGGGCCGGCAGACGCTGTCGCATCTGCTCCTGTGTGAACACCATGCTTCCGAACAGTTCAGGGATACTTGTGACTTTTTCGTTCATTGTAAGGCTCCTTTCGCCGCATTTGCGGTCTGTAGTTCTATCTTTCAGCGGGACACTCCCGCAGGAACAACATCAGATATACCGCGCCAGCGCCTCCATAACAACGGGGGTGACATACGCTTCGATGGCGGCCGCCGCCATCAGCAGGGGGGTGATATGCATCACCAGCAGCCGCAGCAGGTTCAGCACTGCGGGGCCCACCAGGCCCTTCTCGTTGCGGCGCACATAGCGCACCAGGGTCCGGCACAGGTACAGGCCCCCGGCCATGGCCATAAACAGCGCCGGCAGCTCGAAAACGCCGTGGGGCAGGGTCCCCGCGCCGTAATACCATAGAGGCAGGCCCTGTTGGACATAGTACGACGCAAAGCCGCCGAACATCATGGCGTTGATGCCCAGGGACACCGCAGGCAGGTACAGAAACGGGATGAACCCGTAGCCCACCGCCAGCAGACATGCCTGAAAATTGTTGAAGAACAGCTTCGCGGCGCTGAAGTTTCCGTCGGCGTCCACGATGCCCCGGTCCGCGATCTGCTCCCGGAACAGCTCAATCAGCCGCTCGATGGGGGCGGGATAGCGCAGGGTCACCAGATAGCTGACCACCATGACCACGGCGAAGGCCAGGGCCGTCATGCCGAAGGCACGGCCGAAGCCGTCCCGGTAAAACCCGTGCAGCTGCTGCCGCTGCCGCACCAGCCATTTCAGCATGATGCCAGCATGGAGAGCCCCTGGCGAAGCCTGCGCAGGGTCTCCTCTCGGCCCAGAATGCGGCAGATCTCCACCGCGCCGCCGGGGGTCACCAGCTTGCCCGCCGCCGCAATGCGCACGGGCCACATGAGGGTGGCGTTCTTCACCTCCAGGGACGCGGCCAGGTTCACCAGGCCGTCATGGATGCTCTCGTCGGTCCAGTCCGGCAGGGTCTCCAGCATGGGAATGGCGGCCTCCAGCATCCGGGCGCACACCTCGGGGTTGGTCTTGGACTTTTTGTTGGTATAGAAATCTACCGGGTACTCCGGCAGGGCGTCGAAGAAGTCCACCTTCTCGGGGATCTCCGTCAGCCGCTCGCACCGGGCCTGCAGCAGGGCGGCGATGGCCGCCGGGTCATAGGCGGGATTCCGGACGGCCTGACGGATGTAAGGCTCCGCCGCCCTGGCGAAGGCCGCAGGCTCCATGCTCCGCAGATACACGGCGTTGAAGTGGTCCAGCTTGGCCCGGTCGAAAATGGCCGGGGACTTGGAGATACCGGTGATGTCGAAGGCGCGGGTCAGGCCCTCCAGGTCGAAAATCTCCTGCTCCGCCAGCTCCCCCTTGGGGCTCCAGCCCAGCAGGGCCACATAGTTGAGGATGGCCTCCGTCAGATAGCCCTGGGCCTTCAGGTCCTCGTAGGAGGGGTCCCCGTGGCGCTTGGACATCTTGTTCTGGGCGTCCCGCATCACCGGGGAGCAGTGCACATAGGTGGGCACCTCCCAGCCGAAGGCGTGATACAGCAGGTCATACTTAGGGGCCGAGGACAGATACTCGCTGCCCCGGACCACATGGGTGATGCCCATCAGGTGGTCGTCGATGACGTTGGCGAAGTTATAGGTGGGCAGGCCGTCCCGCTTCATCAGCACCTGGTCGTCCAGGGTGCTGTTTTCCACGGTGATGTCGCCAAAAATGGCATCATGGAAGGTGGTGACGCCCTCCGCCGGAATGCGCTGACGGATGACATAGGGCTCGCCTGCGGCCACACGGCGCTCCGCCTCCTCCAGGGGCAGGTCCCGGCAGGGGTCCGCCGCCCGGTCAAAGTCGCCGGAATCCTCCTCAGACTCCGTCTTTTCGCAGAAGCAGTAATACGCGCCGCCCTTTTCTACCAGCAGACGGGCATACTTTCCATAGGTGTCCCGCCGCTGGGACTGGATATACGGGGCCACGGGGCCGCCCACGTCGGGGCCCTCGTCATGGGTCAGGCCGCACTCGGCCATGGTGCGGTAGATCACGTCCACCGCGCCGTCCACATAGCGGCCCTGGTCCGTGTCCTCAATGCGCAGGATGAAATCCCCGCCATGGGACCGGGCGATCAGCCAGGTATACAGCGCCGTCCGCAGGTTGCCCACGTGCATATAGCCCGTGGGGGACGGGGCAAACCGGGTCCGGACCCGCCCGTGGGGGATTTTGGCCTCCATCTGCTCGAAATAGGTCTTATCCAACGACATGCTTTCTTCCTCCCAAATTTAGATAACTAAACAGCTAAATCCAAAATACACTCATTAATTATATTTTGTTCCGGAAAAAAGTCAATCAAAAATTCCTGCATTTTCTCACAAATCGCAGGGGAAATACGGCCCAATCCTTGACTTTTTGCCTGTCAGACGCCAAAAATCCCGGTTCCGGAATTTTCTTCAAAAAATGCTTGCAATTGTCCGGGAAAAGTGGTAAAATCACAGTTGCCTTTGTGAAAAGGACTTTTGTACCAGAAAGAGGTGAACCAGAGCAATGAAGGAAGGAATCCATCCCAATTAT
>ULVO01089391.1_pt1 | contig 11553 bp, 8 predicted proteins | sample 1959521 | NCBI WGS metagenome assembly ULVO01 (sample SAMEA4835788, study PRJEB28245) | human gut metagenome | biome: gut microbiome; material: fecal sample | place: Denmark | collected 2008
CTCGTACACGGTACCGATGAAATCGGCCCAACGAGCGCCCAGTTTATTGGCCATGCCGGCACGCGCATTCTGCTCATGGATGGCAATCGGAATGCCCATCTTGTGTGCGGTGGCGTAGACGGGGGCGGAAGCATACCCGCCGAATCCGGCCACGACATCCGCATGCCGCGTTTCAAGAATGGAGCGCACCTTGGCGGTTTCTCGCTTCCATTTTGCCGGGAAGCGCAGCATGTACAGGTTAGGGCGACGCGGGAACGGCACTTTTTCGATGGTGTCGAGCTCGTAGCCGGCCTCCGGCACCAAATCCTTCTCCAAACCCACCGCAGTGCCGATGACGGTGACCTGTGCCGTGGGTTCGATGTCGCGAATCGCCCCGGCGACCGCGAGCAGCGGATTGACATGTCCGGCGGTACCGCCGCCAGCAAGAACGATATGTGGTGTGCCTTGATTCATGATTACCGAGTCTACTTACGCGCTCTGACGCGACTGTTTTATCTGCGGTTGAGAGCGCATAAGTCCCACAACCAGTCCGGCCGCCGTCAAGCACATAATCATGGATGAGCCACCTGCGGAGACGAACGGCATAGGCACGCCCAATACCGGGAACACACCCACGACCACGCCGATGTTGACCATGGCCTGGCCCACGATCCAAATGGCGACGCACATCAGCACCATGGCAACATAACGATCGGTGACCTGCAATGCGATGACGATCATGCACCAGGCGAGAATCGCGAAGAACAGCAATACGATGGCGCAACCGACGAATCCGGTCTCCTCGCCGATGATCGCGAAAATGAAATCGTTATGGGCGGCCGGCAGGTAGTTCCATTTCTCCCGCGAATTGCCGATGCCCAATCCCAGAAAACCTCCGGAGGCGATGGCGTACTTGGCGTGAATGGACTGGTAGCATACGCTCTGCGCGTCAGCGGCCGAGCAATCGCCATATGTGGCCAAAATACGACGCAAGCGGTTCGGGCTGGAAACCGCCAATGCACCGACCATAACCACCGCGCCCAATACGCCGACTCCCATCCATTTGCCGGGGAACCCGACGATCAGAAAGGCCACGCCTCCGATGAAGACCAGAATCATGGCCGTGCCGAGGTCCCTGCCGCCCATCACCAGCGCCACGCCTATCGCATACAACACCAACGGCGCGGCATATGCTTTGATTCCCTTCTTGTGGTACATCTTGCTGCAGGCATGCAACGACGAGGGCAGCCATATGCACATCGCGAACTTCATGAATTCAGCCGGCTGGATAGTGGTGAAGCCGAGGTTCAGCCAACCTTTGTTGCCATAGACGTCGATACCCAAAGGAGTAAAGGTCAGCGCCTGCAACAGGCAGGCACCCACCACAAAGAGCACGCCGGTCCGTTTCCAGAACGTCACCGGCATCATCAATGCCACGAAGCCCAGCACCAAGCCGATCAGGCAAAACGCGCCCTGGTTCAGAAGCTGAAGGAACGGCGACTTGCCCAGTGCGGCCATGGTGACCGTGGAGCTGGAGAACACCATGATCAGGCCGAAGCATGTCAGCCCCACCACGGCCATGCGGAAGCCGTGGTAGCACCATAGCGGGTTGAGCAAGCTTCGCCAACCCGTGTAGTCGGCGATTTCGAGTGAGGGCTTGTCAGGGGCTCTGTATGCCTTACGCTTATGGGTATCAGTGGAGGCCATGCACCTCGCTCCACGTCTTGGCTGCGGCGGCGAATCGATTGCCTCGATCCGCATAGGACTTGAACTGGTCCATGGAGGCGCAGGCCGGAGCCATAAGCACGATGTCGCCGGCGGCGGCATACGTGCCGCAGGCTTCGACGGCACGGTCCATGACGGTATCGTTGTCTTCGGGATCGATGATGGTCACCGGGATGTCCGGAGCTTGGCTGGCAAACGCTTCGATCATCGGCTGCTGGTCTTTGCCGATGATGACGGCCGCTTTGATGGTGTGTGCCTGGTCCTTGACCAGGTCCTCGAATCGACTGCCTTTGGCCAGACCTCCGGCGATCCAGATCACAGACTTGGCCGGGAAGCTGGACAGCGAGGCGCGTGCCGCATGACCGTTGGTGGCTTTGGAATCGTCCACAAAACGAACAGAGCCGCCCTCGACTGCGGCCTCAGCCACGGTTTCGATGCGATGGCCGCCCGGCTTGAACGAGGTAAGCGCCTTCAGCGCGGTATCGCGATCAGCGCCAAGTCCCAGCACCAACGCCAATGCCGTCAATGCATCGGCCACCAGATGCGGGTACAGTGAGCCGTCCGGCTCTGCCAGATGCGTGAAATCGGTGATGGCGGCCAGTCTGACCGACTCTCCCACTGCGCCGCCGGCCACGCCGCTCCTGTCCACGATCCAGCCATCTTCAATGCCGATCTGGCCGGCCTGAGGGGCCTCGAGCGTGAATCCCACCTTGCGGCATCCTTCGGCAGTCTGAGCCGCGGCCGCCAGTTCGCTGACTTTGGCGTCCTGCGCATTGTAGACGATGGCGCGTTTGGCGTTGTGGAACACCTTGGATTTGTCGGCGGCGTAATTCTCGCGCCCGCCATGCCAGTCGAGGTGATCGTCGGCGATATTGGTGATCGCCGCGCAGTCAAGTGCCAGCGAATCGGTGAAGTGCAATTGGAAGGAGCTCAGTTCCACGCACAGTACGTCGTGCTGAGGATTGGTGGCGCAACGAGACAGGCTCATGCTCATGTCTCCGGAGGCGATATTGCCGGCGGTCGGCGCGTCGAGTCCGCAGGCGGTGAGCATTTCCGAGGTCATCTCGGTGGTGGAGGTTTTGCCGTTGGTGCCGGTGATGCCGATCCATGGAGCCGGAGTACCGGTGCGCTCGTTATTCACACGCAGCTGCCATGCGAATTCCACCTCGCTCATCACGGGGATGCCACGGCGTTGGGCTTCCAGCACGAACGGGGTGCGGGGGTTGAACACCGGGGACGACATGACGTAGTCCACATGGTCCCAGTCCACGTCATCAAAGGAGTGGAGATCGGCCTCGGGCTTCCTCTCGTCGACGCCAATCACGTGGGCACCGCGTTCCCTCAATACCTCCGCCAACGAGGTGCCGGACACCCCCAGTCCGGCGATCACCACTGTCTTATCCGCTACTTGCATTGTTCCTCCTGATATAGGAATTCCGTGGGTGAGCATAATCCACCCAGATTTCCGCTAGCTGAACAGCAGGCCGGAGCGGGTGACCCAGTCGCCGTAGAAAATCGTCAGGGCGAGCAGCACGAAGATGAGTTCGATCATCCAGAACCGCACCACCACCTTGGTTTCGGTCCAACCCTTCAGTTCGAAATGATGGTGAATCGGCGCCATTTTGAATACACGTTTGTGGGTCATCTTGAAGTACCCGACCTGGATGACGTCGCTCATGGCTTCCATGACGTACAGTCCGCCCAGAACCACCGCCAGGAATTCGGTGTGCGTGGCGATGGACAGGGCTGCGAACAGACCGCCCAAGGCCAGGGAACCGGTATCACCCATGAAAATCGATGCGGGGTTCGAGTTGTACCACAGGAAGCCGAAGCAGGCGACGGCCGCGCATACGGCGATGACGGTCAGATCGAGAGGATCGGACACGGCATAGGAATATCCGCCATGGCTGCCGCCCTTGATGTGGTAGCTTTCCCAGAATGCGATGACGCCAAAACCAGTGAAGGCGATCATCGACGAACCTGCCGCCAGACCGTCAAGTCCATCCGTCAGATTCACTGCGTTGGTCCATGCGGTCATCAGGAAGTTCACCCAGATGACGAACAGGATGATGGCTACGGCACGGCCGGCGAAGTCGAAGTTGAAGAACGGCTGTTCGATGAAGCTGATGCCTGCCTGCGCACTGGGGAATCCCGATTTGGTGGGAATCAGCAGCGCAAGTACCGCGTAGATGGTGGCGAAGATGAACTGGCCGATGAACTTGCCGCCCACCGATAGGCCTTCGTTCTGCTTCTTACGCACCTTGGCGAAGTCGTCGATAAAGCCCAGCAGACCCATCGACAGCATGGCGAACAGTACGAGCGCCGCGGACCAGGAGGGCACGTCGCCCGAACGCAGGTATCGGTACAGTGCGGAGGATGCCCAACCGAGCAGAATCGCGAAGTTGATGACCACGCCGCCCAACGTGGGGGTGCCGCGCTTGACCAGATGCGACTGCGGCCCATCCTGGCGGATGTACTGGCCATAGTGCAGCTTGTGGACCAGCCGAATCAGCAGCGGGGTGCCGACTAAGGTGACGATGAGCGACACCAGCATTCCAATGATCAGAGCAATCACGTGCAGCTTCTCTTTCTTGTCGGTTTCTTGGGGTGGTTATCAGGTCAGTTCTTTGCCCAGCGTTCAGCCAAAGCGCTCAGGCCTGACGCGTGCGATCCCTTGAGCAGTACCACAGCGTCGGGATGGTTGCGAGCCAAGTCGATGACCAGCTGTTCGGCCGCATCGATGTCGTGTACGCAATCCACCGACGCGGATTGGCTCTGACGGGCACCGTCCGCCAGAGCCTGTGCCAGTGCATCGAGATGTTGGTCTTGGGCGGAACCGACCGCGATGATCGCGTCGATGCCCAATTCGTCCGCATACGTGCCGATCGAGGTGTGCAATGCCGTTTCATCGGCGCCGAGTTCCAGCATGGCACCCAGCAGCGCCACGCGGAACGGCTCCTTGCCGTCATTTGAGTTCCAGGCCTTCAACCCGTTCAGGCCGGCTTTCATGGAGTCGGGATTGGCGTTGAAGGAATCATCGATCAGCGTGAAGGAAGTCCCCTCGCGATTCACCGTGGACAATGCCATGCGATGAGGGCTGATGGTGTGCTGCGAGGCCAGAATCCGTGCCACCGTTTCGGGTGCCATACCGTAACGCATCGCCACGGTTGCGGCGGCCAACGCGTTCATCACATTGTGACGTCCAGGAATGCCCAGATGCACCGGCGTATGGTTGCCGTCCGCATCGACCAACGTGAATTCAGCATGATCGGACCGGTCGGCAGTGACATCAATGGCCCGCACCTCGGGCTCCTGCGACGATCCCAAGCCGAACCACAGCACGTCGCCGTTGTCCAGGCCGGCCATGGGAACCACGTGTTCGTCATCGGCGTTCAGTACCGCGGTGCCTCCGGGAAGCAATCCCTGCACGATCTCGCTTTTCGCCTGTGCGATGCGTTCGCGGGAGCCGAATTCTCCAAGGTGAGCGACGCCGACCTTCAATACGATTGCCGTGTTCGGCGGTGCGATACGGGTCAGTCGCGCGATTTCGCCGATATGGCTGGCACCCATCTCAGCCACGAAGAACCGGGTGTGCTCATCGACCCGCAACGCAGTGAGCGGCAGGCCGATCTCATTGTTGAACGATCCCACCGGAGCCACGGTCGGACCTACGGTGGCAAGCAGGGAGGAGAGCAGATCCTTGGTGGTGGTCTTGCCCACCGAACCGGTCAATCCGATGATGTCGAAGTCGCCGTCCAGCTCGCGGCGGCGAACGATGTTGTATCGGGCGAGTTCGCCAAGGGCGTCGACCGTGTCTTTCACTACGATCTGCGGAAGGCCATCGGACTTCACCTCATGGTCGACGATGGCCACCGTGGCTCCCTGTCCAGCGGTTTTCGCCACAAAGTCATGCCCATCGACACGCTCGCCTCGGATGGCCACAAACACCGATCCGGGGCCGGCCTGCCGCGAGTCGCTGACCGTATTGGTGGCTCGAGACTCGGAACCGGCGTCTCCGATCAATCGACCATCGACGGCCTTGGCGATCTCCTCCACGCTCATCGGAACCATGGTGTTTCAAACTCCTTTACGATTACGCTTCGTCCCGTATCCACGGACTTAATTGAGATTATTGGCCACATGCAGGGCACTGCGTATGTTGTTTTTCCTCACGCCGGCGGCCAGCACCATGGCGATGGCCAAGGACATGTGCCCGAGTCGGACGCGGTCATACATTGCCGGTGAATCCGCAGCCATTTCATCCGATTCGGGTGTCGACGAGGTCATGGACATGTCATGTTCCGCAACGAATGCGTAGCGTGTCTTCAATTCGTTCAAGCTTGCGCTTGCGTTGACATCCTCCGTGCCCAGTACATCCACGTTCACCGATTCCAACGCATGCTCGGCCAACGTGCGGTCATCCATGGCGATGATCACGGCCGCCACACCGTCTTCGGCGCACACGGACAGCGCGCGCTGCATATCGAGGATGCCCAGAGGATAGTTCAGGTTCATGGTACGTGTCATCGACGTGGACCCGGATGCGGTGATTACCGCCACCGGATTGCCCAGCATGTGCAGGAATTCGGAGAGCTGGGACACGCCTGCGTCGACGGCCTGCTCATCCGCACCGGTCACCGCGAACACCGCCATGGCATTGGACGGTCCGCCGGCCAGACCGCTGGCCAGATCGCCGAGTACGCGATCGTCGAAATCGCCGTAGAGCAACGGTATATCGGCATTGGCGATCTGCCCTTTGGACGCGCGTGGCAGCAACGCCGCATAGGCACCGGCCTGTGCGGCATGCAGTACATCGGGTTCCTGCTCATGCGTGCAGATGAACAGCGAGCCGGGAATCACGGTGTCCACGGCATCGCTGAGTGAGGTAATGGTGACATTGGTGGCGAAGGGTGGATCGACTTCAAAACCGTACCGTTCGACCAGCATTCCCAGGGTCACCCGCTGGGCGATGGATTCGCTCACTGCACTCATGGGCTATCGCCTTTCTCCCCTGATCCTTACCACGTGACTGGAATAGCATTTTTGCGTGGACTGGAGACAGGCACCTCGTATTTCTGCATAAGGAACTCACAAATCTGTGCGGAAACAGGGCCGGCCGTCAGACCGCCGAACACACCATTCGGATCCTTCATCACCACGGTGACCGCATAGCGCGGGTTGTCCGCGGGAATCACCACGGAATAATCGGAGATAATGGACGAGAGCGTACCATCCGAGCCCTGCACCTCTGCGGTACCGGACTTGGCGGCCATGCGGTAACCATCGACCTTGACGAACTTGTTGTAGCCTTCCGCCACTGATTCCATCGCATTCATCATGTCCGATGCGACCTTTTCATCCACCACGCGGGTGGCTTCGCCCTTCTTGGTCTCAGTGGTCTTGCCATTGGCATCGGTGGTTGATTTGATGATCGACTGCTGCTGCTTGACACCCTTGTTCGCGATGGTGGCCACCACGTTGTTGAGCTGCAGGGCGTTGACGGTGTAGCCCTGACCAAACAGGATGGTGTTGCGCGTACGCAGATCCCACGCCGAAGGGTTGGTGAGCAGACCGCTCGATTCACCGGGCAGGTTCAGTCCGGTCGGTTGTCCGATGCCGAATTTGGTCAGGTACTCGTAGCGTTGCTCATCCGGATAGTTCTCCCCGGCCATAATCATGCCGACGTTCGATGAGTTCTGCAGAATGCCGGCGAGCGTCCAGCGCTCAGTGCCATGGTCGAATGAGTCCTTGTAGGTCTGGCCCTCCTGTGTGATGTGGTCCGGGACCGACAATTGATCGCTCATCTTATGCAGTCCCATCTGCAGATAGCCGGACATGGAGATAACCTTGCCCACCGAACCAGGCTCGAAGGTTTCGGACACGGCCCGAGACGGGCTCATCTTCGCCGCATCGGTACCAGCCTGTACTTCATCGCTATCGGCCAGTGCGCGAATCTCCCCGCTCTGGACATCCTGCACCACGGCGATCGCCCACGCTGCACCATACTTGGATTCGGCCTCCTTCAAGACCTTTTTGACATACCATTGCACATCACGGTCAATGGTCAGGGTGACATCGTCGCCATTTTTGGCCGCCACCGATTCGGTCATGGTGCCGGGAATCTCTTCGCCGCCATTACCACGCTGGTAGGTTTCATGGCCATCGGTTCCGGTAAGCGTCTTGTTCTCGACCTGCTCGATGCCGGCGACGCCATCGCCGTTGTCGTTCACGCCGCCAAGCAGCGCGCCCATGAGATCGCCATCCGCATACAGTCGTTCACTGCTCAGCTCACCCCAGACAATACCGCCCAGGTGCAACGACTCGATGCTGCGCTTGACCTGCGGAGTCACATCTTTCTTCAGAATCACATACTGCCCGGTACCGGACAGATCAGCGCCCAGTTCCATGGCGTTCATATCCAGGACTTTGGCCAGCAGTCGGCCCACGGCCGCCGCTCCGGTAGCGCCCACGGGTTTGCCGTCAATTTCGTGGCAGTAATCACGGGTGTTGTCATTGCAAGTAATCGGCTCGAACTCCTGTGCAGCCTCCGGATTGGCGACGATAGTATAACGCTCCACGCTTTGAGCGAGCACGGAGCCGTTGGCGTCGAGGATACGCCCACGCTTGGCGCTCAACGTCACGGTCAGGGTGCGGTTAGCCGTGGCCGCTTGTGCGGTTTGACGGCCGCCGATGAGCTGGGTGGAGGCCAGCTGAATCACGCATGCCGACGCCACCAACGCCAATGCGGCGCCGATGGCGATGCATTTGAACGCGAAGGTCTTGACCTTGGCGAACTCTACGATGCGACGAATGGTGTTCACTGGGTTCCGCCTTTGTTGGACTGGTATCCGCTTAAGTCGATGGACACTGATCCCTGCTGCGGGACCATGCCCATGTCGCTGGCCTTGTCGGGCAGGTTCGCGACCAATTGATCGAGTTTGGCCTGATCGTCTTCGATATCTTGGGTAAGTCTGTTGATGTTGGTTTCGATCTGTGCCGCCTCAAACGAGTTCTGCACCATCTGGGTACGCAGCATCAGCGCGCCGAACAAGGTGCCGACGAGGAAGATCACTGCGATGGCCACGTGCACCAGCGGTGCGCTTCTTGTTCTGGTCCATTCGATGACCCGTCCGACGACATTGCCCTGCTCGTTTCCACGCGGGTTGGAGACCACCCGCAGCTCAGGTCGGGAGGAGGACTGATGCTTGGTGTGCGGTCGGTTCGAGGCTGGAGCCGCGTTCGATCGAATGCTACGTGCAGTTGCCATATGCTGTTATCCCCTCCTTGTACGAATTCGTGCCGTGTTTTTGGCTCTGCCCGGAGACGCGGAGCCTTGTATCTTGACGTCATTCAGGCCCTGCGCGGTTTGCGTAAAGCGTTTCCTCCATCGTGACGGAATCTCACGGCTGACTTCCACCGCCCGCAACCGCACCGAAGCCGATCTCGGGTTGGCTGCGATTTCATGTTCGTCGGCCTTGATGGCACCTCGCGTGAGATCCGTGAAAAACGGTTGGGCATCCGGCGGTATGACAGGCAGGCCAGCCGGAACATCCACTCGCAGCCCTTGTGCCATGAACGATTTGACGGTTTTGTCTTCGAGCGAATGATAGGACTCCACCACCAGTCGTCCCCCGACATGCAGTCGGTTCGCGGCCTGCGGCAATGTGGAGGCGAGCTTGTCCAATTCGCCGTTGACTTCAATGCGCAACGCCTGGAAGACGCGTTTGGCGGGATTGCCCGCCGGGCGGTGGGCTTGCGGCACCACTTCATCGACCAGACGGTTGAGCTGTGCGGTGGTGGTAAACGGCTCCTTGTCTCGACGCGCCACGATGGCGCGGGCGATCTGACGCGAGAAACGCTCTTCACCGTATTCCTTGAATATGCGGACCAGTTCCGCCGCATCATAGGTGGCAAGAATCCGTTCGGCCGTCAACGGCTGGCTGACGTCCATGCGCATATCCAGCGGCGCATCATGCGAATAGGAGAAGCCACGATCGGTTTCGTCGATCTGCAGGCTGGATAATCCCAGATCCATGAATACGGCGTCCACGCGTTCGATGTCTTGGTCCGCCAACACCTGATCGAGCTGATCGAAGGCGGCATGCACCGGAATGAATCGATCGGCGAGCCCCTCCCGTTCCATACGTTCGGTGGCCAGCCCCAGCGCTTCACTGTCACGGTCAATGCCGATGAGCCGAGCCTGAGGCGCGGCCTTGAGGAAGGCGATGGAATGGCCGGCAAGGCCCAGGGTGCAATCCACTGCGATGGCGTTCTCATGTTCCAGGGCAGGTGCCATCAGGTTCACGCAATCGTCAAGCAATACCGGCAGATGAATATTCGCCACATCAACCATCAGAATTCCACCTCCGGCAACACATCGTCAGCAATATCGGAATATCCCTCTTCCTTCTCGGCGAGGTAGGACTCCCACGTGTCCTTATTCCACAGTTCGGCACGGGTGCCAACGCCGATCACCACGACGTCGGAACCCAGATTGGCGTAATCGCGCAGCATCTGCGGCACCAGCACGCGGCCCTGCTTGTCCGGCTGCTGGTCGACGGCACCGGAAAGGAACACACGCAGGTATTCGCGGGCGGCTTTGTTTCCCACCGACACACGCTGAATCTGCGAGGCGATACGTCGAAATTCGTCGAACGGCAGCAGGTACACGCACCGTTCCTGGCCTCGGGCCATGACCAGGCCCTGCCCCAGCTGGGAGCGGAATTTGGCCGGAAGCGCCATACGGCCCTTGGCATCGATCTTCGGCGTATATGTTCCGAGAAGCAATGGCGGCAGACCAGCCATGAGATCGGCCATAGTGGTGGAGCCTTGTGCGTTGGCATCAGCGTCGCGAATCGTCTGATCGGCAACCATGGCTCCACCTCCTTCATCGTTACGTGGGATACACTTCGGCCAACTGGCTCACCACTCTACCCCACGATTCCCCATTTCTCCCCACTCATGCACGATTTGCTCACCCTTTTAGGGCAATTACCGATGGATTGCGCGTGTCGGCCACGACTGTCGCACGAATGGACGCTCCGCACATCTAATCCACGTCGCGCACCCCACCGACCGAGCAGCATGGTGAATTCACGCTGAATTCACCTATTCCGGGTTGTCCGCATCACTGACGTAGGGGGTGTGCGGTAAATTTGAATGCCTTAAGTTTTTCTGCCCCACGGAAATGGAACGAAGAGAACAGCATGTCGAGTTACGCCTCCCAGCTGCATGAAGAGCAGCAGGCCGTCGATCGCGCCTATGGACGATTGGATGATCTGCGAGCCGAAATGTGGCAACGCCTGGACACCGTACGCGCCGCCGGCTCCCACGGATCCCCCACGCAACGCAGCGAACGAGACTCCTTTGCCACAATGTACGAAAACCGCCTCACGCAATTGCGCAGCGTTGAGGATCGGCTGGTGTTTGGCCGCCTCGATGCCAAGAACGGCGACCGTCATTACATCGGCCGCATCGGCCTGTCGAGCCCGGACCATGAGCCGATTCTGACCGACTGGCGTGCCGAAGCCGCACGTCCTTTCTATGAGGCGACCCCTTCCAATCACGGCGACATCGTGATGCGCAGGCATATCACCTTGAGTTTCCGCGAAGTCGTGGGCGTTGAGGATGAGGTGCTCGACGTGCATTCAGACCAGGTCGGCCAAGCGTCTTCCGCCGGCACATTGACCGGCGAGGGTGCGCTGCTGGCTTCGTTGAGCTCACGCCGCACCGGCAAGATGACCGATATCGTGGCCACCATTCAGGCCGAGCAGGACCGCATCATCCGCTCCGACATGAATCGCGCCGTGGTGGTGCAGGGCGGCCCCGGCACCGGCAAGACGGCCGTGG
>ULVO01029769.1_pt1 | contig 11488 bp, 10 predicted proteins | sample 1959521 | NCBI WGS metagenome assembly ULVO01 (sample SAMEA4835788, study PRJEB28245) | human gut metagenome | biome: gut microbiome; material: fecal sample | place: Denmark | collected 2008
TTTATATAAAATGTGTGTCAGGGAAAAACGCGCGGAGCATGAAAATAAACATTCCGCAACCGGGCGAAATATGACGAAATAAAACAAAATGACAGTTTGAGGTGCTGAAACGGACGAAAACCGGTCTGAAAAGTCTGAAAACAACACGTACACAAGATTTTTCCAACATTTTATCACAAATTTGCAAAACACCCCGACAAAGGCTGTGGCGAAAGGGTGCAGATATGTCACTTTGCAACCAAAATGTAGCAAAATGTCACAAAAATAAAGTAAACCGACAAGTTTTAGCCACTTGATGGCCGCTGTGTGCGCACACAGAATATTGATATATATCAAAAAAGAATTAAAAATATCATATTATTTGTTTTATTGCTTGCAGAAACCGAAAAACCGTCGTATCTTTGCAACGTCAAAAGGTTAATAGATTGTTTAGGTTAGTAGTAATAGATTTAGGTTTTTAGTTATTAGGTTTAAGGTAAATTAAAACGATTGTTTAACAGGTAACAGTGCTGGGCCGTGAGGTTCGCATTTGTTTCGAAATTTTTTTAGTTAAACATAGGAATATGCCACTGCTTGTTGAAAGTAGTGGCATTTTCCTTTTTATATGTTTCCATAATCTGATAGGCTTATGCCGAACAGCCCGACCCAATGGAAACCACATGGTGATTGATTCTGTTCCTGAATTGACACAGAACGCAGGAAAACTTTTTAATGACATGGAGCAATATAACCCGGGGCAATACGGGCATGACGTAATAATCCATTCACTTTCTCACAACAATAGACTTATATTGCCGTAACAATATATGCACTTTCTTTAGAAAATAGATTCGATTTGCCATAATAATGGATTTACTATGCCACAACCATAGATTCGTTTTATCGTGACAATAGACTCATACTTCTACCACCATAAGTACGCTTTAATGTAATAATATATTAGCTTTAAAATAACAATAGATTCGATTTGCCACAACAATATATTCGCATTGCCATAATAATGGATTCACTTTAAAATAACGATAGATTAGATTTACCATATCAATAGATTCGATTTTTAATAATAATATATTCGCATTGCCGTAACAATAGACTCAATTTTCCACAACCGGTAAATAATCATAGCAAAAGCTAGGCGTGCTTCCGGCTGTTACGACAAATACTTTCCACGGCTTTTCCCGTTCCTATTATCCGTGTTTTTCAAGAAAACCCGTGAGATCAACTTACAATTTTTCTTGACAAAATTTTGACAAAATATTTTCGCAAAAAAGGTGTAAAGGAATGTTAAATCAGGCGTAATGCAGCTCATTTCGCGCCATACTGCATTGTGATATACCCCGAACCATAGTCCGAAATGCCGCGTTTTGCTTTCCGATATTGCCCATTTCATCATGCGATAAAGCCTATTTTAGGGTGCGATATGGCCTATATTGGCCCCTGAAATGGGCCATTTCGCAAGACGAAATAGTGCTTTTTGCAAAACAGGGAAATACCCTTTAAATATAAACTATTGATATTCAATATCTTACTAAAACCTGTTATTTTCCGCGTATTTGCGCCCGAAGGAGACTCTGCTCGCAAATACGCGCTTATTTTTCGGGGTAGGACGGAAAACTCAGAGGGAGAAATCAGAATCTGCTTTCAATTTGAAAGTCGCATATTTCGGCTTATTTTTAAATGGATAAAAACGATGTTTATTCGGCATTTAAAATGGTCTATGTGGAATGAAAAACGCTTTTTCAAAATATAGAAAACGCTTTATACATGAAAAAACGCCTTATCCAAAATAAAAGAATGCTTTATTAAAGATAAAAAACGTCTTATCCGATACCGGAAAATTCCGGTCTTTACATTTATATATAATATCCGCTTAACTTAAAGCTGCCCGTTTTCATTTCCCGAAACATCCCGTTCCGAACGGCAAGCGCCATGCGACAGGCCTGTCAGGACATTAAAAACGCTTCATAATTATCGGATATAAGATTCATCAACATCTTCTTTTCGGAAAACGATCATCAGATTTCCATACCTTCAGAAAGGTATGAATATACATTCACGACGTGCAAAAAAGGAAAAAGGGAAACGACGGAACGGTATAAAAACAACAACGGCCGACCTCAAAGGTCAGCCGCATATAAGAACGGTGGCGTAGGCGCTGATGCCTTCCTCGCGCCCCGTGAAACCGAGGTGTTCGGTTGTCGTGGCCTTCACCGACACATTGTCAACGTCGGTGCCAATCACTTCGGCAAGGCAGCGGCACATATCCGGTATGTGAGGATTGAGCTTCGGGCGCTCCGCACACACCGTGGCGTCGATGTTGCCCACGGTGTAACCCTTGGTGGCTATCAGCTCGACGGTCTTGCGCAGCAATATCTTGCTGTCGATATTGAGCGTCTCGTCCGACGTGTCGGGGAAGTGATAGCCTATGTCGCGCATGTTTGCCGCACCGAGAAGAGCGTCGCATATGGCATGTATGAGCACGTCGGCGTCGCTGTGACCGAGCAGTCCGAGCTCGTGGTCGAGCTTTATTCCGCCGAGCCAGAGGTCGCGTCCGGGCACAAGTTTATGCACGTCGAAACCGAATCCTACACGTATTTTCATATCCTAAAATGTTTTTTTGCTGTGTTATACATATTCGTCCGCCGGCAGACGGTTTATCTTCTGAACAGGTCTTTTATGCCGTCCATGTCGAAGCTGAGGGTGAAGCGCAGCGTCTGGTCGAGCGGATTACTCTTGGCCGTGGCTATGACGTAGGCTGCATCGAGCGAGAACACGCTCATCTTGAAGCCCGCACCCACGGTGAAATACTTACGGTTACCCTTGTTTTCCGACTCGTGGTGATAACCGGCACGCAGGGCGAACTGGTCGTGATAGACATATTCGCCACCGACACTCCAGTATATCTCCTGAAGCTCCTCCTTGAAACCGCCGGGCGCATCGCCGAAGCTCTTGAATATACCGCTTATGCTGCTCACGTCGTAATAGTCGCGCTGCACACGCTCCATGTAGTCCTCGGTCGATTCTCCTTCGTTCTGTTTCGGGTAAGTAGGTACGAGCAGCTTGTTGGCGTCGGCCGTGATGGTGAATCGGTTATACTCGTCAACAGGCACCATGAGGGCGGCTCCGAGTCGCAGGTTGGTAGGTATGAACTCGCTGTTGTCATCGCCTCCGAACGATATCTTACTACCGATGTTCGATATGTTCAGACCAAGACCAAGCTGACATTCGCGCTGTCCGATGGTGAAATAGTCCTGATAGTAGGCGGCAAGGTCGGCGGCGAAGGCGCTTCCCGGTGACGTATCCTCGGTGTAATCGTAGGTCAGGTCGGAGTATATCCACCTCACTGCGGCTGCGATAGAGAACTTCTCGCTGAGCATAAGCGAGTAAGCCACGTCGAAAGACATCTCGTATGGGTTGATGGTCATGCTGTTGTCGTCGCTCTCACCCATGCTGGTATATACCTCACCGAGCGAGAAATAGCGCAGCGAAGCAGACACGGCCGAGTAGTCGCCTATGCGGTAATAGCCGGCCAGATAGGCCAGGTCCATATCGCTGACAAGCTGTCGTAGCCACGGAGTATAGTTGAGAGAGATGCCCGCACGCGAGATGGTGAACGGATACTTGGCCGGGTTCCAGTATTGCGAAACCACGTCAGGGTCGGTTGCCACACCGGCATCACCCATACCGGCAGCACGTGCGTCAGGGGCGATGGTCTGCGATGTGACCGACGTGTTGACTGGGTTGAACATGTTCTGCTTGTCCTGAGCCGAGACCGTCAGCACAATACCTGAAAACAGGCACGCGGCCAATATTCTTATCTTATTGTTCATTCTTATGATGTTTGTCGTTAATTTATATCCTAATAAGGCACTGAATAAAAAACGCCGATGCGCTCTATTTATTGCCAATGATTATAAGTTTCTTTGCCTTTGAGGTCTGCGAGCTGCCGTCAGACGACATGCGCACCCTGTAAATGTATACACCCGTGCCCAGACGCTGGCCTCCGTCAACGGTCAGATCCCAATCCACCGTGTAGGCGTTGCCCGTGGTCACTCCGCTCTCCTCGTGGGTCCAGAGCAGCCGGCCGCTCATGTCGAACACGTCGATGCCCACATCCACGGTGCTGCCGGCGCGGTCGTGGCTGATGATGAATGTGGTAGATGTGGTGGCAGGATTGTTTGTGCAGCTCACGCTGAAGAGCGACGGCGTGAGTCCTTTCACCACCTTGAAGCGCAGTTGTGTGCTCGACATGTTGTTGAACACGTCCCAGGCGCGGAACTGCAATGTGTGCTCGCCTTCCTCGAGTTCGGGAATGTTGTAGTATGTCGTGCCGCGGGTGTAGCTTCCGAAGTCGTAGCTGAAGTTGTCGTTCAGATTGTATGTGCGCGCCATCTCGCCGTCGATTACGAGCTGCAGGTCGTGGCCTATGCCGTTGCCCGAGGAGTTGATGCCGTCCTTATCCATTATCTCGGCCACGAAGTAAGGCGTGCTGTTCACGTTGCCGCCGTTGACAAACGAGGGCGAATTGAGATAGCAGTATATTGACGGGCCCACGGAATCGTTCTCGGCCACGTCGCCTCCACCCACGATGAACGACTCGCAATAGCCGTTGCCTATGAGTGTGCGGTCGTTGCTCAGGGCATAAAGATTAATGAGTCCTGTGCCGTCGGTGTAGTTTATGTCCTTAGGCACGGCGAAAGAGAATTCGAACCGTCCGCCGACAATGCTGTCGTTACCGTTGAAGAGCACCTTCGGACGGTCGTAATATGTGAACGGGCTTGACGCCGCCTCGTCTTCGTTGCGGTTGTTCCACAGACAGGTTATCAGTTCGCGGCTGTCGTGTACGCTGGCTGCGAGCACACCGTTGAACTGCGGCGCGTCCTTGACATATCCGCTCACACGCATAATACTGCCCGCTCCTACATTCACCGTGGTGCCCGTGGTCACGTCCACTCCGTTGATGGAATCCACCACAACCGTGAGCGTAGGCAGGCTGAGCGACATGGCAGGATCGCCGAGCAGCGAGTATTGCTGGTTGTTCACCACCTCCATGTTGCCGTTTGTCTTGACACTGTTCTTTGCCAGGCGCTGTGCCTCACCGATGGTCATGGGTTTCCCGTCGGTCACGGTGAGCACATTGGTAAGGAAGTTTGTGTTCATCGTCTTGTTGTGCGAGGCATATACTGTGCGCGTCGTGCCGTAGAAGGCCACGGCTCCACCCTTCGGGTTGAGCACGGCAGTCTCGCCTATTGTCGATTTCATTCCGTCGAAAGGCATTATGTCGCACGACGCAGTCACCCACAAAGGGAGGTTGGTATTGGTGAAACTTGCGAAGTCGGAGAGTCTGAGCACCGACTCGTGTGATATCTGGTCGGCACGCCCGTGACCGGCATAGTCCATGATGAGTGCGCCGGCAGCCTGCTGCTGTTTTATGGCTTTCGATGCGTCGGGATATGATTTTCCTGTGGATGAAGTCTCACGCTTGTATGCGTCCCACAACACTTTCTTTATGTTGTATCCGGGATGCAGACTCGAGATAAGGTCGGCCACATCGTTCACATCGCGCATATGTATGTCGGCGTTGCCGTCGTCGCCCATGAACATCATAGTGTTCTGCCATGCTCCGGCGTTGGCGTTGGTGACATAGTTTATCACCTTATCCACCATCACCTTGGCGTCGCTCTCCGTCGTTACGGGGAATCTTCCCACCGCCACATCGAGCTTGTCGCGCAACAGCGGGTTCTCTCCCTCACCGTCGTCGAGCATGCAGAAGTAGCCGTCGTCGATGTAGCAGCTCACCTCGTTGAACGAGTTCTCGCTCTCGAAACAGAGCAGATAGTCGTCGGCATTGAGGTTGCGGCAGTCTGATGTGAGCATTCTGTTGTCCCACACACAGTCGCCGAAGAGCAGCAGATACTTGGGCATGTCGGCCTCGGTCGCTGCCCGGTCGTAGAGCATCTTGAGGTAATTGCGGTAGGCACTGGCGTCGGGCGTACCGCTGGAGAACTCGTTGAACAGCTCGTCGGCAGGTACTATGCGCACCCGAAGCGCGTCGCGGGTCTCGTGGAATTCTTTCAGACGCTCGGCCTCTTTCCTGAGTTTCTGCGATGTCGGGATGATTATCACCATGTCGGCAGGGCCGTCGGCGTGCAGATCTTGGTTGGTTATGTTATACACGTACTGCGGAACGGGGAACGACGCGGTGAGGTCGGGAGCGGCAAAAGGCTTGTTCCACGCCATGGACACATAGTCGAGGCGCGCCGGTCCGCCCGAGAGCACGGTTATTTTTACCTTGTTCTGAGCCTGTGGATTATTTATAGTGTAAGTGCCCGAAGCCTCATTGCCTTCGTCGTATGCCGCAAGGCTGATGTTGAGAGTGCCTAAAATGGAATCGTTGAACTCTATTTGTACACGGCACGCACTGCCCGCCGACACGTTGACTGACAGCTTTCCGTATGTGGCTTCAGGATTGCCTGACAGGTCAACCGTGTATGGCGATGTACTGGTAATCTGCTGACTGTCAAACAGATTGCGTCCGCCCTGATACCATGAATAGCCGTCCACCTCGTAGAGAGTGTGATAATAATAAGGTGACGGATAGAAAGACGCGAGGAAGTCTTCCTGACTTACGCGGGCAGGAGTGCCTTCATCGTTCTGCGTTATGAAATAATATCCGTAGTCAGAATATGGATTTCGTGTACGACGACTGCTGCTGTTGCTTTCCCACGACACCGGTCCGAGAGCGTAGAAAAGCAGTCGGCCGTCCACATCGCAGAGCGGAACCTCGCGCAGGTCGTCGTATTCCACAAGGTCGCTGCCGGACAAGGTCTCGTTCTTCAGGTTGCCGCCGTAGCCGTAAACCTTTACTTTGCTCAGGTCGGAAAATCCCGCCTGACGTATCAGCGACTCACTAAGCTGATACACTCCGGTGGAAGGCACACGTATCTTTGCCCAACGTCCCGAGGCAAGAACCGAATGTTCGGCATAGCGCGATGCAGGGGTCGAGGCATCGCGCAATGCTGAACGGCGCTGGCGTGACACAGGACGCGCCTCTACTTTCAGCATGAAGCTCACGAGCAGACGATAGCGTCCGTCGCGATAGACCACCGGACAGAAGCTCGTCTCGAGCGAAGGTTTCTTGCGGTCGAACACTATATGGCTGGTTATCTCGGGCATTGCAGGAGGCAAAGTCCGGACAAGTTTCTTGTATGAAGAGATGTCGCTGTCGGGCATATCGATGAACTCCGGATATGCAAACGACACGGTATAGACCGAATCAGCGTAATTGGCAGGCAGCGGCATGGTGCTTGCGAAAAGTGGAAGCACGGAATCTGTCCTAACCTGATCGGCCGTCAGATTGAAGAATTTCTGTGCTCCGGCAACCGAAGGCTGCATGAGCAGAAGCATCAGAAACAGTATGTTGTAAAACGTTTTCTTCACTCTTGTCTTTCGTTTTAGCTTTTATCAGACCGACCTTCGGCGTGCTTTCCGGCTTCTAACGGCACCACATGTCGAGCACTTTGCGGTCGTCGAGCCAGCCTTCAAGCTTGTCGCCTATCGCGACGGGCCCTATTCCGACGGGCGTTCCGGTGTAGATGAGGTCGCCGGTCTTCAGTGTGAAATATCTGCTTATATAAGCAATGAGCTCGTCAACGCTGTAAAGCATCTCGCTCGTACAGGCATCCTGAACGGTGGAACCGTTGATATCGAGATGGAAATGTATGGCCTGTATGTCGCGGAACTTGTTGATATCGACCCATTCGCCTATGGCAGCCGAACCGTCAAAACCTTTGCACAGGTCCCAAGGCAAACCTTTCTTGCGCAGCTCCTGCTGCATTTCGCGGGCAGTGAAATCAATGCCCAGCGTCACGGCGTCATAATAGCGGTGAGCGAAACGCTGCGGAATGGACTTGCCGAGACGGCATATCCTCACCACAACTTCGGCCTCGTAGTCGATGCGTCCCATGAAGTCGGGCACGAAAAACGGTTTGCGGTCCTTCAGCAAAGCGGAGTCAGCCTTGGTGAAAATCACAGGGTTCTCCGGTTTATATAACGCTCCATCCAGCTCTTTATTGTGCTGGATGTAGTTCATTCCTACTGCAAATATCTTCATTGCGAATAATTAACAAAAGACGGAGTCATAAAGAGCTCTCACTCCTCATAACTCCGTCTTCTATCTTGTGATTGTATATTCAGTTATACTCTTATTCGGCAACAAGGGTGAAACGCTTGTAAGCAACAATCGCCAGATCCTTGTCCTGCTTCTTCAGATAGTCGGCAACGCTTGTCTTGTCGCCGTCGCCGAACTGGAATTCCTGATTTACCAGACAGCACTCTTTGAGGAATTTAGCCAGACGACCCTTAGCGATGTTCTGTATCATCTGCTCAGGCAGGTTAGCAGCTTTCTGTTCTGCAGCTTCCTTCTTGATAACAAGAGCCTTGTCAGCGTCCTCACGTGTGAGCCATCCTTTCTTGATGTTCGACTCGATATGGTCTTCGCTGTCAACCAGGTTCGGGTTCAGGCCAGCCTTCTTGAGAGCAACCTCAACAGCTTTCTCAATCTGCTCTTCCTTTGTCTTCTCCACAGCAACCTGGAACTCATTGTCCTTTACGTCCTGAGGAACAGAAGCCTCGTCGAGTGCGATAGGCTTCATTGCAGCAACCTGCATTGCAATCTTGTGACCCAGTTCCACGTTTTCCTTGTTGAGCTGAACCATTGTTGCAAGAGTGTGCTTGCCCATGTGGTCGTAAACCTCGATGTTGTCGCCTTCGAGAACGTTGTATCCGTCGAGCTCCATCTTCTCACCGGTGATACCGGAACGGTGCATAACAGCATCCTGTACGTTTGTACCGTCAGCGAGTGTGAGGGCTTTCACCTCATCAAGAGTGTGAGCCTTGGCAGCTATTGCAGCGTCGAGGATGTCGCTTGTCAGCTTTATGAAGTCAGCGCCATTGGCAACGAAGTCAGTCTCACACTTCAAAGCTATGATAGCAGCGAAGGTGCCTACCTTCTTCACGAGCACACATCCGTTTGATGTCTCGCGGTCTGAACGCTTTGCAGCGATAGCCAGTCCACGCTCGCGGAGCAGATCCTTAGCCTTGGCGAAATCGCCTTCAGCCTCTGTGAGTGCCTTCTTCACGTCAGCCAGACCGGCACCGGTCATTGCGCGAAGTTTCTTTATATCTTCAATTGAAACAGCCATAGTTTATTGTTTTCTTTTGAATTATAGTTGAATAAATGGTTTCCAATACATTACTCAGCGGCAGGAGCCTCTGTTGCAGCAGCCTCAGCAGCAGGAGCAGCTTCCTCTGCGGGAGCTTCCTTGCGAGCCTTGCGTGCGCGCTTCGGTTTAGCGTCAGCGGCAGCCTCAGCCTGCTCAGCGGCAGCTTTCTCGTCAGCCTTTTCAGCCTTGCGCTCCTCCAGACCCTCAACTATAGCGTTGCAGCAAGCTGTCAGCACTACATCGATAGAATCCTTGGCGTCGTCGTTTGCCGGGATAATGTAGTCGATGTTCTTCGGGTCAGAGTTTGTATCAACCATTGCGAAGACAGGAATACCCAGACGGTTGGCCTCTCTTACAGCGATATTCTCCTTCATTACGTCAACAACGAAGAGTGCGCTCGGCAGACGAGTAAGGTCTGAGATAGATCCGAGGTTCTTCTCCAGCTTTGCGCGCTGACGTGTAATCTGCAGAAGCTCACGCTTTGACAGTTTGGCATAAGTACCATCGTTCATCAGTTTGTCTATGTTGGCCATTTTCTTGACAGCCTTGCGGATTGTCGGGAAGTTGGTGAGCATACCGCCCGGCCAACGTTCGATAACGTAAGGCATATTTACGCTTGTTGCCTTTTCAGCAACGATTTCCTTTGCTTGTTTTTTAGTAGCGACAAACAGGATTTTCTTGCCTGCCTTGGCAATCTGCTTGAGAGCTTCAGCAGCCTCGTCAACCTTAACTACAGTCTTGTGCAGATCGATGATATGAATGCCGTTGCGCTCCATGAAGATATAAGGAGCCATTGCCGGATTCCATTTACGACGCAGGTGTCCGAAGTGGCATCCTGCTTCCAATAATTGGTCAAAGTTTGTTCTTGACATTGTTGTTTTTGTTTGTTTAAATTGTTTACTTTCCTTTTAGTTTTCTCGAACCAGCCCATGGGTAATCCGCCATAACAGTGTCGAAGTCTCACAGGCTTGGATACTAAACTTATGCTGTCTTGACGCCAGACATCATGCCGCCTGACACTGTCCCAGCAGGACACATGCGGCAAATCCGGCATCGCGCGACATTAACGCTTGCTGAACTGGAAGCGACGACGAGCTTTCGGACGTCCCGGTTTCTTACGCTCAACAGCACGGGAATCGCGTGTGAGGAAACCTTTGTCCTTCAGAGTCTTCTTGTCATCGGCATTGATCTTAACCAGTGCGCGGGCGATTGCAAGACGCAGAGCCTGGCTCTGTCCGGTGTAACCACCGCCGTCAAGATTTACCTTAATGTCATATTTGCCTTCAACACCTAGGAGCTCCAGCGGCTGCTTTACAACATACTGCAGAATAGCTGATGGGAAATATTTCTCCAGTTCTACCTTATTTATAGTGATCTTACCGGTGCCCTCAGTCAGATAAACACGGGCTACAGAAGTCTTGCGGCGACCAATTGCATTTATCATTTCCATCTTTCCTGATTATTTATACTGGTTAATATCAATTGCCTTCGGTTTCTGAGCATCCTTGTCATGCTCTGCGCCTTCAAATACATAAAGATTATTCAACAGCTTGCGACCGAGCGGACCTTTAGGGAGCATACCCTTCACAGCGTGACGAATGATCTTGTCAACACCATTAGGACGCTTGCGCAGGTCTTCAGGTGTATTGAAACGCTGTCCGCCTGGATAACCAGTATAACGGGTGTAAACCTTGTCGGTTTCCTTCTTTCCGGTGAATACCACCTTAGAAGCGTTGATGATGATTACGTTGTCTCCACAATCTACATGAGGAGTGAAGTTTGGTTTGTACTTTCCGCGGATAAGTTTTGCTACTTTAGAGCAGAGGCGGCCTACCACCTGATCTGTTGCGTCAACAACAACCCACTCTTTCTTCGCAGTTTCCTTGTTGGCGGAAACAGTCTTGTAACTTAAAGTGTTCATTGTTTAATTTAAATATTACTACTAAAAAACATTATAACTTTGCGCGAGCGATTCACTAACCGCGTGGTCCGGCCAAAGACCATCACTATTAACACTCTCACGCGGGGGACTCTAAGTGTATCCCCGAAATAATCGGACTGCAAAATTACTTATTTTATTTTTTGAAAGCAAGAACGGAATCGGAGAAGAATATAATATTAATAAAGTTTAACTGTTTTATACATTATTAATAACGTTATCAACACAAACATAACGCCATACACGACCATTGTGGATTATCCGCACGACTGCGGAAAAGCACAAGACTGCCGATCAGAGTCGCTGAAACGCCCCGCGTGAAGCA
>ULVO01082815.1_pt1 | contig 11487 bp, 11 predicted proteins | sample 1959521 | NCBI WGS metagenome assembly ULVO01 (sample SAMEA4835788, study PRJEB28245) | human gut metagenome | biome: gut microbiome; material: fecal sample | place: Denmark | collected 2008
GAATCGTTCTGGTTCGGATCATGGTACTCCCTCCTGCAAATATTCAGTATTATAGGGCAGAAAAGCAAGCACCCCGGTCGGGGTGCCTGCTCTTTCTTGACAGCTTCAATCATACCATGACTATGAGGGAAGTTACAAGAGCCTTATACGGGGAAAAAGGAGGGAACTTTGTGGGAAAAGCGGGGAATATCAATCAGATTACTCCTGCGGCAAACTCATACATGGCAGTAAGTTCTTCAATCGCATGGTTCCGAATAGCACGAACGGTTTTTGTGCTATACCCCATTCCCTTGCAGATCTCCGGCAGAGACTGACTATCAAAGAAGGTCCTCCGAATAACCTCGGTTTGCCGCGGTTCCAGAAGTGCCACATAGTGCTCCAGACGGTTGATCTCCTGCTCCAGCGGCACAAGGCGGCCGACCAGATCATGTGTCAATGCGGCATTTACCTCATCTGCCGCACTCTGGAAGTTCATGGCGATGTAAAGCGTCTTGTTGGACACACTGCCGGAAGGCCGGCCCTCGCCATCACCCTTGGCGAAGTTCATGGCCTCGATCATTTCATCCGGTGTCACTCTGGTCGGATGCTCCAGCTCGTAGCGGAGCTGCTCGATTTTGCGCTTTGTGGCGCGGTAGTTCTGCAGCAGAGAAAGGACCTGCTCCTTTGTATTTTGGTTCATATTCATATTCAAATCCTCCAGTTTATTTCAGATAGATACCTATGGAAACATTCAGAACCCCATCATAAACGGAGGCCCTCTGCACCGAAAAAGCGAAAATCCGCGACAAGACAGCGGCTTATGCCATGTCTTGCTCGCGGAACTTTTTATAATAGCGGTCTTTTTTGATGGATACGGCGCAGAATGTCCATACACCAGTCATATAGCCCATGTCCGGCAATGGGTGGAAAAACTTCACACATTGATCGCTGTCCATAAGAAACACAACGCGCATAGCTGAGCCGCCTTTCCTGTTGAACGGTGGTTGGCTAAAGCTGCCATCTGTCCTATATACTTGATAATATACCATAAATGCGGTATTTTGGGGAGAAAGCAGCACAAAAAAGAGCTCGTTACGCGCTAAGGCGGCAGCCCTGCAAGGCAAAAGTTTTGAATGAAGCCAACGCATGTCTACATCTGGCCGGAGGGTTAAAGTGTTTCTCATAACAATATGTGCAGCCTTTACCCCGCGGCCTAAAAATCCGCAACATCACGAAATGCTAAAAAATTTTGCAGTTTATAATCGCAAAACATTTTGAGACGAGGATTTGTCAAGGTGGTTTTTTGCAAATGAGTACACAATAAGAGAGAGCAAGAGATTTTATCTCTTGCTCTCTTTACATATGAATTAGCACAGGATCATCACATCACTGCAAACACAACGAATCACCAAAACCAATGTTGTTTCTTCGTGACTATATAAATAGCTGCAAAGCAAATAACAATGCCTCCAGCTACCGGCAGCACCCACCATACGATACTCGTTCGCTGCATATTAATGTCGGTCAACAAATATGTTCCTGGAGATGTCAAAACCCACTGGTTTTCCTTATCTCTTCTGACTTTCTGATATGCATCTTTGGATGCGTTATGCAAGTATAGGTTGTCAGAGTTTGTTGCACCATCCAATTTAAGTGTAATTGCGCCGCACAAAGGGCTGCCGTTGTTGAGACTCATTGTCAGTCCCCTTTCCGTCGTGTGCAAGTCAATGCTTGTAGCTATTTCATTGTTATAATTCCGTATCTTATCCCCTGTGATAATCAGTTCATACCCATCACCTACAACAACAAGAGTCTGTCTGGTATCATAAAGGAATCTAAGCACGTCAGATTTGATAACCGGAATATCTTTTTCTGTTATAGAGAGCGGGTATTCGGCGCTTGATTCCGTGAAGCCGCCGCTTTCTTCTGATTTGGAACCAATTTTTCCTATCCGTTCATTTACCACGATGGTGGCAGATGATATACAATCTTTGTTGGACACAGTGACAGTTGTAGTGCCACATGAGTGAGCTGTAACCAAACCGGTCGAAGATACTGTGGCTACTTTTGAATCCAAAGCAGCGTAAGATAGAACATTGTGCGTAGCATTTTCCGGATATATAGCAGCGGTGATCTGGTAGGCTTCGCCCGGTTTTAGAACAACGAAAGAAGAACTCAACTTAATGGTTGAAGTTTTTATCTCTACGGTCAGATCAATGCTTTTTACAAAATCGCCAGCAGATAGTTGGATGCTCACGGAGCCGGGAGATATGCCTGTTACCGTCCCGGTGGAAGACACTGTGGCAACTGCCACATCGGAGGATTTGTATGATATCCTTTGTTCTGTTGCGTTTGTCGGCAAAATGTGAGCAGTTAGTGAAAGTGTTTCACCAACATATAATGTTTTTTTATATTTCTCAAGCTCAATGTCTTCTACGGGCACGATGTCAGAGTCACTTCCAACATCATATATATTATCATTTGCTTTATTGCTGCCCTGTTCAGATGATGAGCTTTCTTGGCTTTCAGGATTGCTTTCTTCTGATTCAGAAGTACTCTCTGCAACTCTGGGTGTCTCTATTTGTCCTTCCTCTGCATAAATGAGAGAAACTGTAGTAACAAGCAGCAATATAATCAATATCGGGAGGAATACTCTCTCATATTTTCTCATATTAAATCAAATTCGTCTCAAGCGGCTTTGAAGCCAATTTTCTGCATTACATAGTCAAAGTAGGTAACTTCCTTATACTGAATACGGGCTTCAACTGTCATACCGTTATTCAAATCCACTTTGTCGCCGTTGCCATTGCTGACATACAACGCATATGGCTGGATAAGCACTTTGAAGGCCGGAATGTTTTTCCCGTCACCACTCTCTTGCGCTGTGGCGTTGCTGCTAATCTGTGTCACCGTGCCAGAAATTGTTCCATAGACAGACTGCATCAAGCCGCTGACCTCCATTTCCACTGAATCACCCATATGAATACGGGATACTTCGGCAGCGGATATGTAGGCTTCAATAAGGGTTCCGTTCTGTTCAGGAGTAATAGTTGCCACAGCGGATCCGGTTTGTACCACCATACCCTCTTTATAATCTGCCAACATATGCAAAACACCGGAAGAGGGAGCCGTGACTATGTAGTTATCCTGCCCGCTTTTCAGGGCGGAAAGCTGTGCATCTATGGATGCGATTTGCATCTTACACTCAGCAATACTGTTTTCCGCACTCTGAATTGCCGTATGGTAGATCTCTGAAATCTTTGCAGAGTTCTTTTCTAACTCCTTCTGAATTTGCTCATCAGAATAGCCGTATTGCTTGTAAGTGCTGGTATCCATACCGTTTTGCTCTACCTGCGCCTGATATGCCTCATAGGTGCTGTAGTAAAGAATATCGTCTGCGCTTCCGGCATTGAAATAATTGGTATTATCCTGAATGGAGTGCACCAGCTTTTCGTATTGGGCCGCTTTAGCCTCATAGACGCTGCGCGTTTCCTCCAACTGCTTGGCTTGCAAATCATAGTCATTGCTTGCTATGGTAAATAGTTTTTCTCCCGCAGCAACAATTTTCCCTTCTTCCATTACGGAGTCAAGAATCGTTCCCGTATAAGCGGGCATGACATAATTTGCTTCAGCGTTCGTTACTGTGCCAGTAGAGATAACTTCAAAAATCTTAGGCGCATGGGTGCTCCAGACTATTACGCCGATCAATAGGGTCAGCACCACTAAAGTAATGATGTATCCAAAGGGAGGGACTTCCTTTTCAAACAAGAGTCGGCTATCCCGCAGCTCATCCAAAGTTTTTATGGATTTAGTCATGCACCTTCTCCATAAATACATCGGCTACGATATCCTCATTGTCCAGTTGGTTGACAAACACAGTGTAACTTCTGCCAACAAGAGGGATATCCTTTTCGTATGCTGTCACAGTTAACTTACTATGAGCAATATCGATTTTCTCCTGCGGGCCGATAAACCGTACATAAACGCAGTCTGGCACACGAAGCAGAGGCGTCATCTCATACGGGGGTTCAACTTGGTTAATATAGCCATTGACCTGACGCAACAGATGCACAGACAATTCAGGTTCCCCGTTTTCGTTTTTCCGCACCCCTATATACTGTATTAGCGGGCCGATGGGCAGATAACCTTTTGACTTGATATAGTTCTCCATCTTTTCTACTAAGGACATATTCTCCATAATATCTGCACTCATATTCGCTTGCAGAACATTCGTCAGTTTTAGTGTTTTGCTATAGTGTACATCCAATCTGGGCATAATGCAGCTCCTTTCAAAAATGGGCATCAAGAGTGTTTATTGCTAATTCGTTATTGTATCTGGTCACTATATCTGAAATAGATTCCCCTAACAACTCGATTGTCTGCAATATATGTAGTCAGTTGCGAAGCATAAGCCATCATAAAAGCGAGAATGTGGCTTCTGTTATATAATAATATTGACAAAACATATGCGGTCAGATAGTTGATCACAATCCTGCGAATAGAAAAGTTTTGCTGCTGGTACAGTGAATTGCCTTTTCTCATTTTGAAGTCAGGGTGTTTCAAAAAAAGGTCATAGCTAACAATACAGCTTGGATAATAGCCATTTCCACAAGTGACATATGGATTGCCATATAGATAATGCCTAAAAGGATAAACAAACTATTATATTTTTCGATCCTAATTTCACCACATAGTTTTTTATATATCTCTTTCACCTGATTTGTCCTGTGAATTTCCCCCCAAAGAGAAAAATGATTTTTAGATAGATATATATTAATCACAATTTGGGATATACACATAACCAAGGACAAAACCGCAGTTATTATCCAGACCATCGAATTTAAATTATATAGATGTACGAGGTCCCGAATTCTTTTTGCTTCAAATAAAAGAATAACACTGCCCAAGATAAGAATAGCATTGCAGTACTGGTATCTTCTCGTTTTTATATATTCTGGAGGGTTGGTAATAAAAGAATATAAAACCAATATAAATATGCCGACAACAACAGGCAGCCATGCAAATAGGGCAAAGCCAATAGACATATGCTCCAAAGTTGATATATACTCGATATCAATCAGCGTAATAATAGGGATTCCACCAGTGATTAGTGCCAATAATATGAGAAATAAATTTCTAATTCGCAAGGCGTACACCCTTTCTATTATTTGTAATAACACAAGGAGAGAGGACGGGCGTTACCCGCCCTCTCTCTTGAAATTAGTTCCAGTTTACTGAAACAAAACAATCCCACGGTGCAGGTGAACCGTCGATTGTTACTCCTCGACCAGAAACAGCGCTGTATCCGATGCCATAGGCAATCTTACCAATTGCGCCTGCAGCAACCGATACAAGTCCGCCTACAAGCCAACCAATAAAACCGCCTGCTCCCTTTGCCCACCGGACAACTTTGGATATAATAGCCGCAGTCGCTGCTGCGGCCATCAACCCGGATCCTGTCACGCAAAGGGCCAGACAAATATTTCTACATTCAGATGCAGAAAAATACGCTCCGCCGTCTACATAGGTCATCTCTTCTTCGGTGACAGGCACATAATGGCTGGGGAACTGCAATGCGCAGGTTCCGTCGTTGTAAGTCATCATATGTACTTACCTCCTTTGTCTAAATTTTTGCTCCTTGGTTGTAGACCCAAAAAGCAGTTTATACTATCAGTTCTACACCTGATAATATCATAACAAACGGCAAAGCATCAATAAGTGACTTCATCGCCGCTGTCAGGGATGTCTTCTATCACCGGCTTGTCCACTTGTGGCTGCGCTATAAAATTACCCTGCTGCAACTCCCACAGGCGGTAATAGTAGTCCTGCTTCGCCAACAATTCCTCATGCGTACCCTGCTCTACAATTTCGCCCTTATCCAGCACGATAATCCGGTCACAATTCTTCACCGTCGTTAAGCGATGGGCGATAATGAGCATGGACTTTTGACGGAATTTGTTGTAGAGCATATCGAAAATTATATTTTCCGTGGCAAAGTCTAAGTTACTGGTGGACTCATCCAGTATGTAAAATTCATTTTTCTTGAGAAAGGCCCTTGCCAATGCAATCCGCTGCTTCTCACCGCCGCTGAGTCCGTTGCCCGCCTCTTCCAGAAATGTGTAGTACTGCATAGGCAGTCTGCGAATGAACTCATGTGCGTCAGCAGCTTTAGCAGCCTCTTTGACCTCCTCCAATGAAGCCGTCATACGGGAAACCCGGATATTATCGTAAATGCTCTTGGAAAACAGCTCTATTGTCTGCGGTACGTAGGAAATCGCTCGACGCAGGGAGTCATTGGTGTACTCCTGAATATCCACACCGTCGATGGTGATTTCTCCCTCCTCAGGTGCGTAATATTTCAAAAGTAATTTTGCAATCGTAGACTTTCCACTGCCGCTGCTGCCAACCAAAGCAACCTTCTGCCCCTTTGGAATCGTAAAAGATATGTTTCGTAGTACTGGCTTACGATTGCCATAGCGGAAGGTCACATCTTTGAAAGCCACATCACCTTCCACCGAGGGCAGAGGCTGATAGGCGTTCTGCTGTGAAATGTTTTGCTCCGGCTCATAATCCAGTATTTCAGCCATGCGCTTCATGGAGATGTTGGCCTCTTGGATGGAGAGCTGCAAACTGACCAGCCGACTGACAGGGTCCATAAAATAGCTTGCCAGCGTCATAAATGCCATCATAGCTCCTAGTGTCAGTTCGCCGTTGATAACCTGCATGATACCGAAGTAAGTCAGGACCAGATTGCCAGCAGTTGAAATCAGGGATGAGATCGTGCTTTGTGCGATAGACAATTTGCTTTCCCTGACGCCAATGCGCAGCGATTTGATGTACTCGCGCTCAATGCTCTCCAGCTCAGTCTCCTCATTCGCATTTCCCTTAATAGTTTCTACACCTCGTAGTCCCTCGATGATCTGCGAGTTGAGAATGGATGCCTGCTGCATCTGTTCCTCATTGATTTTCTTGTAGGGCTGCTTGAAAATAAATACCAGCATGACGCTGATGATGGTCATAAATAAAATCACGGCAAACAACGACAGATTCATGCGGAACAGAATCACGCCGGTGACAAGTGCCATGGCAATATCAATAATCAGGGTCAGGGCGATGTTGGTAAAAACATCTTTGATGGTAAAGGCATCGGAAAACCGAGTGGTAATATCACCTGTCTTGCGGGTCGAAAAGAACTTCATGGGCAGGTGATAAATGTGCTCAAAATACCCCATCATCAGAGGAATATCAATTTTGATGGACAAATGAACCATCATCCATTGACGGACAAAGCTCAGCACCGTTTGTGTCACTGCAATTCCGCCAAAAATCAGCAGCAGCATTTTCAGAGCGTCCGTTTGCCGATAGGGGAGGATCTCGTCATAGATGATGCTGTTAAACAGGGACGAGACAATGCCGAGAACGGTCAGTATCGCTGAAACCAAAATGCCGTAAATGAACAGCTTTTTCTGCGGCAGCAGCAGGCGCATATACCGCTGGAATACCGACTTCCCGTGTTCCTTGCCTGTCACAAAATCTTGTGTAGGCTTCAGCAGCAGGAGAACTCCCGTGAAGGTTTTATAAAACTCATCCACGGTAATCCGGACAAGGTCTTTTGCGGGATCTCCAATCACCACGAATTTTTCTGTGATTTTGAAGATCACAACAAAGTGCGTCATGCCCTCCTTGGTGATTGTGTTGGCAATAGCGGGAAGCGTAAAGCGGCTCAAAAAGCCTTCCCGGTCTACTCGGATTGCTTGCGAAACAAAGCCCAATTCATCAGCGCATTTTCCTAAGCCAACGAGGTTTGTCCCCTTCAAATCCGTCCCCATCATATCGCGCAGACGTGTCAGTGTTGTTTCCTTTCGGTAGTGCAGACAGACCATGGCCAAACAAGCTGCGGCGCAGTCGGTTGCATCATGCTGCTTTATAAATATATACTTCAACTATGACCTCCACCTGTCTCTCTACATGCAGTTATGTGAAAAGATACATTTACCATCGTAATCCCTTTGCCCTATTTTTCCCTATACTATTCTTTATTTAGTATAACTATCTGCGCCCTTTCTGTATATTTGTTTTGTGCGTAATTTTTTGTTGGAAATCGTTGCTTTTTGTTGGGAAACAGGTATAATGTAAATGAGGTGATGTATGATGCAGCGGCCTTTATCGGTTCTTCTGGCAGAAGATGATGCCAACACTTGCCGGGAAATCATCCAGTATATGCATGATTTGGACGACATGACACTGATCGATGTCACCAATAATTCGGCAAAGGCGGAGGAAATCATTCGTGACAGCCTGCCGGATGCGGTCATTCTGGATTTAGAGTTGCATAAGGGCAGCGGAAGTGGTTTATCACTGCTGCAGGCCCTGCAGCAGAATACACCTGCACAAATGCCATATGTTTTGGTCACTACAAATAACTCCAGTACAATTACATACGAAGCGGTTCGTCAGTCCGGCGCGGACTATATTTTCTCAAAGCATCAGGCAGATTACTCCGCAAAATCAGCTGTTGATTTCCTTCGATCACTGAAAAACATTATTCAGAATAACCACCGTTGCCCTCCACAAGCTGCAAACGAAGGAGAAAGCCCTCTGCAAAAAAGCAAACGCCTTCACCGCAGAATCAGTGCAGAATTGGATCATGTGGGCATCAGCCCTAAGGCAACCGGCTATCTGTATTTGATCGACGCAATTGAAACAGTCGCTGCAGCGCCAACGCCGCACTTGTGCAGCGTTATCGGTCAGAAGTATAACAAAACAGCATCCAGCGTTGAGCGAGCGATGCAAAACGCGATTGCCAAGGCCTGGCGGACAACCCCTATTGATGATTTGCTGAAATATTACACGGCAAAAATCAGTTCAGATAAGGGGATACCTACCATTACTGAGTTTATTTATCACTACGCGAATAAGCTCAAAAATGAGTATTAAAAGGGCCAGCTATGCCCGTGCGATAGCTGACCCTCAAAATATTAGATTAGCTGCAAAAACAAGCTTTTATCCATTCCCAAAACCAGCCCATGAATAATTCTCCTTTCTTTTTCCTAAAAGTGTAAAAGAATTACTCAGAAATATATATTCGTCTATGGGATCGGTTTCCTGTCGGTTTTCATTGTCTTTTGTGGAGAACAAATATGCTGATAGCTTTTGTAAAATATCTGTTTATTATCGGGTGCAGCAGTTATATTACTCCCAAAATCCTCAACAAAAAGTGCTCCCGGAGAGCCATCATTCTTTTGAGCTGTGTCTGCCTGCTGACTGCTGCTTTGATGATTCCGCTCCGGCAAGTGCTGCGTCCGGTCAGCACTGTCATCATGGTTGCAATATCTATCGTCCTCGCCAAAGCTATTTACCGGCTTGCGATAGATGTCTCCATCACTGCAACGATCATCAGTTATGGAATCTGCTTCCTATTTTACAGTCTTGGAATGGTGCTTTTGGGCCTGCTATATATGATGATCGGCTATCATCCAGATACTGTGGAGCTGCTTTCTACAAATATCATAGGCTGCCTCCAAATGGTGTTTGCCGTTTTGCTGTTCCGCATCAAGCGGCTACGCCACGGCCTTCCGTTTCTTTCGGATTCCAAATATGGTGATATGGGTGTCTATCTCAGCATAACCATTTTAGCGGTTGTATCCTTTTTGGGGATCAAGTCAGAATCAGAGTATGTTGTTGCGGTTCTCTTTTCCGTGCTTCTCATTTGCGGTTTGACCTTGTGGTTTTGGTGGAAAAATCGCATGGTCAGGGAATATATGGAGCAGTTACGCCAGAGAGAGCGGCGAGAACTCGAATCCATCATCTCGTCAAAGGATGATGAGATCGTGCTGTTGAGAAAAGAAAACGAAGCATTTTCTAAAATTATCCATAAGGACAACAAACTGATCCCCGCCATGGAGTTGGCCGTAAAAGAGGTGTTATATACTGTCTCACGCAGCAATGATCCGGTCGAACGAATGCAGGGAACCCAGCAAATCCTAGCGCAATTAGAATCTGTTTCGGCGGAGAGAGCCGGTATTGTCAGCAATTATGAACACACGGACAGCAGTTTGCCGACTACGGGCGTCCTGACCTTTGACACACTGCTTTCCTATATGCAGAAAAAAGCTGCGGCAAAGGGTGTATCCTTGGAGCTGAATTTTGATACAACGGTCAATGAACTGATTCCCAACCATATTTCTCAAGAAGATGCTTCGACCCTGCTGGCTGATCTTCTGGAGAATGCCATTATTGCTTCCGGAGAGAATAGCCGGAATAAGGCTGTTTGTGTAGAGTTCGTCAGGGACGGCGTATCTCCCTGTATCCGCATCAGCGACACCGGAGGCCCTTTCCCGGAGGAAGTAAAGAAAAGCTGGGGAATACAACGTGTAACCACCCGCGCAGCCAATGGCGGCAGTGGAATTGGTATGATGACCATCTTTGAGATCTGCAAACGCTACCATGCGAGCTTTTTGGCGGAGGACTTAGGTTCTGAAACGATCTATACAAAACGTGTTTCGATTTGCTTTAATGGCGCGGGGCATTGTTCATTTGGGGACAATACATAATGGTGAATAATGACAAATGCGAGTTGGTGCAGTTAATACCTGCCCAACTCGCATTCGATCATATAGGCACATCCACGCCTGCTCTAAGTTTTTTCAGCGTTCGCGCTCCTTGTATTCTGGGTGCCGCTGCTTTGCTTCTCTTTGCTGTCTCTGTTCCCGTTCTCGCTGGCGGATCATACTGCGGGCAGCATATTCCTCTGTCTGCTCATTCAGTATACGGGAAGTTTCCTGCTTGGCATTGAGAAGTATACCGAGAGAAGGCTTCTTCTGCAAGACATCCTCCAAATGCTGTTCTGCCGCCTTTTCCTGCGCGGTGCGGATATGGCGTACTGAAAGAAGAAACGGTGTAACTCCGCAATTGGGGTTACACCGTTTCTTTGCTCAAAACACCATTAAGTGTTTTGGTTCACTTTTTACGCTGCCTTCTTTGCCCGAATCGTCTGGGCGCGGAAGGACAGTTCCTGCGATAAGAGCTTCAGGGTGGCGAAATCATCGTCCAGCCCATCCAGCTCACGGCGCAGCACGGCTTCATAGTGCTGCTTTTTTCCCTCCAGACTCTGGATCTTCAGCACCCAACGGTCCATGACGCTGGGGCTCTGGCAGCCGCTCTTAATAAAATAGTCGGCGCGTTCCTGATACTCCGAGATCTCCTTCTTGACGGCGGAATAGAACTCCTCTGTCATTTTCTGACGCTGCTTGGCGTCGTCGATGATGTAGATGGAGTTCGCCATCAGGTGCGTCTGATTGCGGCTGAGTCGGCTAAGCTCGGCGACGAAGTCCTCGAAAATATCTACCTTCTCCATATTGTGCCGCGGCACAAAGTAGAGATGGCCATTGACACTGAGCTTGGTGGATTCCAGCATACGGAGGAAATTCACACAGATGGTCTCCACCTGCCTTCGGTTGGCGCAGCACTGGTACAGCTCAAACAGCTCCTCCGCCCTACGGCAATAGG
>ULVO01043664.1_pt1 | contig 11432 bp, 8 predicted proteins | sample 1959521 | NCBI WGS metagenome assembly ULVO01 (sample SAMEA4835788, study PRJEB28245) | human gut metagenome | biome: gut microbiome; material: fecal sample | place: Denmark | collected 2008
ATGCGACCGCGACGGTTGCAACGAAACCGACACAGTAACGGTAGAAGGCACGATGCTCGCACATACTTGGTCAGATAACATTTGTAATGTCTGCCATTACGACGCCGGCGGCAGTAAGGGCTTAAATATGGTCTTGGATACCGAAACTAATACTTATAGCCTTAACGGCATAGGGACTTGCACCGATACAGAGTTGGTGATACCTTCAACGTATAACGGCTTGCCCGTAACGAGTATCAGCGAAGGTGCGTTCGCTTCTTGCAGCGGTTTAACAAGCATAACGCTACCTTTTGTAGGCGCGACGAAAGACGGAACTATCAATACACACTTTGGCTACGTATTCGGCGCAGATTCGTATGCAAAGAATCCTTCTTGTGTACCTTCTTCTTTAAAGACGGTTGTGATAACAGGGGGGATGAGTATCGGCGAAGGTGCGTTCGCTTATTGTAGCGGTTTAACGAGCATAACAATCCCCGACAACGTAACGAGTATCGGCGAAGGTGCGTTCGCTTTTTGCGGCGGTTTAACGAGCATAACAATCCCCGACAGCGTAACGAGTATCGGCGAATTTGCGTTCGCTTATTGCGGCGGTTTAACGAGCATAACAATCCCCGACAGCGTAACGAGTATCGGCAATTATGCGTTCACTTGGTGCGACAAATTGACGAGCATAACAATCCCCGATAGCGTAACGAACATCGGCAATTATGCGTTCGATTGGTGCAGAGGGTTGACGAGCGCAACCATAGGAAACGGCGTAGAAAGTATCGGAGAATATTCGTTCACTTATTGCTTTAATTTGACGAGCGTAACCATAGGAAACGATGTAACGAATATCGGCAAATATGCGTTCGCTTATTGCGAAAAATTGATGAGTATAACAATCCCCGACAGCATGACGAGTATCGGCGAACTTGCGTTCTTAGGGTGCAATAGATTAATAGAAGTAAAGAACTTATCATCGCTTGAAATAACTGTAGGTTCAACCGAAAACGGCGGCGTAGGATATTATGCAAAGAGAATATATTCTGAAGGCGATAGCTATCTGTCCGCCGAAAACGATTATATAATCTACAATGACGGAACGGATAAGATATTGGTGACATACACCGGCACGGAAACAAATTTAATTTTACCGAGCGGTATTACCCAAATCAATAATTCTGCGTTCTATGCTTGCAGTAGTTTAATCAGCATAACAATCCCCGATAGCGTAACAAGTATCGGCGAAGGTGCGTTCTTAGAGTGCTATAGATTAATAGAGATAAAGAATTTATCATCGCTTGAAATAACTGCAGGTTCATCCAAGAACGGCAACATAGCACGTTTCGCAAAGAACATATATACGGAAACAGTAGGAAGCAGCAAATTATTAACGGACAAAAACGGATATGTAATCTATGACGACGGAACGGATAAGATATTGGTGGCATACGTAGGCACGGAAACAAACTTAACCTTACCGAGCGGTCTTACGCAGATAAATGAATATGCGTTCCACAGTTGTAGCGATTTAACGAGCATAACAATCCCAAACAGCATAACGAGTATTGGCGGATTTGCGTTCTATGATTGCAACGGTTTGACGAGTATAAAAATTCCCGATAGCGTAACAAGTATCGGCGAATTTGCGTTCTATGGTTGCAACGATTTGACGAGCGTAACTATCGGCAACGGCGTAAAAAGTATCGGCAACTATGCGTTCGCTTATTGCGACAAATTGACGAGTATAACAATCCCCGACGGCGTGACGAGTATAGAAGAGCGTGCGTTCTGTGCTTGCTGCGGTTTGACGAGCGTAAATATCGGCAACGGCGTGACGAGTATAGGATATGAGGCGTTCGCTTATTGCGAAACATTGACAAGCGTAATTATAGGCAACTGCGTAGAAAGTATCGGCGAATCTGCGTTCTGTGATTGCAGCGGTTTGACGAGCATAGATTATAACGGAACAATGGAGCAATGGAACGCGATAAGTAAAAACTCTGATTGGAATACTAATACAGGAGAATATACCGTACATTGTACGGACGGAGACATAGCAAAGTAAAGCTGTAATTCAGCGAAAAAGAAAAATCGAGGCATACGTATTAATGTTTTTTGGGTAGTCGGAGACTTTTCGAAATAGTTTCTTACCGATTTTACGCGGCGGAACGGAACTCGTTTTTGTAGCGTTTAAGCGCTCGCAAAAATATAAATGAGATTATGAATGAAAGTATTCGAATTTATACCGTTCCGTAAATATTAATATAAGTACTAATATAAGGGAAATAAATCCTAAATTAATTCTGAAAAATTATATATTATTAACTCATAATAAAGGAGTATATACAATGAAAAAATACGCAAAACTTCTTATAGTACTCGGATTAGTTCTTTTCATAATCGCGAGTTTTGCGGTATTGAACGGCTGTAAAGACAGCTCTACGCCTGACGATAACAATCAGCCGAACACACCGCCTCAAGATACTCAGATTGACGAACACGTACACAGCTACGGAGAATGGCAAGTTATTAGCAAAGCAACTTGCACTACCGACGGTTCAAAGAAACGCGTTTGCTCTATATGTAACAACGAAGAGACGGAAAAGATCCTTGCTTCAGGGCACAATTACGGAGAATGGACGATCGTAACCGCGGCGACATGTACGACAAACGGTTCAAAGAAACGTACTTGTTCGGTATGTAAAAACGAAGAGACGGAAGACATCTTTGCACTCGGACATAGTTTTACAAACTATTTATCGGACGGTAACGCAACCTGTACCGAAGACGGAACGAAAACCGCAACATGCGATCGCTGTAGCGTAACCGACACAGTAACGGAAGAAGGCACGATGCTCGGACATAGTTTTACAAGCTATATTCCCGACAATAACGCAACCTGCACCGAGGACGGTACCAAAACCGCAACATGCGACCGCTGTAGCGTAACCGATACCGTAACGGAAGAAGGCAGTAAACTCGGACATACTTGGTCAGACAACGTCTGCACCGTCTGCCATTACGACGCGGGCGGCAGTAAGGGCTTAAATATGGTCTTGAATACCGAAACCAATACTTATAGCCTTAACGGTATAGGCGCTTGCACGGATACCGAAATAGAAATTCCTGCAATCTATAACGGCCTATCCGTAACGACAATCGGCCACGAAGCGTTCTTTAATTGCTATTGTTTGACAAGTGTAACAATCCCCGATAGCGTAACAAGTATAGGTAATTATGCTTTTGATTATTGCTACGGTTTAACGAGCGTAACCATAGGCAACTGTGTAGAAAGTATCGGCGAATCTGCGTTCTGTAATTGTACAAGCTTAACGAGCGTGGTAATCCCCGACAGCGTAAAAAGTATAGGCAAGAAAGTATTTTCTGATTGCGACGGTTTAACGAGCGTAACGATAGGTAGCGGCGTAACTTCAATCGGTAAAAATGCATTCCAATACTGCAATGAATTAAAGGGCGTATATATTACAGATATAGCGGCGTGGTGCGGTATTTCGTTTGCAAATTCCAAAGCGAATCCGCTTTATTATGCACATAATCTGTATTTGAATAACACACTCGCAACTGACGTAATTATCCCATACGGCGTAACTTCAATCAAAGATTATGCGTTCAATACTTGCGAAAATTTAACAAACATTGTAATCCCCGACAGCGCAACAAGTATCGGCGAGTCTGCCTTTGAAGAGTGTATAAATTTGAAGAGTGTTACGATAGGTAACAACGTAACAAATATCGGCGAGTCTGCCTTTGAAGAGTGTATAAATTTGAAGAGTGTTACGATAGGTAACAGCGTAACAAATATCGGCTATTCTGCGTTCTATAGTTGTGAAAAATTGACGGGAGTGACAATCGGGAACAGTGTAGAAAGTATCGGCAATTCTGCTTTTGAGGATTGCAAAAAATTAATCGAAGTGAAGAATTTGTCTTCGCTTAATATAACGGCAGGTTCAGAAGATAACGGCTACGTAGGATATTACGCAAAGAGAATATATACCGAAGGCAATAGCTATCTGTCCGCCGAAAACGATTATATAATCTACGATGACGGAACAGATATTATATTAGTCGACTATACGGGTACGGAAGCCGATTTGACTTTGCCGGAAGGTATTACGAAAATAAATGATTATGCGTTCAACGATTACAAACGTTTAACGAGCGTAACGATCCCCAATATGGTATAATATAAATATAAACAAGAGTTATTATGCTTATTTTGGGAAAATGCAAACACGAAAAGTGTTAGCTAAAATGGAAGGGTGAGCCATTAAAGAAAAGAGTACCTAAACGGTGCTCTTTTTCTTTAATCACTACATAATTATATCCGAACCAACGAGCCTGCGCAGGATTTTGCGCAAGCAAAACCGCATAAAGGGCGCGACGCGTTAAGCGGACATTGCAGTGCATTGTCCGTAGCCAAAGCGGACGAGGACTATGTCCGAGTCCGGACCGTTGGTTCGAGTCTAACTGGGGGAGCCACTCGTATGGGTCTATAAGTATTTTGCTTTTAGATCTATATTTTTATATTTAACGCTAAAATCGGCGTTTTACATCAAGAATTAAGACCTATAAGAGCATTTTTACGCCTTTATAGGTCTTTTTTAATGCGGTTTTAAGAAAAAGGTTACGATAGATTTTGTCCCACTCACTTTAAGTCAATGTATGATAAAACTACACCCTGGTGGGATTTGAACCTCAAATCTTTTTAAAGGTGAACAACAAAAGCTCTTGATAAAAATGATATAAAATGATATAATACGATTGCTAATGATCGAGGTGGAAAATGGAATTTAAGGATAAAGTCTATCAGGCAAATTCCTTAATGGAGAAAACACTATGAAAAAGAAATTCTTGTTTTTTTTGTTAACCTTATTGGTCGTTATAAGCGGAACATTTCTCGTCGGTTGCGATATGGGAACGGGCGAGCCGAAAATTCCCGATTATAACGCCGATATACAGGTCGTTGTACCCGAGAATATTGACACCGAGCATTTCGTTCCGAATGAAGATGAAACTTACTATACTTCCTCAAGGCTTTCCTTGTGGATGGAAGTTAACGGCGAATTTTTGAAGGTGAATTATTTTTCTCTCGACGGCAGTAGGCGCGTTTACGACAATTTGTATCTTTACGAAGATGACTATTTCTATATGCTTTCGGACGATATGAGGGGTTGGTACGCCACCCTTAGCGATAGTGACGACAGCGAGTACGCCGAGGAGGAATTAGCAGAAGGCGAGGAGTACTCTATCAACATCATAAAAGAGGGTATCTATACCGTCATTTTTGATACGGAAACGCTAAAATTTGATCTCGTCTACAAGTCGGAAATAACTATGCCCGTTTACTATACGATTAAAAATTGCAGTATTTACAGCGTGGCAACAAGTTGGGTGGAAATGAGCGTAAATCCTGCTAACGCAGACGAGTTCGTTATAAATAATTTTAACGTAACCGCAGGTAAAATTATTAGTTTTTACAATAATCTTCATACAAGTAATTATAAGGTAACGTTAGAAGATAGCGCAAACAACAAACTCGCTTCGTCAATAAAAACGAACGTTACGGTAAACGTTGGCGGTAATTACAATATCTATATCAATAGAAAAACCTATGTCGTGCGTATGGAACTTATTAATCCCGATACGGCTACTTATGGTTGTGTATATTACGACGGCACGGAGTTTATTACGCTACAGCCTTACGAAACAGACGTTCCTTACATATTCCACTATCAAATAACGGTAGATAAATATGATAATTTACCCGACTTTCACTCTGCAAATTATAGAACTTATGACTTAATAGTTGTGGATACGACAAACGTTTTGATGGGTAGCGGAAGCAACCATTATTTTAAGAATACGGGAACTTACAACTTGATTATCAACCTAAAGACCTTTGAAATTACTGTTGAATCATTGCCCGAATAAAAACATATGGTAGCAGAGGGAAGGGCCTAATGACGTTTTGGAAAAGTACTTTTAGTCCCACACACTATACCTAAAAACGAGATTTAGTCCCACACACGCAAGTGTGATGGTCTATAAGTTCTTTTCTTATAGACCATCATTTTTGCATTTTTAGGGGCATTTTCACCCCTTTTTGAGCAATTTCATAGCAAATCACCAGACCGAGTAACGGAGAACCCGTTGCCCGGTCTTTTTTTATGCCCCAAAAAAGCGTAATTTCACACTTGAAGTCTGTCGGACGATAAGCACCGTCCAACAGGACTTGAACCTTGATATAAAGGAATGAAACAGGGGAAGAAAAGATCAGAAACCAAGGTGTCGCATAAATGGTACAGCCTGTTTTTTACATTCGTATAGAAATATGGTATAATATAGTTAATTAAAATGGAGAGGTATAGAAGTAGCGGTCTATGAGATAGGAAAAGGTTTACAAAATCAAACTCGTCAAAATACTTGAGATTTTGCGCCAAGATTCCGATGAAGACAATTACATAGAATCCACGGAAATACTCTCTAAACTCTCTGCTATGGGTATAGAGTGCGACAGGCGAACGCTGTACGGAGATGTTGACGTTCTCAATGATTTCGGGTGCGAAGTACTGTGCGAGAAGAACCCCGGCAAGCCGAATAAGTATTGTGTGGTGGACCGCACTTTGACGTCCCGGAACTTCGCATTCTTATGGATGCGGTGCAGGCATCGAGTTTTATTACACCGAGCAAAACCGAAGTCCTATTGGATAAAATAGCCGACCTTGGCGGTAGCCACCGTGCGGAACTCTTGCGGAGCAATATCGTAATATATGTGATAAAGATTTGCGAAATTTTAGATTGTAACGTAAGCGATGTAATGACAGTAGATAAAATCTCGGAGTAGACTTCTCTATACATTATATATAATATATAGGAAGAACGCCAACAAGGAAAACAACTTGGCGAACTTGAAAAAGAAGAACGCCAAGTTCGCCAAAAATGCAAAAATTCTTTGGCGAACTTCCCAAATAAGAAAAAGGCACGGTTACGGAACCGTGTTTTTTGTTTGGTGAATAGACCTTGAATAATGAGCCGTAGTTGTTCAGATTCAAGGTCTTTTTATATGTATTAAGGCAGATATTTCCTGATAAAATATCATATTCAGGTACGCATTTCAAAATGGAAACTTTTTCAGGGAAAATCAGAAAATCCTTTTGAGAACAAACTAACCCTTTCGTTTTCGAACCGTTACTGTTCAGTTCGCGGCTTGGAGTTTTCCTTATATTTATTGGAATAGTTGGCTTCGAATTTATCCGGTGTCTGGTTCATGAGAATAGAATGCGGACGCTTGTTATTATAGAAGTTAATGTATGTTTCAATACTTTCGAAAAATCTTTTTCTGTTTTGAAGCGATAACGATATAATGCTTCTCGCTTGAAACTACCAAAAAACGATTCCATAACAGAATTATCATAAGACATTTCGGGGTTTGAAAAAGATTGCGTAATGTGAATGCTTCTTAGGTATTTTCTGAACTCATTAGACGTATAGTTGCTTCCTTGGTCGCTGTGAAAAAGCAGTTTTTCGGTAGGTTGTCTTTTCTCATAAGCCATTTTAACGACGGCTTTTGTCTGTTGCGTGCTGTTGTGGCGAGAAACTTTGTATGCGATAACTTTTCTTGCGTATAAATCTAAAACAACACAGATATAATACATTCTGTTAAATACGCTGAAGTACGTAACATCGCTCACCCAAACTTCATTAGGATGAGAAACGTGAAATTGTTGTTGCAATATATTTGCTTTTCGTTCCTGATGCTGTTTGTAAAGCGTTTTCGCGCAGGCACGAATAGAAAACATCCCGTTCTCGTGCATAATCTTCGCAACGGTGGATTCGGATATGGCGTACCCTCGGTCTTTCAAAATCGCATAAATTTTACTGCTTCCGAAAATTTCGTTGTAATCGTGAAATATCTGTTCGATAACAGGAAACATTTCTGACTTTCTGTTTGCGGCTTTCGTGGTTCCGTTTTTGTTGCGCAGTATGTGGTTGTAGTAACTTCCTTTTGCGACTTTAAGGGCTTCGCATAAGATATACGAAATTTTATATTTATATATAATGTTATCGGAAAAAGGGTAAATTATAATCGTTTATCGGCGCAAAGCGAACGGGCGCACGACGGGCGTCCGCTAAAAAAACACCGAAAAAAATCTAAAAAAAATTTCATAAAAACAATTGACATATATTCCTAAATAGTATATAATATCATTAGTAAAAAGGAAAAGAGAAAAAAACAAGGCGGACGACAAATGAAAAGGAGCACCATTCAAAGAAAGTTAACGCTCGAAGCGGTCAACAGCCTTCATTGCCACGCCACGGTTGAAGAAGTATATGAAGAAGTGTCTAAAGAGCATCCGAGCGTCAGCCGCACTACGGTTTACAGAAATCTCAAAGACCTTTCGGATAGCGGAGAGATAAGAAAGATAAACAACTCCGGCGGGGCGGACAGGTTCGACCATATAGTGGAAAAGCATTATCACGTCCGCTGCGACAAGTGCGGCAAACTGTTCGACGTGGATATGCCGTATATGGGCGAAATTCAGGAAAACGTACGCAATACGCACGGATTTATAATTAACGGATATGACCTTATGTTCCGCGGGGTATGCCCCGATTGTCAGGAAAAAGGGGCGGAAAAAGCGGACGAAAAATAAAAAATTTTATGGAGAATAAAAAATGGCTGATTGCAACTGCAAAGTAAACGAAAACGAATGCGCACCTAAGAAAAACAGATACGAAGGCACCAGGACCGAGAAAAATCTCGAAGCGGCGTTCGCCGGGGAGAGTCAGGCGAGAAACAAGTACACCTATTTTGCTTCGGTAGCGAAGAAAGAAGGTTACGAACAGATTTCGTCGCTTTTCCTTAAGACCGCCGAAAACGAGAAAGAGCACGCCAAAATGTGGTTCAAAGAATTAAACGGAATAGGCGACACCGCCGAAAATCTCTGCGCCGCCGCAGCGGGCGAAAATTACGAATGGACGGATATGTACGACGGATTTGCCAAAACCGCCGAAGAAGAAGGCTTCCACGACCTTGCCGCAAAATTCCGTCTCGTAGCGGCTATCGAAAAATCGCACGAAGAAAGATACCGCGCGCTGCTTAAAAACGTAAAAACGGCGGAAGTATTCGCAAAGAGCGAAGTTAAAGTGTGGGAATGCAGAAACTGCGGACATATAGTCGTCGGCAAGAAAGCGCCCGAAGTATGCCCCACCTGCAATCATCCTCAGAGTTACTTCGAAGTCCGCGCCGAAAATTATTGATGGGTACCGATATAAATAACGATAACGTAAAATCCGTCGGCGTAGACGCAAGCGCGCTTTTCAATATAAGTTACGGCTTATACGTCGTTACCACCAACGACGGGGAAAAGGATAACGGCTGCATAGTCAATACGGTGGTTCAGATTACGGCGTCTCCGCTTAAAGTGGCGGTAACCGTAAACAAACAGAATTATACGTGCGAAACGATTGTTAAAACGGGCGTTCTGAACGTCAACTGTCTTACGGAAAGCGCACCCTTTTCCACTTTTGAAAGATTCGGTTTTAAAAGCGGCAGAACCGCCGACAAATTCGGCGGAGAAAATCTTAAACGCAGCGCGAACGGTTTAGTCGTGCTTTCGGAAAACGTCAATTCGTTTTTCTCTCTCGCGGTGGAAGAGAAAATCGATTCAGGCACGCATATCACGTTTATATGTTCGGTAGAAGAAGCGGCTAATCTTTCAAAAGGCGAAACAATGACCTATTCTTATTACCATAAAAACGTCAAACCCAAACCCGCACCCAAGGCGGCGAAGGGGTTTATATGCAAGATATGCGGATACGTTTACGAAGGCGAAACGCTGCCGCCCGACTTCGTATGCCCGTGGTGTAAACACGGCGCGGCGGATTTTGAACCGGTTACCTGAAACAATTGCGGAGCATATCCGCAGAAAAAATATTAAAGGAGTATATATATGAGAAGTATTACTAAACTCGATTTACAGTATGCACACCGTTTTTACGGATTTAAGGGTGAAGCGCAGTATCTTCACGGACACACGGGGACTCTTACCATAGAAGTGGAAGACTCCGTCAACGCGGGCGTCAATATGGTTTTCCCCTGCAACGAAATACAGAAGACCGCCTGGGACGTCCTTAAAAACTTCGACCACGCGCTCGTTCTTCGCAAAGACGACCCGCTTCTTCCCGCGATTTTAGCGGTATACGAAAAACAGGGAATAAAGGACGGTGCGCCCACAAACGTTATGAAAGGACCTGCGTTCAGCACCGAACTCGCCACAGCGTATCCCGATTGCCGTCTCGTCGTTACCAAAGAAACGATGACGGTGGAAGGTATGATAAAAATCGTTTACGACCTTTTGAAAGACAAACTCAATATCGTAAAACTTACCTTTACCAGCGGCGTCAACGCGGCTTCGGAAGAATTTCCTTCGCGCCTGAGTTTAAGCCGTTGCCCGCTCTGCGGAATCACGCTCGACGAAAACGGCGTTTGCCCCAAATGCGGTTACAAAAAACCGTAAGTCGTGTGAAAACGGTTTAATATGACCTGTAAAAAGGTGGCGGAAGTCGGAAAATCCTACTTCCGCCGTTTTTTTCTTTTGCCGCAACCTTTCCGTTTTTTAAAATAAAGCAAATGAGACCGATATGGAAAAATCATTGGTTACTTTTTCGTTCGACACACTCTCAAAAATCGCCCGAAAAACGAGATTTTGTCGTACATACACAAGTGTAACGGTCAAAATCGATCCGGAAGAGAAAAAACGAGAAAAACGGAGATTTCGAGAGATTTCTCCGTTTTTCTCGACCCTAACTTTTTTCGAATTTCCATAGATCCATTTTCGATATTTTTTCAAGTCGAAGGATTCGAACTACCGAAAACGCACTATTTTGAGAATTTCATAACGAATGAAAGCAACACGAAGGACTTGAACCCGCGACAAGGTTTCATACTCTTTCGTTTTTTTATGTTAATGTGATTATTAATGGGATTGCAATGGTTATACTGAAAAAATTATTATCTCATCTTATTCCCTGTTGCACTTTTGTTGCACTTTGTTCAGTAAAATTACCAAAAATATAAAAGTGAGCTATACTTCTGTCAGCCAGGAAGCGATCTTTATTAAAGATACTGCCGGCAGACTGAGTAAAGCAGACCTGATAGTTCCTGAGACAGAAACCGGTTTACAAGGTTTTATCGGTTTGAAGGATGATAAAACAAGAAAGTCTCTGGATATACCCGAAGACGGTGTGATCATCAGCCGTACTTACGAAAAGCATCATGATATTATGGAGTTGCCGAAAAAGATGCTTATATACAAAAAGGAGAGGAAATGACCATACTTGCAGTCAGCAACAACTTTAGCTTGCTGGAGAGATTGTGCAACGGATTATCGAGCATACTTCCGGATGCCGACATTATTCGTGAG
>ULVO01102936.1_pt1 | contig 11379 bp, 9 predicted proteins | sample 1959521 | NCBI WGS metagenome assembly ULVO01 (sample SAMEA4835788, study PRJEB28245) | human gut metagenome | biome: gut microbiome; material: fecal sample | place: Denmark | collected 2008
TAGTAGGAGCCGCAAAACGCTTTGCAGAATCTGTAATCTATAATCTCGGGGTCGTAGCCGGATCAATAGCAAGCGTAGGCCTTACACTGGCTGTTAATCTTGTGGGCGGTTTTGAAAGCTATTTGAGCAGAAATAAAGATAGAATCAAGAAATTTTTGGTTGACGTTTTCAATGTCGGAACAGAAATTGCAGATGAATTCGGACTTATCGCAAAAACGATAGCCGAAGTATTTGCAAAAACGTTTGGCACACAAACAGCGCAGGATTTGACAGGAAATCTTATCGGAATTTTTGCATCTTTAGGCGGCTTGGCTGTAGAAATTTTTGCACGATACGAGCGCGATAAAATGTATCTTGCCTGGCAGCCATGGATCGATAACAAAGATAAATTAGTCGAAGCGATTAACGAAACAATCGCACCTATTCAACATCTCGCGCAGGTTATCGAGGACTTTTTAAACGATACATCCGACAAAATCATTGCATTTTATGATGAGAGCGTTAAGCCATTTATTGATGACATCGAATCAGGCTGTGCGTCTATTTTGGAAATATTGCTTGATCTTTACAATAGTTATGTAGTGCCTATCATCGATGAATGGGGAACGCGGCTCGAAGATTTGATTAATGGACCTCTTACAGATTTTGTCAATAAATTCCTTGATGTGTGCGCAAAAATCATTGATGCGCTACAACAAATTTGGAATAACGTTCTTGTTCCCCTTATTAATTGGATTCTTCAAAATGTAATTCCATTATTGGCTCCTGTGGTACAATGGCTAGGCGACGCGGCTATTGATTTATTGGGCGCTGCGGTAGAAATGGCGAACGGAATTCTGGATATGCTCGGCGGTTTGATCGATTTCCTTGTTGGTGTGTTTACGGGCGACTGGAAAAAAGCTTTTTCCGGTGCAGGACAAATAGCACAGGGATTTGCGGATACATGCGGCGCTGTAATTGAATGGATTGGCGACTATATTTTAACTCCATTTATGTCGCTGGTGAAAAAATTATTCTCTGTTGACTGGGTAAAATATTTTGGCGTAGCCGGTGTAGCTCCGCAGGAGCTTTGCGATTTGATCAAGGCAATATTCAAAACTATGAAAAACGTATTTGTTGGAATTATGAATTTTATTAAATACGCGTTTACTGGTGACTGGCGGAATGCTTGGCAGAGCGTCAAAAATATTTTTTCCAGCATTATGAGCGGACTTGGCGACGTCCTGCGTGCTCCGATTAATGGAATTATCAGCATGATTAACCAGGCGATTAACGGAATCAACACGTTGATTCGCGGTGCAAACAAAATTCCTGGGGTAAATATTTCAACAATTGGAAAAATTCCGCATCTGGCATCCGGCGCAGTTATTCCGCCGAACCAGGAATTCCTTGCTGTCCTTGGTGATCAGCGGAGCGGAAACAACATCGAAGCACCGGAGGGCCTTATTCGTAAGATTGTCCGGGAAGAGTCCGGCGGAAAGGCATCTACTTATAGATTTGTAGCTCAGCTTGATAGAAAGATTATTTTTGACGAGACGATTTCAGAAGGAAAGTTGAGACAGATGCAGACTGGTCAAAACCAATTTGAATTTTAAGGAAAGGTGATATCATGGCACAAAAACACTTGAAATTTGGCTCTTTTGAAGCTCCGGAAGTGGACGAAGATGGATATTCTCTTTCTTATGCGACAACTTCATCGGATGACTCTGGGCGTATTATGAGCGGCGTTATGATGAACACACCGCTCTTTACGGTTGAAGCGTACAAGCTCAAATGGAGCGATATTTCTGCAGCAAATGCCGCTAAAATCCTGCAGGAAATCAAGGGAAAAAAACAGTATGATTTTTTCCATTTCAATGTATACTCTGGCAAATGGGAAACATCACCTTTTTACACTGCGAATATCGAAACAGCCTTTTATTCGCTTGTAGATGGCGAGGAAAAGTGCTCAGAGTTAAGTTTTCAAGCAACGGGGGTTAAGCCTGTATGAAAAATGTAAGTACGGCGTTTAGGGAACAAGTGAAAAAGGGGGCAATAATCTATCCGTATGCAGATGTTACACTTTCGGATGGTTCTACGCTTACGCTTAGTCCGGAAAAAAACTTTCGCGTGACAGGTAACTCTATCACACAGACGGCCGGAAACAATTCTTTCCCTCTTGGCGCGGCGATTTCGAAAACAATTAAACTTACCATTGATAATAGCGACGGCAGTTTTGATGAAAAAGACTTTCTTGCAGCTAAAATAACGTTAAAAAGTGGCGTTATTTTGGCTGACGGAACCACAGAAAAAATAAAAGAAGGAACGTTTTATGTCACAGATCCGGTTGCTCCCGGAAGTACACTTGAATTCACGGCCGCCGATGCAATTTCGAAAACGAGCGTGTCATATGTTCCAGGCGTAACTTACCCGGCTACATTATTCCGAATTTATCAGGATGTTTGCCGCCAATGCAACCTTATTATCGGAAGCGCGTCGTTTCCTAATCAGGATTTTGTAGTAAAAGAAGTCCCGGAGAATGTGAATTGTAGGTCTGTTCTGGCTAACATAGCAATGATCGCTGGTGGAAACGCGCTGTGCGACGAAAATGAACGTGTTGTTATCAAAAGTTACGACATGAACGACATAACAAAGGCGGACGGAAGCTATAACACAGATGGGTTCCAGGTCTTTGAGGATTTTAAGAGCACGCCGGAAGTGTCTACGGATCCGATTAAAATAACAGGTGTACGGACCACAGTTGAGACAGAGGAAGGGAAAGATTCTGAGCTTGTCATTGGAGATACGCAGTATTGCTTTTCGGTTGACAATCCTTTGATAGTGGGAAAAGAATCTGATGGACTGCAGCTCATTGCGAACAATGTTATCGGGTTGGAGCTGTATTCTTTTAATGGAAGTCACATTGCGTATCCCATGGCGGAGGTCATGGACACCTGTTTTGTCAAGAAAAATAATGGATCCGTTTTCCCAACCGTATTAACATCTGTTGAATTTAATTATCTTGGTTTCACCAATTTAAAGTGCGACTTGGATACACCGGAAAGAACAGCTTCTTCTTATGGAGGAAAAGCGGCAGAAATCTATCAGAAGATGAAGCGCATAACGCATCGGCACTACACAGAATTTGAAAAACAGATGAATAGCTTAAGCGAACGTTTGGATAATTCCTCTGGAGTGTATATGACAACGGAAGAACAGTCAGACGGAAGCAATATCTATTATCTTCACGACAAGCCTACATTAAAGGAATCACAAATCGTGTGGAAGATGACAGCAGAAGCGGTTGCAGTGTCCAGCGATGGTGGAAACACTTGGAATGCTGGCCTTACAGTCGATGGAACGCTTATTTCCAAAATAATGACGACGATAGGCATCAATTTTGACTGGGGTGTAGGCGGCGAGCTTGTTATTCAGGACGCGTCTGGTACAGAAACGCTTTACGTTAATGCGGAAACCGGAGAGGTTAGAATTTCGGCTTCTGCAGTCAGCATCAAGGGTGAAAGCATTGATACCGTTATCTCGAGACTTTCAAAAAAAATTCTTGATGATTTTGTTGACGGGGAATATGCGGACAATATCAAAGACATTGAAAACTCCATAGACAAAAAAGCGGAATCATGGTATCAGGAAAACGACCCTTCGATTGAATGGACGGCCACGGAAGAAACATATTTGCTGGACTCTGACGGAAAAAACATCTTAGATGGGAATGGAAATCCTTTTCTGACCGTTTGGGAAAAAGAAAAATCTAGTCATGAGGGAGATCTGTGGAAGGTTCCGAGCACTGGTGATGAGTTTATTTACATCAGCGGAAACTGGGTAAAATCAAAGGTTCCGGATGATTTATTTGATTTTATCGACGGTAAGGCTCAAATTTTCGTAAACACGCCGGTTCCTCCGTACAACGTAGGTGATTTATGGTTTGGCGGCGCGGATGCAGATATTATGACTTGTGTAAGAGATCGACAGGACGGAGAATTTTCTGCGGATGATTGGGAAAAGAAAAATAAATATACCGACGATAGCGCAGTTGATGAGCTTAACAAAGCTCTCGACCAGGAAGAGATTTTTAATCGTTTAACAAATAACGGAGAAGAGCAAGGCGTTTATCTACTCAATCGCAAGCTCTATATCAACTTTTCATTTGCAAGGGGCGGTATTTTAAAACTTGGCGGAAAAAACAACGGAAATGGAGAATTCCATGTTTACGATGAAAATGATGAGCTGATAGGATCCTGGACAAATAAGGGCTTTTCCATTGAAAAGGCTGAATCTGTACAACTCGGTGAATTTTTCCGTTATGAATCAAGTGGAAACATTAATGGAGAAAAGGATGTTTTTCTCACAATTGGCGGCTTCCAAATTAAGCAAACGACAGTATATGACGAACCAGCCGAATATTGGGAGACTAGCGAAACGCAGAAAAACGGCATTGGAGCTACAGGCCCGTGGGTTGTATGGGGCGGTTGGAACGGTCGTGGAGCGTTTAATAAAGATAACTATAATTTTGTTGTCACAGAAGACGGAACTTGCAAGGCGATGTCTTGGGTCACTGGATCCAAGACAGAATGGAAAGAAGACATCCATGCCTACGAAGACGGTGCTCTTGAAAAAATCAATGCCACGACTGTATACCGGTACAAGTTAAAACATCACGCAAAAGATAACGATGGAAGACACATCGGTTTTGTGATCGGCGACGGTTACGATTTGACGGGCGATATATTAGACCACGATAAGAGTAATATTGATATGTATAATGCTATTGGAGTGGCTTATAAAGCTATACAGGAGTTAAGCAAAGAAGTATCAGAACTCAAAGAAAAATTAAAAAGATATGAAGAGGAGGAATAAGCATGCCGGAGTTTAAAAATTATTCAGAAAAATCAGAACTCGAAGACAACGACATTTCGATTTTGAGTGAATCAAACGGAAAAACAAAAAAATTCAGTTTCGGAAATTTGTGGAATTTTGTTTCTTCCGGACTTAAAAATAAAACAGTCGAATCACTGACTACTTCATCAAAAATCTTAGTTGACGCAGTTAATGAGGTCGCAAAGCTCTCAAAAGCGAACGCATCCCGAATCGACACTTTCACCCAACTGCCCAACGGATCAACCACTGGAGACGCAGAGCTGCAGGACATCCGCGTTGGAGCAGACGGAACAAAATACAGCACAGCCGGCGATGCCGTCCGCAAGCAGATCCAGGCAACAGAAGAAAAAATAATCCCAGTAGATGATACCCTGCAGGAATCCGGAAAAGCAGCAGATGCGAAAGTTGTAGGGGACAGCATTGGTTCACTCAAGGAAGATATTGAGGATATAAATAATGTGATTGCTGTAAATAAAACAGAAATCAAAATAACTTCTTCAAATATGGAAAGTGGAACTATTGACAGCTCAACTGGTGAATACGAAACCAGTACGAATAGTTTGAGAAGTATTGACTTTATCGAATTAAATAGAGTTACTCATTTTTCCTATATTGGAAAAACGTCAGCAAATTATTATGTTAGATTTTGTTACTACGATAAAAATTATAATTTTATCGGCAATACAGATGGAATTTTGGCAAATTCAGAAGAGATTATTTGTGAGCCGGTGGCAAATGCTATGTATTTTAAAACAGTAATCGCTTATATTTCTGCTAGTGATGTGGATTATATAAAACCTACAATAACATTAACAGAATATGTCAACATTGAACAAATGATTGCTGATATTAATAGTTCGGTTTATACCACGGCAGATGCTTATACTATAGCATCAGCAGACATGGAATTAGGAACAATCGACAAAACAACAGGAGTCGATGGAGAATCAAATAATACGATTCGCAGCAAAGATTTTATTGACATATCAAGTACAAAATCTTTTGTTTTCTCTGGAATTTCCGCAAATGATTATTATGTAAGGATTGTATATTATGATTCTAGCAAAACTTTTTTAATATCCACAGATGGCATTAAGGCAAACGAAGAAGCTGTCGAATTTGTCAAACCAAATAAAGCAAAACATATGCGAATTATTATGATGTACATTACACTTGATAGCGTTGGTTACATCAAACCTGTCATCACATATACAAATTTGATTGATGGAGATACCATCACACGCTCTGTAAAAAAAGGAAAATTTAAAACATTTCAAAACGATTGGGAAATACTTGAAGGAAAATGGGCTGATATTCCATCTGGACAAGCACTTAAAAGAACTGACAGCAGAAATTCCTGTACTGCGAATTTTCTACACGCAAAAAAGGGCAATGAGCTGATTCTTCAATCTCCTATTTCTTTCTCTATCATGTTATTCAGTGAAGCTGATGAAACAACTTGTTTTTATAACTCGTATAAAGATGGTGTTTACTATTCTGCTTATAAATTCAATTCAGACTGCTACTTCTTATTAAATTTTACAAATCAGCAGGACTTATCTGCTGAAACAAAAGCATCTGATATTGTGTGGACAAAGAAAACTGTAAAAGACACACAGACAGTTTTCGTAATTCCGAAAGCAGATTATAGCACAGTCCACGTCGCATCTGCTTGGGCACCAGATGAAGAAAAATTAGGTGCCGACTATGTTTGTGATGGTGTAAACGATGGAGAAGAACTGCAACAAGCGATTTATGATTTGAGAGCAAGAGGTGGAGGAGTTCTTAAATTATCGAATGAACGATATATCATTGATACGCTTTTTGATAGCGGTATTGCATCAATCGGAAAATATGGCATATATATCCCAACAAATAATTACAACGTGTCGTTAATTAAGATTGAGGGCGTAAATTTTCCAAATGTTATCCAGCCTATGTATTTTGGACACTGCGCAAGACTTGATATGTCACAAGAACTGTATGATTCTCTTGGTGAGAATGAAATTGTGAGCATGATTGGCGTTAAACCTGTAATTAGTGGTTCTGGCAAGGTATCACGTTCATCTGTTGGCTGCACTTTGAGCATTGAAAACGTAGCAATCAACATTCCTGCTCCACAGAAAAAAATTATTGGCATAAACTGTGAGTATGCCTATAATATGCAGCTCAAAGGTGTGCATTGTGGTCTTACAGAATATGCAGGAGACCCGCAAGAAAAAGATGGAAAAATTATAAATTCGGTTATTGATTGCATTGGCATCAGAACTCTGTATGGGTATAACTGGGGTAGTGGATACCATATTGATGATTGTAACGTGCGCGGATGGGGTCTTGGATTTGACATTTCGGGCGAGCATCTCATTATGCAGAACGCATGTGCAAGATTCGTGAATACAGGTTTTCGCTTCGGACATTTTGGGGATGATACAATGATGTCGCACCCAAATACGCTTATTAACTGCTGTGAAGAGTGGTTGTTACATGGAATGGCTCTTGAAGGAAATGGCTTGGGGCAATCATTGAATATCATTGACTTCAACATTGAGGATATGACAAGCAATGGTTGGGGACGTAAAACTTATGCTAAAGAGTCCAAACCTGGAAGTTATCATGGAACATTGACGTATACGACGACACGTGACAGTTACAAAAATGCTCCGCACAAGTTCTGGGAAGACGGAAGTGGTATAAATGTATTGACACGTGACCTGAACGACAAATTCAGTGGAACGACAGAAAATCGTCCGCAAAGCCCACAAAATAACCAACAGTATTTTGATATGACACTAAACAAGATGCTGTATTATATCAATGGTAATTGGGTTGATGCCATGGGTACAGTAATTAATTAAAAGAGGGCGAAAACATGGAAGATAGTTATGGAAAATGCCGTGATTGCAAGAAATTTGGAACGCCAGAATGCCCTACCTCATCGAAATGCTTGGCTTTTGATAATAGACCCTATTTTGAGTCAAAACAGAAAAAGAAATTCATAATAAGAAAAAGAGTAAAATTTTATTTTATGCAAAGAAAGAAATAATTTAAGTTAATTTAGAAAGGGGGTGAATGCCATATGAAAATTGTACTATATGAAAAAGACACAATTATAGTTAATATTATATGTGTAACAGTTGACATAATAGGCATTTGCTGTGTTGATAAAAGTTGGATGGCAAGCATATTTGCCTTTGCGTTTTCTAGTCTGCTTAATTTATTATACAAATATAGGCTATATAAGAAAAATAAAAAGTTGAAAACAGAAACATGATAATGAACGATGCGTTTAATGTACCAATTGTCCTGACCAAGGGGCTGGAAGTCGCAGATAAAGCAATCAACCAGGAACAGGAAAAGAAAACAGAGTGAGGTTTTGCGCCGGCGCAATTCGCCTGGCAGAAGGAGAGACAATGAAGATTGATAGATCGTACATCAGCAGCCAGAACACCTATCCGTACAACAACCCACAGTGTATTGTTGTACATAACACCGACAATTTTGAGCCAACTGCCAATGCCCGCGCTCATGCCAGAGCACAGCATGACGGGAATTTTTCTGGCATGTCGGCTCATTATTACGTGGATGACAGCGACACTGCCTATCAGGCCGCGCCGCACAACCTCGGATGCTGGCACGTTGGCATCAACTACGGAAACGGCAACCTGTTCGGCTCTTATGGCAACCGGAACAGCATCGGTGTGGAAATGTGCGTGCAGGGCGGATACAATTACGAAAAAGCGTTTCAGCATACCGTGGAGCTGGTGAAATATCTTATGAAAGAAACAGGTATTCCAGCGTCAAGAGTCTATCGACATCTTGATATCTGCAGCAAAAACTGCCCATCGCAGATTAATGCAAGAGGTGATTGGACGAGATTCAAAAAGTTGATCAGGAACGGAAAGTCCGATTCTTCCGGAAGTGGCAATTCATCCGGAGAGAAAACCTACAAGCCAGGAATCTATCGAGTCAATACTGATCTGAATATCCGGGAGAAACCGGATGCAGACAGCCGACGCGTCGGAACGATCAAAGACCGCGGCAGCTACACGGTGACAGAAATTCAGAATGGAAGCTGGGGACGGCTGCTCTCCGGTGCGGGCTGGATCAACTGCCATGCAAAATTTTGCACTTATGGCGGCGCGGCCAAAGAATCCACCTCAAAAGCGATCGCAGTCGATGGCGTATGGGGTCATGAGCTGACCAAACGCTTGCAGGAGATTTTTAAAACCGGAGTAGACGGCGTGATCAGTGACCAGCCAACAGCTAACAAAAAATACTGCGCTGGTATTGCGGCGGCCGAATGGTCTGGTAAGCTGTCCGGCGGCTCCGATCTGATCAAGGCCATGCAGAGATGGGCGGGAGTGACCGAAGACGGCTATATCGGACCGCAGACCATCAGTGCGCTCCAGAAAAAACTCGGTACACCGGTAGACGGCGTGATCAGCTACCCGTCAGCGATGGTCAAGGCTTTGCAGGAATGGTGTAACCGCCAGTAAAAAATATAAAAGATATCAAGAGGCGTGGGGATTTCCCTACGCCTTTTTTTATTGCAAAAAATAAAAAAAACTAAAATAACCTATTGACGTATACGTCAATGAGTGGTATTATATAATCAAAGTTAAGGCATAACAAAAATCAAGGAGGAAATTAAAATGGAAAAAGCAAACAAAATTAAAAGTCTGGAAGGAATCCAGAGAGTAAGATTTAATGATTTTTCGGAGTACGAATCCGAAAAATCAGCAAACGGGGGTTCATACGGTTTCTGGACTGATTACACCCGTTTAGAAAATGGCCGTTGGGAAGCTTCCTACGGCACTACGGCAGAATTTGACTTCTGCCCGGTGTGCGGAAGCTTCGATGATCACCGCCTCGAAGACGGAACTTACGAGTGCGGTGAGTTCCAGACGGTCAGCGAAGAGGAACTGATCGAAGAAATCAATAAATTCGTTGAGACAGACGACGAATTTATTGAATATAAAGGAGAAAAATAATGAAAATAAAAGAAATCCGGAACGCCTCCGGCTTAACACAGGAGGCGTTCGCAAGAAAATATAACATCCCCAAGAGGACTATTGAGGGATGGGAGGCGGGAAAAAGAAACCCGCCGGAGTATGTCCTTTTACTACTCGATAGAGTAGTTAGAGAGGATACCAAAAAAACAGAAAAGGAGAAAACAGAGATGAATAGCTTTTATAATACGATAATTTTAAAACACGGAGTAGGCAGCTACACCAGGAAACAATTTGATAACTTTGTTGAAGGCGATTGCATTTGCGGCGAAAACGCAAGCCCGGAAGAACTGAAACGCTGGACGGGCGACCAGTACGACTTTGCAAAATCCGAGCTTGCTAAATATAGCTGCTCGTACCGCAAGTCTGGTGGGTACGTATTTGCAGACGAATACGCGCTCGAATACTGTAATACGGACGAGGACGGGGAATTTCTCGATGGATCAGACCTCGATCTCGCGGAAAAAGAAGCATGAGAAAAAAATAAAAGAGTCGTGTCAAAATGGCACGGCTTTTTTATTTGACAGGATAGACACAATGTGCTAAGATCTGAATGTGTCATTTTTGTGTCATGGGCTTTCGCAAAAATGGCGTATTTGCGGGCATCTTAGGAGGTAAGGAAACTTGACTTTTAATCAAGTTGTCCGGGGTTCGAATCCCCGATGCTTCACTAATTGAAAAGGCTGGAAACCATTGATTTTACTAGGGTTTTCAGCCTTTTTACGTTGTCGGAATGAAATTATCGGAAAATCAAAGTAAGGTATTGTAGAGGAATGTAGAGGAATGTAAATGTGTCATTTTCGTGTCACCTCGTATCACATGGAAAGAGCAGCTTCAACCGCTCCGGCGGTATCCTCTTTTTCCAGCATGATGTGATTGTAAATCCTCAAAACCATTGCTTCGTCATCCCCCAGGAGAGACGCTATATTCTTGATTGAGATACGCGGGATCTGGTAGCAGAGCGATGTACAATAGTTGTGGCGGAAAATATGGGCTGTGAGTCCGCAGACGGGCTTTTCAGCGACTCTATTCATTTCCTTTATGATTCTTTCCCACTTCCGGCGGTAAGAGGATTTAGACACCATTTTGCCGTCCTGCATGGAAAACAGAAGCGTTCCTTTCATGCAAAACCGCACGTAGCTTTCAAGTGACGTATAGAGCTGCTGCGGAATTGGAACCTGCCGGAATCCGTTCTTCGATTTCGGTTCTTTGATGCTCGGCTTTCCGGCATCATCAAATTCAACTGCTTTGTTCACATTGATGATCTTTTCGGAAAAATCAATATCAAACCGAGTAAGGGCGAGCACTTCTCCACATCTTAATCCGGTACAGTACAAGATATCCACAAAGATTCGATCAGATGGGGATAATTCAGCGTCTTGCATCGCCTTTTTCTCGTTTATGGTCAGTGGCCGCTTTTCATCTGCCTTGTAGTCGATTGGCTTCATCACGTCCTTGAGATCTTCGAGCAAGTTGGCTGGATACAGGCGGTCAT
>ULVO01000763.1_pt1 | contig 11166 bp, 8 predicted proteins | sample 1959521 | NCBI WGS metagenome assembly ULVO01 (sample SAMEA4835788, study PRJEB28245) | human gut metagenome | biome: gut microbiome; material: fecal sample | place: Denmark | collected 2008
TCGCAATGACGGATTTTCATCAACTATATTAGTTAATTCTATATCACTAATTTCCCACCTATCTAAAATAGATTGCTTCATTGAATATTCTCCTTAAAATTTATATTTTTGAATATATCCTTAAAATCACATTCTAGAACCCCTATTAATTTAACGAGATTCTTAAAACATAGATTCTTTGTTCCACATTCTATGGCACCTATATATGTACGATGTAAATCACACATTTCGGCAAGTTTTTCTTGTGATATATTTTTTGATTTGCGAATTTCACGAATGTTTGAACCCAATATCTCTAAATTGTTCATTAATGGATACCTTGTATACTATTGATAGCAATATTATATCAAATATTCTTTTTAACGTCTGCATACTATAAATAGCATTTTTCAAAAGGCACTGTGGCGGGTGCTTGAATAAACAAGCGCACCGCTTCGCGGTGCGGTCAAGCACCCGCCAAACAACTCGCTTAAACTCGGATAAAAAGGTCAACTCAAAGCCGAGCGAAACGGGGCGTTCGCCGCTAAACCGCTTTGCGAATCGCCCCGTAGTTCTTCGCTCGTCGGCTAAATTTTGAGTTTTTATGCCTTTTCTTTCTTCCGAGTGTTTTCGGTTGCGTTTTGTTTGGGGCGGTGTTTCCCTGCGCCGTCCTTTTTTACTGCCGCAAAAACCATTTTTCACCCCTATTCGAGTATGACTTTACTCCCTGAAAACGGCAACTTGGACACTATAAAAGCCTAAAAGCGCCGATACGTACTGAATTTTTGCAAACAAAAAACCTAAACCAAACCGCGAGGGTTCGATTTAGGTTCTGATTGGCGGAGAAGAAGAGATTCGAACTCTTGAACCGCTTTTGACGGTTACGCGATTTCCAGTCGCGCGCCCTCGACCAAACTAGGCGACTTCTCCAAGAGATATTGCGGGGAAGAGCGTGTTTGGTACGCAGTACCAAGTAAACGCGACTTCTCCAAGAGATAGTATGAAATTTTTACAAGTGGGTGGCAGTTGGAAGCCAATGGAAAACAAAACCATTTCCTCCAACTGTTCACGGGGGACTGTCCCCTCAAACCCAACGATATGGATTATATATCAAAAAAGAGTTTTTGACAAGCGGTTGAAAAGATAATTTTTTTCATTTTGCGGATAAAAATCTTGGTTTGTTACGTTTATCAATTCTGACAGCAGATTGACCTATTGAAATTTTCGTTTCTTCGTGCTAAAATATTTTTAGGAGGGAGATTATGACTTATTCAAAATCCAGACCGAAGATTCTGTCGTCCGGGATTATGGACGCATTGAGTTCGTTTGCATATTTTGTGCTTGCGATATTGTTTTTTATATTCGGAGCGGTGCTGCTAAACACTGACGTATCCGGCGGTGAGGACAACATGTCGGGCGCAATCCAAGAGATTGGCGGAGCGTTTGCCACAGGCATTTTGGGCGTTTTGTCGATTGTCGTAGGAATTATTTGCTTGATTGCCATGCTTATATCCCTTGTCGGGACGGTGATTACGCTACGATCCGTCAACAAAGACTTTTCGGCACTGAAAAACAGACTGAACATGCTTAAAGTCGCCGCAGGATTTAACTATGCGGCAATGGGTATTTTCTTTGTCGGTGCGATATACGATTTCACGCAGTGCGGAAACGATGCGACGCTCGTTGCGGGAGCGTGCGTATTGCTTGCAGTTTCGATTTTCAGAGGAGTAAGCGCGGTTTTCAAAACGCTTGCAATCAAGGAGATAAGCGTTGAGCAAGTAGAGAATAGCGAGCTATTTGACCAAGGCGCAAACACTAACGATATTGAAGAATAAATCAACGTCAAATTTTTTGCAAAAGACCTCCGAAACGGAGGTCTTTTGCATTTGTTTTTCAACTTGTAACGAATAAGCTTAGATTTTTTTGCGGTATCGCAAAAACTATTCGGTGACGTCGGAGGGAGTTAGGACGGAATGAACCGCGCAAGTTCCGGCGTTCTTTGCGGTTTGATAATGCCATTCATTTTGGTCGAGTATTATTGAAAATCGACATAGAAAAAGGACGTTAATCGTCCTTTTTCTACAAGCAGTTTATCAAATTTTCGGTAAAATTTACCAAAGGTTGTCGTTTCTCACGATTGCGCAACCCTTGCTTGCTCTTGCAACTGCTGCAATGCCGTTCTTTGCGCCGCTGATGTCCGCATAACCGTCGTTGGTGGTTGCGATGAGGCTGCCGTTGGTTGCGTACAAACGAAGACGATATTCGCCTTTTTTGTCGAGATAAATTTCCCATTTGGGGAATTTGAGGGTTTCGTAATTTTTGAGCGTTTGGTTTTCGACGGGGGCTTTTTCTGCGTTGTTGATGATGCTTTGTACGCCGATTTTAGCTGCGCCGAGAGTGGTGTAGGCTTGTGCGCCGATTGCCACGACTCTATAGTTGGAGGAGAAAAGCTTGAACACGAAGTTACCTTTGTCCGTCTTTTTGATGACGTATTTGCCGTGAACTTTGCCTTCGCCTTCAACGAGGACGGTTTCCTCATCCTTTTCGACGTTTTTCGTTGCTTTGGGAGCGTTATCTTCTTTGACGGGAGATTCTTTTACAGCCGTTTCTTTGACGGGAGTTTCTTTTTGAGCTTTTGCAGTCTTGGTTGCTTTCACGGGTTTTTCTTCTTGAACCGGTTTGGTTGTTTTGTCCGTTGCTTTTGCCACTTTCTTTTCCTCCGTAGGTGTTTTTGTATCTTCAACTTTTGTTGACTTTTTGGATGCGGTCTTTTTGGTGGCAACTTGTGCATCGTCGGACTGCTTTTGCGCTTTGGGCGCGGACTTTGAAGATTTGCTCGCAGACTTGACTTCCGCTTTTTCTTCGGCGGTTGCGGTCTCTTTCTTGGGCTTTACGACAGTAGCGACAGCCCACAAATCCTCGGCTTTCTCTTGTTTTTTCTTGGTGGATACAACCTTTGATTTTGCAGGTTTCTCGACTTCGAAATTTGTGTCGAACAGCTCATCGTTGACGGATTTTCCGCTCTTGAGATTGAGGGAAGTCTTGTGCTCTTCGTCGTTTACGACGGGTGTCACTTCTTTCTTTTGAGCGGTTTTTCCGGGTTTTTTTGCCTTGGGAGCAGGTGTGATTTCTTCCTCGACGGGTTGGGTTTCTTTTACGCTCTCTTGCTCTTGCGTATCGAGGGCAACCTCTTCTTGCTCAACCGAAACGGGTTCAACGTCTTGTGCCTTTTCGGCTTGTTGCTCGGCTTCGTCAACTTCGTCGATTACGTTTTCTACGGGCGTTTCGTCCGCTTGTTCAAGCCCTGTATCTTCCGTTTGTGCGGTGGGTTCTTCGACGGGTTGAGCGTCTTCGACTTGCTCAACGCTCTCTTGTGCGTTTTCTACGCTGTCCTCTACGACTTGCTCTTCTTGTTCGTCCTCGACGATTTCGGGAGCGACGTCGCTTTGTGCTTCGTTCAACTCGCTTTCGATATTTGTTTCTTTCTCATCGGATACGGAGGGGATTTCCTCGGATTGTTCTTGCGCAATTTCTTCCTTGTTTTCATCGCCGACAAGCGTTGTATCGACGTTTGCTTCGCCCTTGACGCTATTGTCGGATTGTGTGGAAGTTTCTTGAAGGGCATTGTTTTCGTTTTTGATTTCTTCGACTTTGCCGTCGTCGGTGATATGTACCAAAGTGCCGACGGGGGCAGTGTCGTCGTCGTCAACGATTTCGCTTTCCAAAAATTCGATGTCATCAAAATTTACCATAAAAATAAATTCCTCCGCGCGGAAAACAGAAGAATTTTTGCATAAAAAACTCCTCTATAATCCAAGATATGAATATAATATCATATTTGTTTGTTTAAATCAATATTCCGACAAACTTTTTTTGTCAAAAATCGCGCTATTTTCAATTATAAATTGATAAACGCCACAAGATGTGGTATATTAGACGTAGTTCGTTGCGACGAAAACGTCGCATAAAAGGTTGTATGATTACGCTATGAACAACTTCAATCTCAATCCACAGCAACTTGCCGCCGTCAACGACACCGAAGGCGCGGTTTTGGTTATTGCGGGCGCGGGGAGCGGAAAAACTCGCGTGCTTACCGCAAGGGTTTGCCATCTCATCGAGACTGGCGTCGACCCTTATAACATTTTGGCAATCACTTTCACAAACAAAGCCGCCAACGAGATGAAAGAGCGTATCGAAAGATACATCGGCTCACAAAGCGTCTGGACGAGCACGTTCCACTCGATGTGCGCTCGCATGCTCAGATACGATGCGGACAGAATCGGATATTCCACCGATTTTACCATTTATACCGACCTTGAAAGCGAAAGAGTAGTCAAGCGCGTATTGCAAGATTATCCGCAAGCCGATCCCAAAAACAAAGGCGATTATTTGTGGCATATTTCACGTGCCAAAACGCTTGCTTTGTCGCCCGACGCCTATTACGACGCAATCAAAAACGACGACAACGACGCATACAATATATATCAGGTCTACGCACGTTATGAAGAGGAACTCAAAAAGTGCAACTGCATGGATTTTGACGATCTCCTCCTCAAAACCGTAAAACTTTTCTCGGAGTGTCCCGCCGTTCTCGAAAAGTATCAAAGACGATTCCAATATATTTGCGTAGACGAGTTTCAGGACACCAACAAACTGCAATACGACATTGTAAAACTGCTCTCGAAAAAGAGCGGAAACTTGTTTGTAGTTGGCGACGAGGACCAATCTATTTACAGTTGGCGCGGCGCGGAAATCCGCAATATTTTGGATTTTCCGAAGGATTTTCCCGGTGCAAAGGTTTATAAGCTCGAACAGAATTATCGCAGCACGACGTCCATTCTGAAAGCCGCAAACAACGTCATAAAAAACAACTCCAACCGCAACGAAAAGAACCTTTGGAGCGAAATTAAAGACGACAACAGCATCGAGTATTACGAGGCGTACAACGATCGAGACGAAGCGACGCAGGTCGCGCGAACCATAAACACATTGCACAGAAACGGCGAAAAATACAGCGATATGGCGGTTTTGGTGCGTGCAAACTCGGTCACCAGACAATTTGAAGAAGAGTTTAATTTGCACGGAATACCGTACAAGGTTTTCGGTGGGTTCAGATTTTACGAACGCAAGGAAATCAAAGACGCTTTGGCATACGTTCGTCTTGCAATAAATCCGAGCGACAACGACAGCATTTTGCGTGTCGTCAACTATCCCAAGCGCGGCATCGGCAACACGGCGGTGCAAGAGTTGCAAGAGGTTGCAAAGGCGCACGATACGACGCTTTTCAGCGTGCTTGTCAATCCCGAATGGCTCACGCCGAACACCGCAAAAAAACTTGCTCCTTTCTCGCAAATCGCAACGGATTTGGTGCAATTTTCAAAACAAATGCAGGCGGTTGAGTTTATGCAATACGTCATTAGGCGCAGCGGACTCGAAAGCGCGCTGTCGCAAAGCCAAGAGCCGGACGACGCAAACAGACTGGAAAATATCGAAGAACTCGTTTCCGCCGTGCAACAATTCGAACAAGACAACGACGGAGCAGGCATATCCGACTTTATGCAATCCGTCGCGCTCGTGTCAGACACCGACGAAATGAACAGTGAAGATTACGTCACGATTGCAACCATACACGCAGTGAAAGGTCTTGAATTCGACGACGTGTTTTTGGTTGCGCTCGAGGACGGGATTTTCCCGACTCAAAGAGCGATTACCGCAGGGGACGTGGAAGAAGAGCGCAGACTTATGTACGTTGCCATAACGCGCGCACGCAAAAAGTTGTTTGTGCTCAACGCTCGCCAACGCTATCGTTTCGGAAGAACGGAATACTTGCCAAAGAGCAGATTCGTAGGCGAAATGAGCGGATTTAAGTCGTCTATGAGATACACCAACTCATCATATTCGCAACCGACTTTCGACACGTCCGATCGCATAAAACTCGGCGTAAACAATCCTCAAACGTCGGCGTTCAAAAAGAATCTGTCGAACGGTTTTTCGAAATCGACTCTCGAAACGCCGAAAAAATCTTCGAATGTCGACTATTCTCAATTCAAAAAGGATACCGTAGTCGAACATACGAAGTTCGGAAGAGGCATTATAATTCAAACGAGCGGCGACGGCGAGGATAAGATTGCGGCAATTGCGTTTAAGGGCTTGGGCGTAAAAAGATTTTCGCTTGCCATCGCTGCGGCAAGTCTTAAAATCATCGGCAAAAACGACGAAGAATAGAACAATCAAGTGCGTTAGATGTTCGAAAAGCGCATTTGTAGAAAAATGTATATTGACACGAACGCCGATTTGATATAACTTGAAAATGAGGTTTGACCTTAAAATATTGGGGCAAAATCGAGATATGGACAAACTTGCAAGAATGAAGGAACTCGTGTCCACTCTCAACGAGTGGGCAAGGCTGTATTACGAAGAGGACGCTCCCGTCGTTGCCGACGCGGAGTATGATCGTCTTTACGACGAATTGCGCACGCTCGAAGCAGAAGAAGGCTATTCTTTGCCCGACAGCCCCACGCACAGAGTGGGCGGCGCGCCTAAGGGTAAGTTTGAACAATCCAAGCATCTTTTGCGACTTTACAGCCTTGACAAGTGCCAGTCGAAAGATGAGTTTTTCGAATGGTGCAATCGCATCGTGAAAACGGTGGGATATTTGCCTACGCTCACTTGCGAGTATAAATTCGACGGACTTACCCTCAATATTTTGTATGAAAACGGCAAAATCGTCAAAGCGTCCACAAGGGGCAACGGTGAAGTCGGAGAAGTTGTAACGGCGCAAGTCAACACCATAAAAAAACTGCCCAAAACCATTGAATATAAGGGAAAAATCGAAATTCAAGGCGAAGGCATCTTGCGACTTTCCGCACTCAACGCATACAATCAAATCGCATCCGAACCTCTTAAAAACGCAAGAAACGGCGCTGCCGGCGCAATCAGAAACCTCAATCCCGAAGTTACCGCTCAAAGAGGTCTTTCCTTTTTTGCCTACAACATCGGTTACAGTGACAAAACTTTCGAAACACAAACGCAAATGCGCGACTTTCTGAAAGAACAGGGCTTCGAAACCGAAGGCGATTTCGAAAGAGTAAACGACGCGCAAGCGGCAATGCAATATGCCGACAATACAGGCGAAAAGCGTGAAAAACTCGACTATCTCATCGACGGCGTAGTTTTCAAAGTCGATGACGTAAGATTGAGAGAAGAGATCGGCTTCACCGAAAAATTTCCGAAATGGGCGGTTGCGTACAAGTTTAAGGCGGACGAGATGACAACCACGCTTTCGGGCGTGGAGTGGCAAGTGTCAAGAAGCGCAAAACTCAATCCGATTGCGATTTTAGACCCCGTGGACATCGGGGGAGTGACCGTGTCGAGAGCAACACTCAACAACTACGCAGATATTCTAAAAAAGAAAGTTAAAATCGGTGATAAAGTGTTCGTGCGTCGCTCTAACGACGTAATTCCCGAAATTATGGGCGTTGCAATCGAAAATCCCGACGCAAAAGCCATTGAAAAGCCCACGGAATGTCCCGTCTGCCACGCTCCTGTCAAAGAAGTCGGTGCGTTCTTGTACTGCACTGGGGATAACTGCGCCCCGCAAATCATATCGAAACTCGACCATTTCGCATCCAAAGACGCAATGGATATCGACGGATTCAGCGAAAAAACCGCCGAACTTTTGTACAACGAAACGCACGTCGAAAATGCGGTCGATTTGATGAATATCACCGCAATTGACTTGTTCGGACTTGAAGGTTTTGGGGATAAAAAGATTGACAATTTGCTCGGCGCGATTGAAAAATCCAAGCATACCACGCTCGACAGATTTTTGTTCGCATTGGGCATCGAAGGCATAGGCAAAAAGACCGCAAAAGATTTGGTTAAGCGGTTTAGAACGCTTGAAAACCTCAAAAACGCATCGTTTGCGGAGCTTGGAGCGGTTGACGGCATAGGCGAAATCCTTGCAAACAACATTTTCACATATTTCCGTGATTCTAACAATGCGGATTTTGTGCAAAAACTTCTTGATTGCGGCATAGAATTCGAGGAAAAAGAAGAGAAACAAGGCGTGTTTTCGGGTATGAAAATAGTTCTGACGGGCTCGCTTCCGACCTATAAGCGCGGCGAGGCAACCAAACTCATCGAGGACAACGGCGGGGAAATTGCGTCATCCGTTTCGAAATCCGTCAATCTCGTGCTTGCAGGGGACGATGCAGGCTCTAAACTTGAAAAAGCTCAAAAACTAGGCATCGAAATCATTGACGAGGAAGAATTTAAGCGGCGTCTTGGCATTTGAGCCTATGCGGTGTGCAACAAAATTTACAATTAATTTGCGATTTTCAATTTAAAAAGGCACTAGTGCCTTTTTATTTTTGTCATAAAGTTGGCACAAGTTGTTGCGATGACGTATCGTTTGTGATATAATATGTAAAAATTATTAGGCGGACGCACGCATATGCACAGTATGACAGGCTATGGCAAAGGTGTTTCCAAACGCGACGGAAAGACCATAACCATAGAGATTAAAACCGTAAATCACAGATTTTTGGATTGCAATATCAAGCTCCCTCGCAACTTTCTTTTTGTCGAGGACAGAGTGAAAAAAGCCGTTTCGTCGGCAATTTCGAGAGGACACGTAGATCTCTATCTTACTTACGAGCAGAGCTCGACCGACGAAGGCGCCTACACTGTCGATTTGGAGCTTGCAAACAACTATCTTACGGCGGTAAGACAACTTGAAAACGGCACGGGGCTTGCAAACGACGTCACTCTTTCAACGCTTTTGCGCGTCGGGGATATCGTGACAAGACAACAATCCGTCGAGGACGAGGATTTACTTGCGGAAATGACGCTCGAAGCGGCCAGCGAAGCACTTGTCAATCTCAAAGTTATGCGTGAAAAGGAAGGGCAATCTCAAAAAGCGGACATTGCAAGCAAACTCGGCACGATCGAGGCGTGTCTTGACCGCATAAAAGAGTTTGCGCCCAAAGTCGTCGAAGATTACAGAGAGTTGCTCAACGCAAGGATTGCCGAGGTTGTCGAGCCGTCGCTCGTTGACAAGCAACGTCTTGCAACCGAAGTTGCTCTTTATGCCGATCACTGCGCAATCGACGAAGAAATCACAAGACTTTCAACTCACATCTCGAACATGCGTTCGCTGCTTGAAGCAACCGAGCCTGTGGGAAGAAAAATGGATTTCCTCGTGCAAGAGTTCAACAGAGAAACCAACACGATCGGATCGAAAGCAAACGATATGCGCATCACCAAAGAAGTGCTTGCCATAAAGAACGAAATTGAAAAAATGCGCGAACAAGCCGCCAACATCGAATGAGGAAATCTTGACTATGCAAATGGAAAACGGTATGCAAAATCGAGGATTGCTCATCGTCGTGTCGGGATTCAGCGGAGTGGGCAAAAGCACGGTTATATCAAAGATGTTTCAAAAGATGCCGAATTTGAGATTTTCGGTGTCCTGCACTTCGAGAAAACCAAGGAAAGGAGAGCAAGAGGGCGTTGACTACTACTTCGTCACAGAGGACGAGTTTGTGAAAAAAGCCGACAGCGACGAATTTGTGGAGTACACGCGCACTTTTACAAACTGCTACGGCACCTTGAAATGCGAAGTGGAAAACAAACGCAATCAAGGCTACGACGTGCTTTTGGACATCAACAGCGTGGGGGCGATGAACATCAAGAAGGTCTATCCCGATTGCGTGACGATTTTCATCAATCCACCCTCCCTCGAAGAGCTGAAAAAACGCCTTATCGGCAGAGGAAGCGAAACGCCCGATTCCCTCAAAAAACGTCTTGACGAAATCGAATTCGAAAGAAAAAGCATACCGTATTACGACTTTGTGGTGATAAACGACGTTGCGGAGGATTGCGCGGACAAAATCGTGAACTATCTCGAACAAAGAAGATCGCAAATCAAATAAGGGCGGATTCATCGCAGTAAGCGCGAAATCAAGCGAAAAGCACCAAGTAACAAGCGCAAATCACTCAAAAGCTTGAGGAAACAAGCGCAAAGAACATAAGAGAACAAGCGTAAAAAACATATGAAAAACGCCGAAAGGCGAAAACGATAAAAACGAATTTATATATCTTCGGAGGAAACAACTATGGTGATCGATCCCCCAATCGACAAACTCATCAAACATGCGGAGTGCAGATACGCACTTACCGTCGCCGTTGCAAAACGCGCTCGCGAACTTGCTACGACCGAAAGCAACTACCTTGAAAAGAGCGGTTTGAAACCCATCTCGCTTGCTTGCAAGGAAATCTACGACGACAAAATCAAAATCGTCCACGACTAATCGAATTTTTGACGATTATCTCCGTTCTCGATTGAAAGCGAGGTTATTATGCTTTACGGAAAAAACGTGGTTTTGGGTGTAAGCGGCGGAATTGCCGTGTACAAATCGTGCGAAATCGTATCGAGGCTCAAAAAACTCGGAGCGAACGTTGACGTTATTATGACCGACAACGCTCGTGAATTCGTCACGCCTTTGACGTTTCAGACGCTTGCAAAATCCGCAGTGGTAACAAACGCTTTCGAACCTGTCAAAGAGTTTGACATCAACCATATATCCCTTGCAAAAAAAGCGGATATTTTGGTTGTCGCGCCGGCAACCGCAAACGTCATTGCAAAATTTGCGGAGGGCATTGCCGACGATATGCTCACCACCACGTATCTTGCATCGAACGCGCAAAAACTTATTTGCCCCGCGATGAACTGCAATATGTACGAGGACGAAGCAACGCAAAAGAATATGCGCACTTTGCGCGAGCGAGGCGCAATGTTTTGCGACAGTGCGATTGGGCTTTTGGCTTGCGGCGACGTCGGAAAAGGACGTATGGCAGAGCCGATCGAAATCGTAGAGAAGATCGTCGATTGTCTCACTCCCGTGCAAGATTTTGCCGATAAACGCGTGCTTATCACGGCAGGCGGTACTGAAGAAAATATCGACGGCGTAAGGGTGATTGCAAATCATTCCAGCGGAAAGATGGGCAAAGCTCTTGCGGAGGCGGTTGCACAGAGAGGCGGAAGCGTGGTGTACGTCTACGGCAACGTCAAAGTCGACGTTCCGAAATGCGTCGAAAAGGCGATTCACGTCACGTCAACGCAAGATATGCTCGATGCGTGCGTAAAGGAATTTGACGATTGCGACGTTGCGATTATGGCTGGGG
>ULVO01043002.1_pt1 | contig 11076 bp, 17 predicted proteins | sample 1959521 | NCBI WGS metagenome assembly ULVO01 (sample SAMEA4835788, study PRJEB28245) | human gut metagenome | biome: gut microbiome; material: fecal sample | place: Denmark | collected 2008
ACGGCCTAAAGCCAAAAACCGTTTTATTTTACGGGGGGGCATACCATCAATCCCACCGTTCCACGGTCAGCGCCTCGCCCACCACGCACCGAAACTCCTGCGCATGCAGCATCTCATGGCACTGCTTGCACACACTGACCAGCTGCCGCGTCTGCCCATCGTCACCGAAGACCGACAACGCCAGATCCGGCCTCTCCTTGAGGTGCGCCACATGATGAACAACTACCGCCCGCGCATATCGTCCCCGTGCCTTGCACCGTTGGCACTCATACCGATCAAGTGCAAGAACCTGTTTTCTGCGCGCTCGCCAAGCCGGTGACACATAAAACGCATGTTCTTCTCCACGTGCAATCAGGGATACAAGTGTATCCGTTTTAAATGCTTTCTCTTTTACCGTTTCGCAGGAAATCTGCACACTTTCAGCCTGCATGTTTTCATCTTTTTGTCCCAACATTCGCATTCCCTGCAGATCTTTGGCGTCTGAATCCATTTGATCATGCTGCCCATCGTGATATCCTCCCAAAACGAAAAGGGCACCTTTCCTTGGCGACCTTTCGACGGTATCATATTACCACATGTCGAGCGGGTAAAAACGGGTAACTCAAAAAATGATTTTGCTAACCTGCGACAGCGCCAGCGAATGCAGATACTTGCGCACATGGTCTGTGTCGTAATGCATCCCTGCTGCAATTGCCTCCCAGGCTTTGAAATTGACGTATCTTTCCGTGAGAAGCGCCCGAAACGTGCCATTGTCTACCTTTGCAATCGCGCCCAAAATTTCGGCCTTTACGGTGGTCAGAGCGTCAATGCGTTCATTGATTCGTTTTTCCAGTTCCGTAAGCCTGTCAATCGCCGTTTCGGTCTGATCGCCGCGCACTACGCTGGTCTGTACGCGCACGTCCCCGGAATAAGCAGGCGTGACATGCATCATCGATGCGCGCACCCGAGCCTGCGCCAGCAAAAGCGCGTTGATTTCCTTGTCGATGTCATACCCCCTGCTAAGCCATTGTTTTGCCGTCAAGCCCTGTCAACTCCTTTGCTTGTCCATACTGCGCATAACAGCGCGTCACACAATTCACTTTGATATTTTGCAGACAGCTGGCTCATCGTTTGCGCCGCCGTCTCGATCTGCCGGTCTGTTGCCGCTTGCCTTGCCAGCAGATAAAAGCGCCAGATGTCTGACCACATTGCCCGGTCATTCATGCAGCTGCTCCACACGGACCCAGATTCCGGGAACGTCCGACCAGAATTTTTCGTTGATCTCGCTTGCAACCTGCGAATCGTCTTTCCAGAACCGAAGCTTTGTCATGCAGTCCTTGAAAGCCTTTATCAGGTTATCCGTGTCAGGCTTTTCCGTGTGCCAGGAACCAGGCGCGTGTTTCTCTCCGCAAGGGAAGCACCATTTCACAAAGATCCGCACTGCGCCCTCTATCGGCTTTTCTGGCTTGTGCTTTGCCAGATGCGCGGTCATTTTCGCTTTTGCGTCCTTAAGGTTTTGCGGGTCATAATAAATGGGCTTGCCGTTCACCACCGCAATTTTGTGCTCCTGGCCCGTTGCAGTAGGCGGAATCATCGGCATGAAAAACTGCATCATCATGGCCGCCAATCCACCCCTCTCCACGTTCGCGATTCCTTGTCGTACACAATGTTCGCGCATTTAACCTGGTCGAACAGATACTGCGCCAATTCCGGCTGCTGCGTCAGCCATCTGCAAATTTCGCTGTGCGTGATATCAAACGGCTCCGTCCCGTCCCAGTGCTGTAGGGGCGGCATGCTGTTGGCAGCGTCCAGCAAACAATTTCGTTTCATTTTCTTTTTCATGTCAGTCCTCCATACACTTTAATGCTCTAAAGTGAAAAAGTTCCATTTTCTTTTTTTTCTTCAAGGGGTATGGGGTTTGTTTCCTACTGCGGGAATGGTGGGGGGTGGCGCGGCTTTTAAGCGCCAACCCCTACCACCGTTACCGCAGGGAAACCTTGCGTTGCCATATATATATTGTATATATATATATGGGACTGCATTTTTGACATAAAACATAAAAAACATATTTCTTGCAACATTTTTGGCAGACAACATAGTTTTTTGCACTTTTTGCAATTTTTACCTTGTAACATGTTTTTTCTGTTTTTTGCAATTTTTGCAAAAAACTGATTTTTCATGTTTCCTGCACTTTTTCCTGCTCTCCAATTCTGTAAATCAACCCCTTGTTAATTACATATTTTTTGTTGCTGTTAACCCATCCGCGTACGGTGCGTTCCGCGACGTTCAGATATTCTGCGACCTGTGAGAGCGTTGGCGGCGCGCCTGCGTTGGCGTTTGCGATGGCGCTTTCAAGGTTTCTGGTTCTTTCTTCGCGCTTTTTTGGTGCGCTTTCCCGGTGCTTTTCAACAGCCTTTTGCCAGGGCGCTTTTTCCTCTCCGGCAGCAACGTCCGTCAATATCCCGGTTTCGTCTGCCCGATGTACGGGAAAATCGAACCATAAATTCACCGGGTCAAACCGTTTGAATTCGCGTAGCGTCCCGTCAATGCGCCACCCGGATACGCCTGAGATGCGCGTAATTTCGGCGTTGATATCTGCAACGCAGGCGGCATAATCCTCGTCAGACAAAAGCTTTTTGGCGGCAATTTGAGCCTGAACGGCGCTGAGCAGGTCGTCCTGAGAAACATCCTGCAAATAGTTCGGCACACACTTGAACAGCCACCGGTCCACACATTGGCAGATTGCCCGGTTTTTCTGCTGTGTCCTTACGCTGTCCGGCAATTCCAGTTCGATCAGATCCAGCAGCGCGTCCGGGTCCCGCGCGAAAACGCCGCTGCCGCTGGCGCGGTCCATGCTGCGTTTTTGCCCCTGAAATCCCTTGCTGTGGTGGTGACAGTATATGACGGCGGTTCCAAGCTGCGAACAGATCATATCGAACTGATTGCAAAACCGGCTCATCTGGTCCGCGCTGTTCTCGTCACCGGTAATGACTTTATAAATCGGGTCGATTACAACGGCAATATAGTTCTTTTTTGCGGCTCTGCGAATCAGTTTTGGCGCAAGCTTGTCCATGGGCACAGCGTTTCCGCGCAGGTTCCATATATCGATATTTCCGGTGTTTGCGCCGCGCCAGCCAAGCGCGGTGTAGATCTCGCGAAACCGGTGCAGGCAGCTTGCACGGTCCAGTTCCAGGTTCACATACAAAACGCGCCCCTGTGTACAGGGCCACCCGATCCAGCTTTTGCCCTCGGCGATGGCGCAGCAAAGGTGCATCAGCAGATAGCTTTTCCCGGCTTTGCTGGGGCCTGCAATGAGCATCTTATGCCCCTGGCGCAAAACGCCTCTGATCAGTTGGGGCGCAAGCGGCGGCAGATTATCCCAAACGCTTTCAAGGTTTTCCGGGTCCGGCAGGTCGTCATTGACGCTTTCGATCCATTTCTGCCATTCGTTCCAGCTGCTTTTTCCGATATTGATATCTACAATATGCTGCTTTTTCCCGGCGCGCATCGCGCCAGGCATTCTGGACAACCGGGAAGGATTCTTGTTCTGCGTGTCCAATTCTAATCCGTTTTTTCGGCAAACCGTATAAAGATAGTCCACGCGCTGGCGGTATTGCTGGTAATCCTGCGCTTCCACCCGGACGATTGCATGCAGGCTTTTTCCACCGGAGTAAACCAGCGCTGCACACGGCAGTTCCAATTGACGGATCAGCGCATTTTGCTTTTCAACAGGCAGATTGTCGCATTCTACCAGCGCATACCGATAATCGGTCACGTTTTCGTTCTTTACGCCTTTTCCATCCAGCGGGTTGAATCGAATCCATGCGCCTGCCTCCGGGTTATAATCGCCAAGCACTGCGCCGATATCTCCGCCGCATGTGGATAGTTTCTCGATCAGCTCGCCTGCGGTGCGGGTATAGCTGCCTTTTGCAGGCAGGTATTTATCCTCTTTTTGCCAGCTTTCCGTAACGTATCCGACGGTTTCGCCGGCCTCAAAGAGCGTTTCCAGGTACCGGATGATTTCAGATGCAGGATCCCAGGACTGCATCTGTGGGATTTCAACGTCCTCAACCCAATCCCGATGCACTACGACAAGGTCGTCCCCGGATCCGATTTCAGCGTCCCATTCCAGTTCAAAAGTATCTTCTGCCGGACGCCATCCCTGATCGCGCGCAATCTGAACGATGGTTCCACCGGTAACGGGCGCTGCGCCTCCGCCTGAAAAGCTGCCCCATTTGATAAAACATTCACCGGGATGATAGCGCGCCGCATCCCGGCTGGACCAACTTTCCCAATCAGACGCGGTATATCCTTCATGCTTCAGCGCCATGCCGATCTGGCACCATTGGTTATAATCGCAGTTGGATGGGTCAATCCGGTTTAATACTTCCAGCAATTCATATCCTTCGTGCATGGTCTGCTCCTTCTTTTAAGGCTGGTATTCCGCAGGGTTGATACCGGCAGGAATGCGCCAGTTGTTTGCTGCAATCCGATCGATCAGCCTGCGCGCCGCATCAAATTGCCATGTTCCGACATGTGCAAAACCGCGTCCTTCCAAAAAACGGATTTGCTTTGGCGTTGTAAGCCCTTCTTCCCGGCGCTTTGCCAGACGGTCCAGCAGCTTTGCGGCTTTACCGGCGTTGTCGATTTCATCCGGCAGAATCCCAAGCTTTTCAAGCGATTCTTTCTGTTTGTCGGACGCCGGTCCGCATTCCCAACCGAATGCCGGCGTATAGCTTGAAAGATCTTCGGCTTGGATGCTCATTTCAAATTGCAGGGGATCGACAAGCCTGCGTTTTCTTTTGCGCATTTCTGCAAGCGCTTTTGCAAGGGCTTCCTCACGCTGCGCAATTACATCGGCGGACGCCTTTTCCTGAGCTTCTTCGATATCCACTGCGCCGCATGCCGCTTCCAGATTTTCAGTCATTTTCTGCGCAACTTCCGCGTTTTCACAGATCAGATGCGCAGGCCTGCATAGTTCATGCCGCTCGGTCATCCACAAAAAATCAAGCAGCAGCAGGTGATCCTTGCCCGGATGCAGCCTGGTGCCTCTCCCGACCATCTGGCAATAAAGACTTCGCACCTTTGTCGGGCGTAAAACAACAACACAGTCAACGCTTGGACAATCCCAGCCTTCCGTAAGCAGCATGGAATTGCAAAGGACGTTATATTTCCCGGTGTCAAACGCTTCCAGTATTTCTTTCCTGTCGCTGCTTTCTCCGTTGACTTCTGCTGCGCGCATGCCTTTTTTGTTTAAAATGTCTCTGAATTTCTGGCTTGTTTTTACCAGCGGCAGAAATACGACCGTCTTTCTGTCAGCGCATGTTTTAATCATTTCATCGGCAATTTGTTCCAGATAGGGATCCAGCGCGGTTCCGATATCGGCGGCTTTATAGTCGCCGTTTTGCATGCCAACGCCGCGAAGATCCAGTGAAAGCGGAATGGTCTGCGCCTTAATCGGCGCAAGATATCCCTCGCGGATTGCCTTTGGCAGCGTGTATTCATAGGCCAGCGAATCAAAGAACTGTCCAAGATTGCGCATATCGCCGCGATCCGGCGTTGCGGTAACACCAAGCACATTTGCGCCTTTAAAATGCGATAAAATGCGCTGATAGCTTTCCGACAGGCAGTGATGCGCCTCATCGATAATAATGGTATTATAGTAATTGGCAGGAAACTGTTTCAGACGGCTTTCGCGCATCAGGGTTTGTACCGATCCAACGGTAATGCGGTACCAGCTGCCGGCGCTGGTCTGCTCCGCTTTTTCTGTTGCGCATATAAGTCCTGTCGCACGCAGGATTTTATTGGACGCCTGATCCAGCATCTCTCCACGATGCGCCAGAATCAGCACGCGCGAACCGGCTGCAACCATATCTTCGGCAATTTTGGCAAATACGATGGTCTTGCCGGTACCGGTTGGCAGTACCAGTAAAGTGCGGGAATGGCCCGAAGACCATTCCGCCTTTACTTTCTCACGCGCTTCCTGCTGATATGGCCGCAGATGCATGGCCTCCTGCATCAGAATTGTCCGGGCGTAAACGCAGCGTTCCGCGTCTGCACAGGTTCTTCCGGCTCATAAAATTTTGAAATCTGATTGGATTGCATCTTGTTGCCATTATTGCTTGTCCAGTCGCGAATCGTGACGTGGCATCGTCCTTTTGCGCCGGGTACGGCGTTCCAGTTCATTTTGATCCGTTGTCCGCGCTTGCGCTGCCCAATTGCGGTGAAAAACGCGCAAAGCATGCCTTCTGTGGTGGAATGCAAAAACAGATTGTGTTCAATTGTCGTCTGTTTTCCCGTGTCTTGGCTGGTCAGGCGGATCTTTAGAATTGCTTTGCCGCAGGGAGGCAGCTTCGCGCTGCCGTTGTGCCGTCCTCTTGCAAAACTCAGCACCTCAAAAATATAATCGCCTTCCGGAAGCAGTTCAAATGTGCTATCGTTTTCGATGGCCGAATCCCAGTCAAGTTCATAATCGCCAAACGCTTTTTGAATATTGTCCTGCATGAAGAAAATCTCCTTTCAATTAAAACGGTGCTTTCATGTCGGGTCTGCTCTGTAAAATCATCTGATATACCTGCGGCCATGCGCCGATCAAAACGCCGGCGACAAATCCGGGATCATAGTCCTGTATTCTGGTTTGCATCGGATAATAGCCCTTTGAGGCCACTGCAAATTGGATTTCCTTTTCCGATACAGCGTTTGCTTCCATTAGCTGCCACAATTCCGGCTGTATATTTTCTGGCCGTTCTTTTCCCAATTCTGGCGCTTGCGTTTGCGCGTCCTGTTCTGGTGATGCCGTTCGTTCTGCTTTTGCTGCAGGTGCTTTTTGCTCTGTTGCGGTTACTTCCTTGGACTTGCTGATGCTACTAGTCTTAGGTGGGACGCTTCCAGACAGATCCAGAGAAAAAAGCCCTGCAATCTGCTGATATTCAAACGGTAATTCTTCCGGCAGTCCGTGCCGGTTTTTCGCATCCCAGGCAGGGGTGTGCGCCGTATACATGACGCGCTTACCGCCCTGTGCTTTGTTTTTTCCTTTCGCAGCGCCCTGATTATCCACATTGATAACCATTGTTTTATAGTTGGCAAACAACAGCAGGTCGCACCATTCCTTTAAAAGAGGTGCAGTCTTTTTCCCGAGTTTCAGTTCCCAGCGGTCGTACGAACCGATTTCGTCCGGCTGATCGAATTTGCGAATCATGGCGTGTGCGTTGACGCAAACATGAATCCCGCACGCGATTACGTCGTCCAGGATGTGCAAAAGCCTTGAAAATTCCTCTGCAAGATATACATACCCTTTGCCATATCCGTAATCTTCGATTCCTTTGATGTCGCTTCTGTTGGTTCGTGCAATTACATGCGCGCTGCACAGGTACTCTGCCCAGTCCGCCGTATCAATAACAAGCGTTTTGCATAAATTCGGGTTTTGTACGATATGACGCGCCATTTCACAAAGCGCCTGCCAGCTTTCAGGGGAAGGAAAACGCCGTACATCCATGTTTCTAGTGCTTCCTTCCGTATCGATAAATAACGGATCCGGAAACTTGCTTGCGAAAGTGGATTTACCGATACCTTCCGGACCGTAAACAACGACCTTCTGTGCCGCGGCAATCTTGCCGGATGTAATCTCATACACGTTTAAAACCTCCCTGCTTCCCATCTCTTAGGCGATTGCGCGAATTCCTGTTCCATACCGTATCCATCTTCAATGATCAGGCTGCACTCGCTGCCGGTAGATACGCGTGTTGCAATGGCCTGCAGTCGTTCGCTTTCAAGCCATCTGCCGAACTCTGCCATGGTGTCCGGATCCATTTGTTCCAGCTTATCTAAAAGCACAAAGCCGCACTGCGGATTAAGCCTGCGCACAATTGCCGTTGCAACACGCAGCTGATCTGATCCGGAAAGGTTGTCCCATGCAAATCCGCCATACATTAGTTCTCCATCTTTTACGGTCAGGCCGTCAAGCGGCATCTGCGCGCCATTAAGCAGCATGATCTGATCGGCCCGTACGGTATCGATTTGCGATGTTAACTGTTCGTATTGTTCCTGATAATTCCTTGCGTCTTCTTCGGCTTTTTCTTTATCCAGATTGGCACGCACCATAACATTGATCTGTTCGATGTTACGGATGTTTTCCTCAAGCGCTGCAGTGGATTCGTCCATGAGATCCTTTGCGTCGCGCGTAGCAATTTCAAGGTCTGCAATAACCTGATCGTATTGCGCCTGCATCTGCGCAATCTGATCGCCAAGCCGTTTTGCCTGCGCTGCAAGCGTGTCTCTGCGGGCGCGCTTGCGCTGATTTTCGCCGTTTTGAGCAAGAATATCCTGCTGCTGTGCAATCAGATCAGACGCAGATACCGGCTCTTTCGGGGCTTGCGGATAATAGGGCATTTCAAGAGCAAACTTTTTTTTCTGGTCTGCGGTACGTCCAACATATAGGCGCTGGTTATATAGTTCCTTTTCTTTTTGCTCAAGCGCTGCAAGTTCCTGTTCTACGCCGATGATCTGCAAAAGCGTCCGTGCCTTTTCTTTGGAAGTCATCTGCATGAATTTTGGTAAATCCAGCGCCAGTTTGCTGACAAGCTCGTCCAAAATCTGCTGTCCTCCCTTGCGTCCGGAAGGATCGGTGATTTTCAGGGATGAATTTTGTCCCTTTCGCTCAACCACAAGACCGTTTGATAAAACCAGATGGATGTAAGGCTGTGTCAGTGCACCTTCACGCTGCGGTTGGCTTGGCCTGTATTTTTCGCCGCCCAGTGCCCACGCGATTCCATCCAAAACGGATGTTTTCCCTTGCCCGTTTCTTCCACCGATCACGGTTAAACCATTTTCTGCCGGGTGCGCTTTAAATGCCTTGATGCGCTTGCTGTTTTCGATTTCAATGAGCGTAATTTTAACCTGATTTTCCATATCCTACTCCTTTGAGATCTTTACTACTTCAAGAGCCTCAAAGTCCCTAAATCGGCCCTCAATATCTGTGATAATCTCCTGTAAATTTCCATCCATCACAATCGTTTTGGTATTCCCGTATACCGTCCACGTCACGCGGTAGGTTGGGGTCATGGTCTCATTCCTCCTTTTGTATAGGACATGGTGGCAGCTGCATCCAGTGGGTGATGATTCCTTTACGTTCCATCGTCCACTCTCCGTTCTCCGTATGGGCAAAAATCGCTAGCTTCTATGCTATCGCGAAGCCCTTTTCCGTGATTGCACACAAAAATCATAAACGGCGCTCTACCAGTCATTTCTATGTGCTTGCAATCCTTACATCTCACCACTGGAACCGCGTCAATGGTGGTAGCATCGTCAATCATCTGCCCGACTGTATCAAAAGCGCAGATAATGTGCCTTTCTTCACCTGACATTTGCGGAAAACACATGATATTTTCAAGTGTTTCAACCATAATCTTTTTCAGCGCATCCGCATCAATCAGTCGCATTGTCATCCCTCCGGTTCCATACGTTTACGGCCTGACTTCCACAGACGGTAAAACTTCTGTGTGGAAATACATTTAATGCTTCAATCGCTTCTTTGTTAGTCATGGTCTACCTCCAAATCTTGCTTTGGGCAGCCCGGCAGCGTTGTGAAGGGTAAATCATTGATAAAACAGGATGCGCCGGATAACCGGCAGGTCAGGATCATGCCGTCCTCGTCGGTGTTGGTCAGGTATTTGCAGCTGGTGCAGGTGATCATCGTTTCTTTCTCCTTTTTGGCGTCGGTTTTGGCTTTTGCGGCACCTTTCGCGCAAGCTCGGCCTGCGCAAGGGCGAACACGCAGGGCCGGTCGAGCGATTCGTTGCCAAACAGAATCGGCATGGCGTCCAGCGTTTTGCGCAGGGGGCAGGTGCGCATTTCGTGCAGGTTATCGGCGTGCATGCAAAACGCGCACTGGCTTTCCAGCGCCGTGGAAACCAGCCGCATCAGGTCGTCCGCGCGCACCTCGTATAAGGCGTGGCCGTTATCCGCGCCCGCGACGCTGGACGGGACAAGGCGCAGGGACTTGCCGCGCGTTCCGGCTTCCAGCAGGGCCAGATGGTCGGGGTCGACGCCTTTGAGGGATTGGACAAGGGCGTTTTCGATCTGGCTGGCAGCGGCGTTAAAAAGGCCTTTTCTGCCGGCCTGTTTCAGCCTGTCCTGAATGTGGCGGGCTTCCTGCCTGAGCACCTGCGACATGACCAGAAGCGCCCGGTACGCGTCGCGCTCATCGGCGGAAAGCAGGTGACGGCTGGTCATGGGTTCCCGCCTCCCATCTGCATGCGCGCCATGTACTGGCCGTAGGTGAGGTGCTGCGCGCGGGCTAAAGCGGCGACGGCAGACAGGGACGGGGGCGGTGCCGGTTGCATAGCTGACGCTTTTTTGTTCCGATACCTTTGGCGTGCCTGTGCGCGGATTTTCTCCCGGTTCCGCGCTTTAAGCGCGCGCGAGTGAATATTTCGGCCTGCACGAGTACATTCTTCTCCGCAGTATTTTGCGTTTGGTCTGGTGGTTTGGAAGGTCTTGCCGCATATAGCGCAAACTTTATCGTGCGTCATGCCTGCGTTTCACCTCCGACAGCCATGCACCTGTTGCGACCAGTGCCGCACCGGCAATGCTTGTCCACAGCGCAGATGCGCATAGTCCGTACACGTCTACAGTTCCCGCGCCGGAGAGCATCAGCAGGATACCCAGCAGATAGGCGGGGAAGATCAGCTTGTCCATGTCAGCGCGCCCTTTCTTTTTCCAGCATGGCGGGCAATGCGGCTTTGGCATATTCGCATGCGGCCAGATACTGCGTTTCATACACCGTGCCGCCGTGTACGGATTTGACGCGGGTGATAAACTCGTCCATGTCCGAAAACCAGCAGCCCGCACGGACGAAGAACTTGCCGGTTTCATCCGCATAAAAATAGGCCGTACGGTTTGCGCTTCCGATATTGCCGCAGGTGAGGTATACGCCGTTTTTTACGCGCCCGGATTCAAACGAAATGTTTTTGCCCAGCGTGCCCCAGTCGCCCAGCGTGACCCAGTTGCCCAGCGTGCAGTAGTCGCCCAGCGTGCAGTAGTCGCCCAGCGTGCATCGGTCGCCCAGCTTGCAGAAGATGCCCAGCTCGCAGTCGTCGC
>ULVO01050189.1_pt1 | contig 11005 bp, 8 predicted proteins | sample 1959521 | NCBI WGS metagenome assembly ULVO01 (sample SAMEA4835788, study PRJEB28245) | human gut metagenome | biome: gut microbiome; material: fecal sample | place: Denmark | collected 2008
ATCATCAGGTCGATAACCGAATTCTGGATTACCTCGGTATACATGGAAAAAGCCGGTAACTTACTGTCGGCTCCCAAGGCTCCCAATACAGCATTGGCAATATTTCCTACCCCCGACTGCAAGGGAAGGAACTCACGAGGGATGGCTCCCCGCTGATATTCTCCTAAAAGAAAATCGGCTACGTTCTGACCGATCCGGCTGGTGGTCTCGTTTAGCGGTGTAAAGGCAGCTATCTGATCACGTTCGTTGGTACGCACAACTCCTACCACCTTTTCGGGAGCAACCTTTACGCTGATGCTTCCTGCACGGTCGTTCACTCGGTAAATCGGAATCTCTTTTCGGCACGGCGGAGTTTCAGGAATATAAATATCGTGCATTCCGGTCAGCTTGCCGGTATGTGCTTCGTTCAGTTCAATAATGACTTTGTGAGCTACTTTCACCAATGTAGGCGAAATACCTACCGAAGTACTGAGAATAATCTCCCCATCCTCCGTTATATCGGAAGCCTCGACAATGGCTACATCCACATCGCCCAAGAAACCATAGCGTACATCCTGCCCTATCTGCGAAAGATGTACATCGTAATATTGCACTTCGCCGCTATTGATGGCATTACGCATGTCCTTGTTCGACTGAAAAGGAGTACGGAAAGATACAGCATGCGCTTGCGCCAGTGCCGAATCTACCTGACAGCCGGTGGCTCCTCCAGTAATAAGTCCGACTTTAAATTCTTTACCTTCCGCATGTAGTTTTTCGGCATAACGTGCCAACGCTTCCGGAACTGCCTTAGGTGTTCCTACTGACGAAAAGCCTCCTATACCTATCGTGTTCCCGTTGTGAATGATTGCAGCAGCCTCTTCTGCTGAAATAAAAGGGTATTTCATGTTGTTTAAAATGTAATTATTGTAATATTTTGACACAAAAATAGGATAGTTAGACTGAAATAGCAAAATAACGAGGTGATTTTATTTTCATTTATTACTATAAGCTCTGCAAAAGGAAACGATAAGAAAATGAAAAGAGGTATGTTCCGCACTGGAAACATACCTCTTTTACGAGAGCCGAAAGCGGGACTCGAACCCGCGACTTACTCATTACGAATGAGTTACTCTACCAACTGAGTTATTTCGGCAGTGCCTTATTTGTGAAAAGCGATGCAAATTTACGGTTTTCTTTCAACTTGCAAAATGAAAACGAAGATTTTTTTCACAGAAAAGAGGGATTTTTTCGTTTTACAGCCTCAATCAACCGCTTGAAACGGCCTCGACTTACAAGAAAAAACGTGCCGACGTTTGCAGTAAAACATCGGCACGTTTCTCTTCATTTCCGCCCACATTTTCAGTGACACATCCTATTCCGAAGCTTTCTCTCCGAACAAGATATCATAATCTCTTTTCGAGGCAGGAACAGTCCACTCTTCCGGAATAAATTTCCACTGATTCAAAGGTCTCGGATCGAGCACCTTTACCTCCTCAATACGTTTCATCAGATAATAGCGTAAATCTTTATCAGTAGAATAAACGATCCGTTTGGCCAACTCTGTTTTGGGAATGCCTGCACCTTTCGTCAGCAAATCACCTCCGCCGTTTCCACGATATGAGTTGACCGCCACCCGATAGGTCTTATTCAAATCAAAAGGTTCTCCGTTTGCCATGCGCTCTATCCGAATCTTTTCTCCCTGAGGCTTCGTCACATCCACGGTATAAATAATACCTGCTGCCGAATCGAAATTAAAACTTGGATTCTTGAAACGGCCGAATCCATTATCTTCCTCATTGAGCAACATCAGGTGATCGTCGGGAGATTGCATCTGATTTGTCCAAAGTGCATATGACATTTCCAGAAAATCCTTGATTTCCTTGCCTGTCAGCTTCATCGTATACAGTAGGTTCTCATACTTATACAGGTTAAACATGTCGCTCACACAGATATCCCCTTTCTTGATTTCCGCATAAGCCGACAGCGGAGCACAGAACGAAATATCTGCTCCGGCAATATCCAGTTGCAACTGATGAATCAAATCGACGAAGGCAGAAGGACCAAAGAATGCCTCTTTTGAAGAAATGGTATGCTCAATTCGTCCGATGTTCCGCGAAACAAAATCCATAGTGGTTTCATACGCTCCTGAAAATATATTCATGAAATCCGCATCCGGTGCATAGCCGTCCATGTTTACCAGCTTACCTTCTACCTGTTTGGAAACGACTTTTCCATCCTGTTTCTTTATCGTAAAAGTAACTTCCGAAACCACCTTTGACATATTGGCTGGATCAATCAACAAGACAGAATCCCCTTCTACATTGACTACTTTCTCATATCTCCTCGTATGATCGTGTCCCATAAATACCACATCGAAGCCCGGAACACTCTTTGCCACGTTGCCGGAACCGTTTTCTACTACATTGTCGAGCTTGTTTCCCTCAGGTCCGGCATGAAACAGTCCGACTAACACATCCGGATTTTCCTTCTCACGGATAATTTTCACCCACTTGCGTGCGCAGTCTTCCATGTCTTCAAAATGCAGACCGCTCCACAACTGCTCGGGAAGCCACGAAGGAATGGCAGGAGTTATCATACCGAGTATGGCTATTTTCACCCCTTCTTTCTCTATAACCTGATAAGGTGGCAGATACGGCTTTTCGGTCTTGTTATCGACAATATTGGCTCCCAACACCGGAAAGTTGCACTGACGTACCCATCGGTCGTACACGGCATGTCCGGTTTCTACGTCGTGATTACCCATTGTACCTACATCGTACTTCATATAATTCAGCATGGCGGCACATACATGCTCCGATATCGTATCCATATAATTATAATAATAGGCAACCGGCTGTCCTTGAAGAATATCTCCGTTGTCCATCAGTATGACATTTTCATACTTCTCCCGCTGTTCTTTCACATACGAAGACACACGGGCCAGGCTCCCTTTCATGGGTTTATTACGAATAAAATCATAAGGAAAATAACAACCATGCACATCGCTGGTCTCGATTAATTTCAAAGTTACCTCACCGTCTTGTGAAGCATGAACTGCGCTCAGGCTTCCAAGCCCTAAAAGCGTCATCAGGCAAATCAGTAATTTCATAACAAATTAATAGATTAAGACGGCATACAAGCGACAATTTGTCAGGCTCCGCATACCATGATTAATTCAATACCACAAAGATAATGGAAGAAAACAGCCTGCCAAACCTTGAAAAAGATAAATAGCTTTCAATATGGTTAAAAGTCTGTTAACAAAAGGACAACGTGGCACATTCTTTGTGTCATTCATTAACAAAAAAAACAGACTGTATGGCTTATATAGACTATTACAAGGTTCTTGGAGTTGACAAAACGGCAACCCAGGACGATATCAAGAAAGCGTTCCGTAAGTTGGCGCGCAAATATCACCCGGACTTGAATCCGAACGACCCTACGGCCAAGGATAAGTTTCAGGCGATTAATGAAGCCAACGAGGTACTGAGCGACCCCGAAAAGCGTAAGAAATACGATGCTTACGGGGAGAACTGGAAACACGCCGACGAGTTTGAGGCACAACAACAGGCTTATCGGGCTCAAGGCGGAGGAGATAACGGCGGAGAATATTGGTATTCTACCGACGGACAACATTTTACAAGTGGCTTTGGAGGAGAAGGCATGCACGGATTTGGTGGAAATGCCAGCGGATTCTCCGACTTCTTCGAAGAGCTGTTCGGACATGGAGCCGGCAGAGGACGTAGTGCAAGGGGCGGATTCCGCGGACAGGATATTGAGGCTTCTTTACAACTGTCTTTGCGTGAAGCGGCTACTACGCACAAGCAAACGTTCAGCATCAACGGTGAAACATTACGTATTACCGTACCGGCCGGAGTGGCAAACGGACAGGTTATCAAATTGAAAGGTCATGGAGGCAAGGGAGCCAACGGTGGACCCGACGGAGATCTGTACATTACCTTCGTCATTCCCGACGACCCTGTCTTCAAGCGGAAAGACAATGACTTGTATACAGATGTAACAATCGACTTGTACACGGCCGTACTGGGAGGTGAAGTTACAGTCAATACATTGGACGGACAAGTAAAACTGAAAGTTCGTCCGGGTACTCAAAATGATGCGATGGTACGCCTGAAAGGTAAAGGTTTCCCTGTCTACAAGCAGGAAGGCGCAACAGGCGACCTGATTGTAACTTATCACGTAACTATTCCTACCACGCTGACGGAAAAGCAGAAAGATTTGTTCCGACAGTTACAGCAAGGATAATTTAAAACCGTACGACTATGCAGAACGATTTAATCATCATAAACGATTATTGCACACATTGCAATATCGAACCCGACTTCGTCCTCATGCTGGGCGAAGGCGGCTTAATAGATATCGAAGTAATCGATAATACCAGTTACTTTCCGGCTTCTCAGTTGAATGAGCTGGAAAAATACACCCATCTATATTATGACTTGTCCATCAATATAGAGGGAATCGATGCCATCCGTCACTTGCTGGAAAGAATAGAAAACTTGCAAAACAGAGTAAAAACGTTGGAAAATGAGCTGCGTTTCTACCGCAGATAATTCCCATAATTACGAAAACCTTGTCGCGTGCTGTCAGGCCGTGGCAGGGTTTTCTTTTTATATGCTCAAAAGTCGTAGGTCAGTCCGATAAAGAACGTGCCGGTCTGCTTCTTGTGGGGCAATCCTATTTTCTGTCCTCCCACCACCATGTTACGGCTCCCTCCATACAAATCATAATCAGATGTCGTATATCCCAACAATATCGATAGACGTTCCATTTCCAAAGCCACGGCAAACCGTACATGATAATAACATGCCCTTGCTCGTGAGCTGCTGACCTTTTCTGATGTTACCGACACATCGAGAACTGCATCCTCTGGGACATAATCTACAATGGCACTTGAATTGGGAGGCAAAGGTATAGTAATACCGGGAGATACACGAAAAGACAATGCCACATCACGATCATGATTCAGATAAACAGGAGGTGAATACAAGTAAATTCCCGAACGGAAAGCCATGAGATATGTCAAATCTTTCTCCTCTATACACCAGCGTAATTTTTTATCTTTGACATCTCCCGAATAAACCTTGTCATCATCTATCAGTGTAGTAAAAAGCAATCCCGCTCCAACGCCAATAAAACGCCAGGGCTTATATACGACACCCGTTTCCACTTCCCATGTCATATAATTGTTCACGCCCCCGTAAAGTTCCCATACCCAGTGCTTCTTTTTTTCCGGCTCCTGCGCCATTGTTACTGATATGCCTAAAAAAGAAAAAAGAATGACGCACCAGACACTTCGTCTGTTATTCATAAGTCATACATTAGTTTAAGTTGTCACATAATATATTCACGAAAGACTATTTCATCTAAAACAGTAACAAACTATTTTCTCTAAAAGTTCATTGTATCGATCTCCATTTTCAAAGCTTTGACCAGCAGACATTATTGCTTGTCCCTCTTTATCACATGCCATTATTATGTTTCGGGAACAAGTTTGAACAGCAGACATCCTTGCCGTTTCTTCGTATCATGTGCCATTACTACGTTTCGGCCTCCAATTGAACCAACAAAAATCTTTGCAATTCCTTTTCCCTCCAATCCGACTGATTTCCTCTTGTACTTCATTCTTCTGCTTGATATTTCATCTCTAAAACTGACAAAATTTCCAAGTTCGACTGCCTGCCTATACGTAGCGTTAGTCACTATTTCCCTGCCCTCTTCGTCCACATTCTCGGTCAACGAACTTTTCTCAAACCCGAATAAAGCTTAAACCGGTCGGTAAATCACCTTCAAAATAACTTCTCTCCTCACCCCGAATCTTTTTTTTTAATTACATTTGTGCCACATTATTAGAAAAAGTATACATGGAACAATTCAGCCAAATGATTGCCACTGCCCTGAAACTACCTGTCCATCGGGTAGAAAATACCTTGAAACTGCTTCAGGGAGGTGCTACCATACCCTTTATAAGCCGTTACCGAAAAGAAGCGACCGGAGGACTCGACGAGGTACAGATAGGTGATATCCATACGCGTTACGAAAAGCTCTGCGAACTTGCCAAGCGAAAGGAAACGGTACTTTCTACTATCGAAGAGCAGGGAAAACTGACCGATGCCTTGCGTGAGCGTATTACCAACTGCTGGGATACGACGGAACTGGAAGATATTTACCTGCCTTTCAAGCCCAAACGGAAAACTCGTGCCGAGGTTGCACGCCAGAAGGGACTGGAACCGCTTGCTATGCTGCTGTTGATGCAGCGGGAAAACAATTTGTCTGCCCGGGTACGTTCGTTCGTCAAGGGAGAAGTCAAGGACGAAGAAGATGCGCTGAAAGGAGCACGCGACATCATCGCCGAGCAAGTGAACGAAGATGAACGTGCCCGCAACCTGATACGAAACCAGTTCAGCCGTCAGGCCATGATTATCTCGAAAGTAGTCAAAGGCAAAGAGAAAGAAGAAGCTGCTCTGAAATACCGCGACTATTTCGACTTCAGTGAACCGCTGAAGAAATGTACCTCTCACCGCCTGCTCGCCATCCGTCGTGGAGAAGCCGAAGGTATCCTGAAGGTTTCAATCATTCCCGACGATGAAACAGCCTGTACCGAACGGCTGGAAAGGCAGTATGTACACGGAAACGGGGAATGTTCCGCACAAGTGGCAGAAGCTGTAAACGATGCCTATAAGCGACTGCTGAAACCGGCGATAGAAACAGAATTTTCCGCACTCAGCAAGGAAAAGGCGGACGAAGAGGCTATCCGTGTCTTTGCCGAAAATCTCCGGCAGTTGCTGCTGGCTCCACCGTTGGGACAAAAACGTACCATGGGCATCGACCCGGGATATCGTACCGGCTGTAAGGTGGTCTGTCTGGATGCTCAGGGCAATCTGTTGCACAACGAAGCGATTTATCCGCATCCACCCAAATCGGAAACGGCTCTGGCCGGGCGCAAGCTTGTCAAACTGGTCGAACAATATAAGATAGAAGCCATCGCCATCGGAAATGGTACGGCAAGTCGTGAAACCGAACGTTTCGTTACGTCCCAGCGATACGACCGCGAAGTACAGGTATTTGTAGTCAGCGAGGACGGTGCTTCCATCTATTCTGCTTCCAAGATTGCGCGCGAGGAGTTTCCCGAATACGATGTGACGGTACGTGGAGCCGTGTCAATCGGTCGCCGACTGATGGACCCGCTCGCCGAACTGGTCAAGATAGATGCCAAATCCATCGGGGTGGGACAATACCAGCACGATGTGGATCAGACCAAGCTGAAAGCATCGCTCGACCAGACGGTGGAGAGTTGCGTGAACCTGGTCGGAGTAAATGTCAATACGGCCAGCAAGCATCTGCTGACGTATGTTTCGGGACTGGGACCGACGCTGGCTCAAAACATCGTGAACTATCGTGCAGAAAACGGTGCATTCCATTCGCGCAAGGAATTGCTGAAGGTGCCTCGTATGGGAGCAAAGGCATTCGAACAGTGTGCCGGATTCTTACGGATTCCACACGCCGACAATCCGCTCGACAATTCGGCCGTGCATCCGGAGAGTTATGCTATCGTAGAAAAGATGGCAAAGGACTTGAAATGTTCCGTTGCCGACCTGATCAAGAACAAGGACTTGCGCAGCCAGATAGATATCAAGAACTATGTGACCGATACCGTGGGACTGCCTACGCTGACCGACATCATGCAGGAACTGGATAAACCGGGACGTGACCCGCGTCAGAAGATTCAGGTCTTCGAGTTCGACAAGAACGTGCAAACCATCGACGACCTGCGGGAAGGTATGGAACTGCCCGGCATCATCAACAATATTACTAATTTCGGGTGCTTCGTAGATATAGGAATCAAGGAAAACGGACTGGTGCATATCTCCCAGCTTGCCGACAAGTTTGTCAGCGACCCGACAACAGTCGTCAGCATGCACCAGCATGTACGTGTGCGCGTGCTCAGCATCGACCACGAACGCAAGCGCATTCAGCTTACAATGAAAGGACTTAATTAATGGAAACAGAAAAACAAACATGTGGATGGTTCGTATTCAATAGCGGACAAGTCCTGATAGAGAAAAAAGCGGATGGTTATCATATTCCTTACGGAACAGAACCTCCGGTAGCAGTACCTGTGGGAAGTACCATTCATACCATCGGCGAGATAAACGGTTATCCCGCCAAAACATACGCCATTCACGTTCCGGTAGCCGGAGATGAAAGCAGTCCCCGCATGATGAAGGACTTGCGTGCTTCGTTCGATGTGCTTCCGCTGGAAGAATACAAGCGTGCCGGAAAGGCTTCACAAATATTGAACTGGGACAAGAACAGCCGCTACTGCCCCATGTGCGGCGTACCTACGGTACAGGTTTCTCCCATCGCCAAACGATGCCCCGAATGCCGTCAGGAGTTCTATCCGCGCATTTCACCGGCGGTCATTGTATTGATAAAAAAAGGAGACAGTATTTTGCTGGTACATGCCCGCAACTTCCGGGGCACCTTCAACGGACTGGTGGCGGGGTTTCTCGAACCGGGAGAAACACTGGAAGAGTGTGTTTACCGGGAAGTGATGGAAGAAACGGGACTGACCATCAAGAACCTGAAGTACTTCGGCAGCCAGCCTTGGCCCTATCCCAGCGGCATCATGGTGGGATATTATGCCGAATACGAGAGCGGTACCATCAAACTGCAAAATGAAGAGCTGAGCGCAGGTGCTTTTTACAGCCGCGATCACCTGCCGGAAATACCGAAAAAACTCAGCATCGCCCGCAAGCTGATTGATGCCTGGCTGGAACACAAAATTTAATTGGCAACTAACAGACAAACATAGAAAGCCCCTATCAAATTCCCTCCAGGAAAATGACAGGGGCTTTCTTTATATCTCTCATATACCTTTTTACAGTTCCGAGAAACTTCACTCAAAAAATTTTATTTCATAAAAGCAGGAACCGGTAGATGCATACCTGCCATTATCAGTCCGTTTTCACGGGCATACTGCAAATAGGTTTTACGGGACTTTATCGCATTCTCCTTATCCATGTCGTAGGTTGCACAGATTTCCGGATGTCCTGCCTGCAAGGCAGCGCCATGCATCAGGTCGCCGATGACCAGCAGCTTGCCAGCCTGATAGACCGTATGCCCCGGTGTATGTCCTATCGCTTCACGTGCAACGACCTTTCCGGGCAGTGTATCGCCGAAAGCAAACAGGTGCAGACGGTTCTTGTATACATTCATGATTTTTACCACCTGCTCTTTCTTGTCAGCAGGCATTTTCATCCAGCCGTCGTATTCTGCTTTTGAAGCATACACTTCGGCATTCGGAAATACCACACTGTCGTTTTTCATCATTCCACCGATGTGGTCGCCGTGGAAATGTGTCAGGTAAATATACTGAATGTCGGCCGGAGATACACCCAACGAACGCAGTCCGTCCATCAGCCGACTGTCGGGAGCTCCCATTCCCGTATCGAAAAGAATACGTGCACCGTCGCTTTCTACCAAGAAGGTACTGATAGAAGCCGGTATGCCGTTCTCCAGCGAAAGACTTTTGATCAGCTCATCGCTTGCTTCGGGGAAAAGCGTACGAGGCATCAGCCGTGCGGGACCGTTATCCCGAATCCATGTTGCTTTCACTCCGTCGAGCACACAGGTCGACAAAAGACTATCTCCCTGCAATCCTGCCTGATTACTTGTTACATTCATACTATCTGCACTCATTTTTTCATCTGCTTGTTTTTTTGCACTGTTGCCGCAACTGGCAAGCGACAAGACCATTGTCACGCCAAGGGCATAACTCCATATCTTACGTTTCATTGCTATATAGTTTTAAAAGACATATTCTTGTCGAAAAATAGTATCCACCCAAAACCCTCCCTAAGGTAGCGGGATTTTTTCAGACTTCCAAATGATGTTTCACATTATCACTTGCTTACTTCGTCGCAGAATTATCCTAATGGGTATCGGAACCGCCTGAAAACATACAAAACAAGCGGGGAGAAAGAATCTTTTTCTCTAGCGATTCCCTCTCCCCACTTTCTTCGGGCACCTGCCTGCAACGAAGCAACTCCCGTATCAATTAACCAAATATGGTTTATTTCTTTTTCATCTTCTGCATCATGCCCGCCATCTTGCTGCCGGTAACCATCTTCATCATCTTGCGAGTCTGGTCGAACTGCTTCAACAAGCGGTTCACTTCCTGAATGCTCGTACCACTACCTTTGGCAATACGTGTACGGCGAGTCCCGTTCAGGATTTCAGGATGTGTACGTTCCTGCGGAGTCATTGAGTAAATAATAGCTTCAATGCTCTTGAACGCATTGTCGTCGATATCGATGTCCTTGATGGCTTTTCCTACACCCGGAATCATGGAAGCCAGTTCCTTCAGGTTACCCATTTTCTTAATCTGATGAATCTGAGTCAGGAAGTCGTTGAAGTCAAACTGGTTCTTCTGAATCTTCTTCTGAAGACGTTTAGCCTCTTCTTCATCGTACTGCTCCTGTGCACGTTCTACCAATGAAACGATATCACCCATTCCGAGGATACGGTCTGCCATACGAGCCGGGTGGAACTGGTCGATTGCATCCAGCTTTTCACCTGTTCCGATAAACTTGATCGGCTTGTTCACTACGGTACGGATAGACAACGCAGCACCACCACGAGTATCACCGTCGAGCTTAGTCAGAACCACGCCGTTGAAGTCCAAACGTTCGTTGAACTCACGGGCAGTATTGACTGCATCCTGACCGGTCATCGCATCGACTACGAACAATGTTTCGTCCGGATTGATTGCTTTCTTGATAGCTTCAATCTCGTTCATCATCTGCTCGTCAACGGCAAGACGTCCGGCTGTATCGACGATAACCAGATCGTAACCTTTTGCCTTAGCTTCCTGAATAGCGTTCAATGCAATCTGAACCGGGTCCTTGCTGTCGGGTTCGCTGTATACAGGAACCTCAATCTGCTGACCCAGCACCTTCAACTGTTCGATAGCCGCAGGACGGTATACGTCGCAGGCTACCAG
>ULVO01053216.1_pt1 | contig 11003 bp, 10 predicted proteins | sample 1959521 | NCBI WGS metagenome assembly ULVO01 (sample SAMEA4835788, study PRJEB28245) | human gut metagenome | biome: gut microbiome; material: fecal sample | place: Denmark | collected 2008
AGGACATCAAGCTGGTCATCACCGAGAGCAGTGTGAAGTATCTCAAATTCATGCCGAAGGATATGCCATTCGAGCAGAAGTGCAGGCGTTTTCTTGATGCACTCTATGAGGGCAAGAAAAACTCCGAGTTCGGTGTGGTCAAGGCTGACCACGATGCGCCGCTGATGGACGGCAGAATGGCATACACAAACTATCAGCTCCTCAACACCCTCGGGCTCACCCGTGAGGGCATCGGCAAGCTCCTTGAACCGTCCTTCCGCTATCTGCAGGATATGCTGGACAGGTCGCCTGTTCTGCGTTATCAGATCAATATGACCACCGACCACGCCACCATTGCGGAACAGGAACTGCCCGACCTTGCCAAATACCGTCGGGATACCGTTCTCGACATGACCTGCCGCACGCCGCTGTTCGAGCAGACCGAGTTCTACAAATCCTTCCGCAGCGATACCACCAAGTATTTTAAGAAAAGGATGAAGAAAGGAAGAGTGGCCGTCTGTGGTAACTACGAGGTGCTCTTCGGAAATCCTTACGAATTCCTTGTGGCACTCACCGACGAGAGCTACGAGCCGACCGAGTCCTTCTCGCTGGAGGACGGACAGGTATGCACCACGGGCTTCGCTCACGGCGAGATGGTGCTCTGCGCACGCAGTCCTCATATCACCATGGGCAATCTCTACCTCGCAAGGAACACGCATAGCTACGACCTTCTGCGGTACTTCAATCTCACGCCTAATATCATTTGCGTAAACGCCATTGAGAGTAATATACAGCAAAGGCTTAACGGTTGTGATTACGATTCCGACTCCATGCTTGTTACCAACGGCAAGTGGCTGGTAAACGGCGCGATTGCCGGTTATGAACTTCTGAAAGTTCCCGTTTGCAAGGTGGAGCCTATTGGAAGATCCGAATACGGGAACACGCCGAAACACATCGCACAGCTTGATCAGACCATTGCCAAGAACAAGATCGGTGAGATCGTCAACCTCTCCCAGTTCCTTAACTGCTTACTATGGGATGGACTCTTCACCGAGCAGGGAGAGCATCACCCGATGGATATCTATCACGACATCTGCATCCTCGCCGTACTGTCGGGCATGGAGATCGACAAGGCAAAGCGACTGTACGCAGTGGATTCTGCCAAGGTGCTTGCAAGGCTCCGTCACTACCGTCAGAATTTCAAAAAGAAAAACGGCGGTAATCTCCCTTCGTTCTACAAATTTATTGTGGGAGATGAGAGCGCCGACGTTGGCGAGAACACCGCCAAGTTCGAAGCCCCCATGTCCTTCGTTCACGATGCTGTAGCAAGCCATAACGGCAGAGCTGCCTACACCAAAACCATTCCGCTCTCCGAGCTCTTCGAACTCGATCCCACTGACGCAGGAGCAAACGATACCCACAAGAAGCAGAATATCATCGCGGCGGTCACGGAAGCTCACACCAAGATCACGACGATGCAAACTGCCATGAAGGATGCCGACGATGACGAGAAGCTCATCCTCTGCGGTGAGGCAAACGAGGTATATCAGACCTGCCTCAAAACGGTATCAAAGAACGTGGCGAACGACCATATCCTCTGCATGCTTCTTTCGGAAATCGACCATCCAGAGAAATCAAAATACGGTATCAAGTCCTGCCGCCATCTTCTGCTCGCATGCCTTCTCTACGAAGAGAACCGCAGGCTTCTTTCCAAGATCAAAACGGTCGAGGGCTTCGAGCCTTATGACCTTGTCAGAGTGGATCCCGAAAGCGTTCCCGAAGGATACCGCACGGAAGATATCTATGGTTTTCCTCACGGGCATCTGCTGATCAAATAACAGAAACAACACACCTATGAGTGTCGAGAAAAAATCTCGGCACTCTTTTTTTATTCGCAAAGAAAGGAGGTAGAGTGAATGAAGCAGTCGATTTTTAAGAGCCGGGATGAACTGCCCATGTTCCTTACGGTCATGGACGTGGCAAATCTTCTCGGTATCTCTCGGGCAAGTGCCTATGAACTTGCAAGAGAAGAAAACTTTCCGAAGTTGAAAATCGTTCAGGGCAGAACGATTATTCCGCGCGATAAGCTCTTCGAATGGCTCGATGGGCAAACGAGATATGATGAAATCAAACGATAAGAAAGGACATTGAATGACGAATTATCCATTAACCAATCTCGAAAAAGATAAGGAAAGTAGGGTGGGGGAAAAACCCCCACCCTAAAATTCAAGCACGAAAGGCGAATGATAGTTACAAGGCGTAACAACCGCAGAAACGGTTATAACACCACTTTAATTAATCAAAACTGTACCAAGGTGTGCGAAGAAAAGTCTTACTCCACACAGAAATACCACCGAGTTCGGGCATGTCCGAGAGATCTTCACATTTTCGCTTTTCATAGCATAGCAGGATAAAGCCATGTCTATGAGCCATGGCGAATCACATCGCACGGCAACGCCGAGCGAAGAAAAAGCACGGTGTAACAAGGCTTTTTGCAGATTGATAACGAATCGCAAAAAACAGCCTTCATGTCTGCTGTGTGCCAAAATCGGGGGTTGTCAGTCTGATACCCCCAAAAATACAAGGCGTTGCAACGCAATTTTGGATGTCTGCTTGCGGCACCTTTAAAAAATAATGAAAGAATGAGGTACAACCTATATGAATCAAAACAATCAAAATTTATCCGCTAAAGGCGTAAGCCTTACCCCTTCTCAATGGGAACGTTGCGAACGTCTTGTCGATGAATACGGCAAAAAGTCTCGCAATTCCTTCATCCGTGAAGCTGTGGATTTCTATTGCGCATGGCTCGAAAAGGAGCATATGGAGAGATTCCTTCTGCCTTCTCTCGAGTCGGTAATGGATGCGAAGATCAAGGACAGCGAAGGTCGTATCCGAAACGTTGAATTCAAAATGGGCGTTCAGATCGCAATGCTTACCGAGCTTCTCGCTGACCATTTGGGTTATTCCGAAGAAGATATGGAGCGGATGCGAGCTGATGCCATCCGCCATATGAAGGAAACCAACGGCTCCTTCCGCTTCTGATTGCGAGGTATGAATGGCAAAAATTATTGTAAAAGCGCCGTTCTATAAGCCCGGACATCGAACCGAGTCGGGGCAGTCACGCGGTGGATACGCTCACTATATCGGAACGCGCGAGGGCGTTGAGATCCTCCGTAGCGGAATGGCAGGCTATATCGGTGAGCGCCGTGGCTCTCACGGACTCTTTTCCGACGAGGGCGTGGACGTTTCTCTTTCAAAAATCAGTGAGGAGATCGACAATCATCCCGGCAACGTGTGGGGATTTATCATATCACTGAAGCGTGAGGATGCCGAGAGAGTGGGATACAATTCTGCCGAGCAATGGGTCAACCTCCTGCGCTCCCGACGGAATGTTATTGCCAAAGAGATGGGCATTGCTCCCTCAAATCTTCGCTGGGTCGCCGCCTATCACAACAAGGAAACCAACCCTCACGTCCACATGTTGGTATGGTCGTCCCGACCGCAAGAGCCGTATCTTTCCCGCGAAGGCATTCACAATATCAAGCAAACGCTTGCCTCGGATATCTTTCGCCAAGAGCATCTACAGATTTATAAGAAACAGACAGAGGCAAGAGATGATATCAAGGAGCGTTGTCGACAACACATCGCAGAGCTGTCCGCTCAAATTAAAGATGGCAATCACGCCTTCTCGCCCGAAATAATTATGAAAATGCAGTTGCTTTCGGAAAAGCTTCAGAGGCATAAGGGCAAAAAGGTCTACGGATATCTCGATAAAAATACCAAGGCACTGGTCAAGGATATCGTAAGATTGCTCGGAGCTGACAAGCAGATCTCGGCAATGTATGACGCATGGCACAGCTACAAATGCGAGATCGTTCGTACCTATACCGATGAGGTTCCCGACAAGATTCCCATCGAGGACAACGAGGAATTCAAATCGATTCGCAACGCTGTTGTCAAAAGTGCGTCGGAGATATGCTTTCCGTCTGCACAACCGGAGCGAGAGATCGACTACGATTATTCAGAGCTGAAGGAGAGAAAAAACGATTTTGATTATCTCTCATTCCATGCTGACTTCCGTGATGACCCGATGCTTTTCTACCGTCTCGGCAGATATTATCTCGAAAAGACCGACGATATGGAGAACGCAGAATGGTGGCTTCGCAAGGCGGCTGACCGAGGGCTTGAGCTCGCCTCTTACCTCGTCTATAAAGCCTACCGTGACGGAAAGTTTACCGAAAGGCCCAGCGATAAGCTACGCTATCTCCGCATGGCTGTGGATAAAAACTTCGGCTATGCCGAGTATGAATACGCAAAGTATCTGATGGATAAGTCGCCCAATGTCGCCAAGGAATATTTCAAACGAGCCGCCGCTCACGGCAGCTTCCAAGCGGAATACACCTACGGTAAGATGCTCTTTGACGAGGGTAAGCGCGAGGAAGCCAAGGAATGGTTTGAACGTTCCGCACGGACAGATGCGTGGACACAGACGAGAGTCGGGCTATTACTTTACTATGAGTACGAGGACTATGAGGCAGGCAAAGCCTTCCTTTCCTCTGCCGCCGATCAAGGCTACGAGCCTGCCCGTGAGGTGCTACGCTCCATCGAGCAGGGGCTCAACGCACGGATCGTCATCGGTGTATGCGATCTGTTCTATTACGCAGGCAACATCCTTGACGAGCGATGCGAGGATATGTACAGCCAAGAGCATACGATTGATTATCACGGCATTGACAAGAAACAGCGCCGTGAGAATCAGGCAAAGCGGCAAGGAATCCTTATGTATTAACCTATCCCGAAAGGAACTTTGATAACAATTTGATAACTATTCAAAAAAACGCTGGATATTGTCTCGAACGTGTGATATGTTTGGGGTACGCAAGCGAAGGGAGAATGATATGGCAGAGTTAATAAAAAAGCAGTATGTACGAGTTGTTTCGGTAGAACTGCGCAATCCGTCGGAAATATGCCAAGAGAGGAATTGGCGAAAGGAATTTGAAGGCTTCTGCGGTGTCATGCATATTTATCAGAGCCAACACAAATCCCCCGGAAAGCACTATATCGTGATATACGATATAGCGAAAAACTATCTGAAAACCGGCGCAGGTGATTTGGTAGAGTGCAAAAACCGCATAACGCTGACAACTAAAAATAGTATATACACCTTTGAGTGTATCAATATCGAAAGAAAGGCAGGTAATTAAATGGCAAATAGACGCAGACCGCAGGGTGACGGCACGATACGAAAGCGTAGTGACGATAGATGGGAAGCCCGAATCATTATCGGGCACAAGAATGACGGTACACCTATGTACAAGTCAGCATTCGCAAAAACGCAGAAAAGCGCGCTGAAGGAACTGCATCATCTCATAGAGCTGTACCGTGATGTTGATCTCACCGAGGACTGCCGCATGACGCTTGGCGAGTGGATGGACAAGTGGCTGGATGAATATATGATGTTCTCCCTTCGTGAGAGCACCATAGAGGGATACCGCTGTATGGCAGAGCATCAGATCAAACGCTTTATCGGCAACAAACAGCTCTCGTCTCTTACCACGGCTGACGTGCAGAGATTCTACAACAAGGTCAAAAAGGAAGGTAGAGCCAAGCCCCATCCAATCAGCGGATATGAGCTGTCCAATACGATGGTGAGAAAGGTACACATGCTACTGCATCAGGCATTGGACGTAGCGGTTAAAGAACGGCTTATCGTGCGAAATCCCACGAACGGCACTACCATCCCGAAAAAGACAACCACCGAAAAGCAGGTGCTTGATGATAGTCAGCTTGAAAGATTTATGGAAGCCATCAAGGAAGAACCGTATTGGAATGACTTCTTCTACGTGGAGGTCATGACAGGACTTCGCCGTGGCGAGATATGCGGAATCAAGTGGAGCGACATTAACTTCACGGAAGGAACGCTGAGTGTCAAACGCTCGGTCGGTACAAAAGCAGGCGGTGGTGTGAGCATCGGCGAAACCAAGACAGGCGCGGGTGTGAGAACCATCACCATGCCTCCAAGCGTGGCAACGCTCCTCCAAGAAAAGCAAGCGGATGCGATCAGCGAATGGGTATTCCCACATTATACTAACCCATCCGACCCCTTGCATCCCAGCTCTGCTTATAGAAAACTCAAAATCATTCTCAAAAATATCGAGCTTCCCTTGATGCGATTCCACGACCTTCGGCATACCTTCGCCACTCACGCAACGGACGGCGGAGTCGATCCAAAGACCTTGGCGGGCATTCTCGGGCATACCGATGCGAGTTTCACGCTCGACACCTACACCCACGTGACAGGCGATATGCAACGCAACGCCATGACGGTGGTCAACAATATGATGCAACAATTCTTAATCACGGAGGAAACAGATGGCAAAGAATAAGAGGAAACAGGGAGAAGGAACTCTCCGACAAAGAACGGACGGGCGGTGGGAAGGCAGGATCGTTGTAGGCTACAACGGAAAAGGCAATCCCAGGACAAAAAATGTAACCGCAAAAACAAAATACGAGTGCGAAGAAAAGCTAAAAGCACTGAAAGAAGAGCTCGGCAAGGTAGCCGAGCGTCTCAAGCCGGACATGCCCTTCGGCGATTGGCTGGACTTCTGGTATCAGAACTTCAGCAAGCCTGCGCTAAGGGAAACCACAAGGGCTGGATATGAAAACTGCATCTATCAGCACATCATCCCGTCCATCGGCACGATACCGCTCTGTAAGCTCTCGCAGAACGACCTGCAGCAGTTTTACGCAAATCTCAAGAAGAACGGCAGGCTTCAATACTCCGAAACCTGCGGAACCGGGGTATCCAACCGACTGGTACGCGCCTGTCACGCAAGATGCCGTTCGGCACTTGAAAAGGCGGTGTCAGAAAACCTGATCACAAGGAATCCATCCCTTGGCTGTAAGCTACCGCCCAAGAAAGGCAGAGAGATGCAGGTGCTGACACCTGCCGAGATCGGCCGCTTCCTCGCACGTGCCAAAGAGGAAGGATACTACGAGCTGTTCCTTCTCGAGCTGTCCACGGGAATGCGCCGAGGTGAGATACTCGGACTCAAATGGAGTGACCTCAATCTCACCGATGGCAGCCTGCGGATAGCAAGAGAGGTCGTGCCTGCAGGCGGCAAGATCGTCATACAGCCACCCAAGACCAAGAATTCAATCAGAACCGTCGTGCTACCGCCTTATATGGTAGCCATACTCGCCGATATGAAGAAAAGCAAGACCTGTGAGTGGATATTTCCATCGCCCGTGAAAGAGGGAGAGCCAAGAAATCCTACGGCGATACACCGCAGATTCAAACTCATACTGGAACGCTCGGGATGCAAGAATATCCGCTTCCATGACCTGCGTCACACCTTCGCAACCATGGCACTTGAAAACGGAATGGACGTGAAAACCCTATCCGATATGATAGGACACATCAGCGCGGAAACGACGCTCAACATATATTCGCATATCACGGATACGATGAGAGCACAAGCCTCGGTCAAGATCGACCGCAAAATCGGCGGTACAGACGCGACCATGCCCGAAGCCAAGGAAGAACTACGGCAAGTGCAAACGAGCAACATGGACGAGAATTTCGAGCCGTGGCAACCCAAATATCGCAAGCCCGGCACGGGATGCGTCTATCAGATCAACGACAACCTTTGGGAAGGTAGCTTCTATCCGAGAATGCCCGATGGCAAGCGAAAGAAATTCAACGTATACGCCAAGACGAGAGAAGAATGCGAGGAAGCACTTGCCAAGATGATAGCCGAAAAGAAAGCGGAGATCGCAGCCGAAAAGGCAAATACAAAAACCGCATAAACGAAACAGAGGGCTGACGGAAAACAATCGTCAGCCCTCAAAAATTGCGGTGCAGAAAGCAAAGAAAAAGGCTTCGAAAATTGCTTTCCAAAGCCAAATTTGGTACGAGTGTTCATAACAGACTTACAAAAAGACGGTCGGACATATTCCTTTCGTGCCGGTTTTGCCTGTGATACAAGTGAAAAACGAAATTTGAAAGGAAACGGATTATGAAAATTACTTACACAGAAAGTAAAAACGGCATCTATTATCCCAAGCTGACTTTGCCGGCAAGTTCAACACATTCCATCAGCAAATATGGTCGGTTATATCTTGACTATCTAAAGAAACATCGGCGGGGTACATATACAACGCTCCTGGCAGAAAATCGTCTGAATGAGCAGTTACATCAGGTCGATATTGAGGCAAGGGAGGCGGTTTTGAAGATCACAGAGGAACACGCTACTGCACGGGGGATTGACGAGCACCTGAAAACCGCTGATCCCATCCGATGGGTACAGGAGATGAATGCTGCCAAGCATGATGCGGAGGAAATCGTACTTCAGGATTTCTATGAGCAAATCCGATAAACAATAACGCAAACAACCGCTACATACCCGGCTCAGAAATGTGCCGGGTGTGTGGCGGCATTGTTTATCTATCGGGAACGGGCTTGAAGTCAAAAACGAAAAATGATATAATTTATATTGTTATATGGTTTTTTACGATAGGTTACTGATTGCCGCACGGTTGTGCGGCATTTTTCATTAGAGAGGGGATTTTTGAAAAATGAAGGTCAAGGAATGGTTACCGGTATGGCTTGAAAATTATGTGAAACCGACAGCAAAAGAGAAAACTTATACTCGTTATTCCGAGGTCGTGACACATCACTTGATACCGCGTATCGGGGAATTGGGGATGTCGGAGGTCACGCCGCTGACGCTGCAACAGATGGTAACGGAACTTTCCGCGCATGGCAATCTTCGGACCGGCGGCGGACTGTCTGCCAATACGGTGAATGCGATCGTCACGGTGATACAAGCCGCTTTGCAGGTGGCGTATCGCCTCGGCTATCTTCCGGAATATACCGCCGATAAGGTAAAGCGCCCGAAGGCGGCGGAAAAGCAAATCGAGTGTTTTACGGTAGAGGAGCAGAAAAAGATCGAGGCGGCAGCACTTGCCGACAGGCGCACGAAGATGTTCGGAATCGTGCTTTGTCTTTACACCGGGTTGCGCATCGGGGAACTACTCGCGCTTGAGTGGTCTGACATCGATTTTGCAAAAGGCGAGATTTCCGTAAATAAAAGTTGTCATGACAGCAAAAAAGACGGCAAATACTGCCGTCTGACAGAAGTACCGAAAACGCCGACCTCCCGTCGTATTGTCCCCATTCCGAAGCAACTATTGCCGCTTCTGCGGGAGCAAAAGAAAAAGTCCTCCTCCGTCTTTGTTGTCGGAGAGGACAAGGTGCAGACGGTGCGCTCTTATCAGTACAGTTTCAGTTTATTGCTCCGTCGGATCGGCGTTCCGCATCGCGGGTTTCACGCCCTGCGGCATACCTTTGCCACCCGCGCGCTGGAGTGCGGCATGGATGTCAAAACGCTGTCGGAAATCCTCGGTCACAAGAACCCGACGGTCACGCTGAACCGCCATGTTCACAGCCTTATGCTGCATAAACATGAGATGATGAACCGCCTCGGGAAATTGCTTTGATATTTTCACCTATTACTCTAATAGGTGAAAAATACGCCCTATTTTTCATCTATTAGAGTTATTTTTGAAAAAATCAATTGTTTTTGACAGTATAATCTTGGCAATTATATTGACTTTTTGGCGTTTTACTGATATAATAAAATAGAAGTTGTGTACCTATTATAGTAATAGGTGAAAAAAGAAAAGAGGTAATTGAAATGAACCAATTCATTAAACACGGAGTATACCCTTACCGTTATAAGAATCAGGGCAAGCAAGAAGATTTTGAATATGATGTGTATCAAGTAGAGCGCAATGCATATGAGTATCGATTTGTTGATAGCAGAATAAAAACATTTGTTTCCAATGATCCGGATGACACTACGGTCGGTATAAAAATATATCAGGCGTTGGAATTCCGTATGTGAGAAAATAAACGAGGCAATTATGGAACAAATTGATTTGAAACACTTAATAGAACAGTATTACGGTAGTTAAAGGCTACGCATTTCAAAATTGCAAGAACTTGAAAAATGTTATCCTTGAATTGGTAATTAGTAATAGAGGTACAAATAATCGCATGATAATTTTATTGATTCTGTTTTTTATAATCCGACGATGTTGGAAAGACTCTAAAGAGATGTGCGGAAAAATCGAAGCAATTGCGTTTTGGGTTTTATTAGCCGCTGATTTCTTTCTGATTTTCTACTTTTCGAAGTAGAAAGGGGTGATAAGAACTTGATAATTCTGTTAGTGTTAGGATTATTATTGATACCAATTATAAAAGAAATTAAAAAAGGTGACGGCGGAATAATCGTTGTCATCATCATAATTCTTTTGTTTATTTTCTCGATTTGGCTGGGAATTAAGTTGGACCCAGGAAGCGTCGAATATATCTTCAATTGAAAGGAGATGGTGTAATGAGCGGTTTTGGCATTATTGTGGTAATAGTATTGATATTAGCCTTTATAGAACTCCATAAAATGTAGTTAATAGGGATATATGTGTTATTAAATTTTCCGGATGAGAATAAGTAAAGAACATAAGAATGGAAGATGCCTTGCTAATATAGATCAATTATAGATCAATAAAGAGTAAATTACAACGACTACATGGACAAGATGTTACGCTCGGTGGAGATGTTACGGAAATCGGCTGGAGCAGGGAATTTTGACTTTTTCTCCGGTATAAATCATTTTATGGCACCCGATCGGCAACGGTCGGGTGCTTTTTCTATACCCATTCATCCTGATATTGAGGCTTGTTTTTGCGCTGGCTCAAAAATTTTTGCAAATATTTTCTTCGAAAACCTTACATTCAGGGGTTGAAATGTCGGTATAGTGAAGGGCTGACATTTATGCTGAAACTCAACTAACAGCCAAAATCAAAAAAGCCTTATAAATCAAGGCTTTCCAATAAAAAACAAGCACCGCTTTTACGATACGGTGTCGTATCATAATTACGGTGCTTATTTGGTCGAGGTGACAAGATTCGAACTTGCGGCCTCTACGTCCCGAACGTAGCGCTCTACCAAACTGAGCCAC
>ULVO01021776.1_pt1 | contig 10979 bp, 3 predicted proteins | sample 1959521 | NCBI WGS metagenome assembly ULVO01 (sample SAMEA4835788, study PRJEB28245) | human gut metagenome | biome: gut microbiome; material: fecal sample | place: Denmark | collected 2008
CGTGGCCGATTTTGCCCGACTTAATAATGTTCGTTAAAGTACGAACGATGTGGTTTTGTCCGATAACGTCGTCAAACGTCGTCGGTCTGAATCTTCGATAAATAGACGTATATTCCATAACAATAAGTATAAACCAAAAAGTTGCGCTTTGCAACGCATAAAAACTTTTTAACAAGGCAATTATCAATAAAAAGATTATCGATAAAGGAGCAAAAAATGGATACGAACAAACAAACCGTAACTATCGACAAGAAAAAATGCGAACGACCGTCGGTGTACCGCTGTGCTTCCTGCGGCGTGACCCTTCAGGCAAACGGAACTCCGAAAGTTTGTCCTAAGTGCGACAACGATAAATTCTATCTCGTAAAAAAATAAGGCTAAACCGCTTCCTTAAACACGACTACGAACTCGGTATAACTGCCCTCTTCGCTGTCTACACCTATCGTGGCGTTGTTGGCGTCCGCTATGGCTTTTGCGATGGAAAGTCCTAATCCGAAACTTCCGCTTTCGGTGTGGGACTCGTCGCAGCGATAAAACCTGTCGAAGAGTTTCGGCATTCTGTCCTTAGGTATGCCTTCGCCCGTGTTGCGCACTTTCAACACGGCTTTATGTTTCTCGGAAACAAGACTTACGGTTATCTTACCGTCGGGTTCGGTATACTTTAATGCGTTTTCCACTAAAATAAAGACGAGTTTTTCTATGTCTTGTTTTATAGCGGTGACAAACACGGACTGTGCGATTTCGCTTAACATTTCGATATGTTTTTCAAACGCAAGCGCCTCGGTTTCGAGCACTACGGTTTCGGCGACGGTGGTCAAATCGACCTTTTCGAAGTCCTTTCCTCTGCCTGCTTCAAGTCTTGCGAGTTCTAACATTTCGTTTATCATAGCGCTCATTCTTGCGACCTGAGTACCTATTCCGGACAGCCATTTACGCTGTTCTTCCGTCATTTCGTCCGCAGTGGAATTGAGAATGGCGAGATCGGTATTTATAATCGTGAGAGGCGTTTTTAACTCGTGAGAGGCGTTGGCGATCAGTTCTTTTTGTTTATTGAGCGCGCCTTCTATAGGTTCGAGATTGCGAGTGGTAAAACGGAAAACGAAAAACGCGACTACTATCATAACGGCGAGACCGGTCAGCAGCGTGGTGAGCAAATTTACCAAAAAGCCCTGAAATTCGCCCGTGTAATCGTACACGTAAATGGTATAGAACGCGTCGCCGCCGTTTTGTTTAGTCGAATACGCTATATAATTGCCGTTGACGTTGATTTTGTCTGCGTCCTCGGTTGCGACGGATATAAGTTTTTTGACGTTTTCTTCGTCGTAAAACAAGTTGTCGGAAAGTTTATATTTTCTATCGCTGTACACTCTTACCACGAGAGCGTTGCGCTGTCCGTCGAAGCCGAGTTCGTTTTTTTGTATATCGGGGAAAAACGTCCCTACTTTTTCAAGGGCCGCTAATCTTTTGTCTGCTTCGCTCAGCATACGTTCGTAATTATACACGCAACTGAACGCAAAAACGACGAGCAGTACGGCGGCAATGACGGCGAGTTGATACAACGCAGTCTTCCGCCGAATTTTGGCAAACATCAGCCCTCCAACTTATAGCCTACTCCGCGAACGGTGCTTATTACGACTTTCGAGCATAAAAACGCGAGTTTTTTACGCAAAAACGAGATATAAACTTCGATATTGTTATATTCCACGTCGGAGTCATATCCCCAAAGTTTGATGATCAGTTCGTCCTTGGTGACTACGAAATTCGGTCTTGACAGAAAATACTGCATAATTTCGCTTTCTTTAAGCGATACTTTGATTTTCTTGTCGCCGCAACTCATTTCGAAGTTGGACACGTTGAGCGTAAGGTCCAAAAACGTTTTTTCGTTGGTTATTATCGTATCGGTTTTTCTTCTCAGCAGGGCGCGTATACGCGCAAGAAGTTCTCCGGTGGAAAACGGTTTTGCAAGGTAATCGTCCGCGCCGAGGTCAAGACCTTTGACTTTGTCGCTCGTTTGGTTTCTTGCAGTGAGCAAAAGCACGGGGGTGGCGATTTTTTCTTCGCGAAGTTTCGACAAAACGTCGTAACCGTTCATTTTCGGCAACATTATATCGAGAAGAATAACGTCGTAACGACCCGTCATTCCGTATTCGAGTCCGCTTTGTCCGTCATAGACGGCGTCCACGCTGTATTTTTCCTTTTTCAGAATATGCACTAATGCGTCGGATAAGTTTTTTTCGTCTTCTACAAGCAGTATGTTCATAACCCACCTCGATTAAAGTATGTTTTTTCCGTCGATATATATAAATATCTACCTCATTTACTATTAACTTACTCTACGAAACTTAACGTAACTTTAATTTTCGCCTTATTTCGATATTTAATCTCTCATTTTTTAATTAAAAAAGCGGAATACCTTCGTTCCGCTTTTTTAGTCGGAATTGACTGCGTTTTCCGCCCGAAGTTCGTTTTACCGTTTCGGGTGGAATTACGCTTTTCGTTTTTTAACCGACAAACGTCAGTCCGCAGAAGTTTTCCGTCTTCGGATTGCCTTCTTCGTCGAATTTTTCTATTTCCGTACCGTCTATCGTTACGGTATAGGTATATTCAACGGACGCGTTTTCGCCGAGTTGCCAGTTGCATACTCCGTGCGACAAGCCTACGAGAAGTCCTGCGTACGTCGTTTTCGCGCCGTTTACGGTGATCGACCCCGTCGCTATGCCGTAACTGAACTTAGGCGATCCGTTGGTTACGATTGCCGCATAACCGCCGGTATAAACCGTTCCGCCGCCGTTTATCTTAATATTGAGCGCGCTGATGGAGTTTTGCAGTTTACTGAACTCGCCTTCTACTCCGCCGCCTCTGCTTTCCGCAACAAAGCCGGATACGTAAAGCGTGGTGTCTTGCGTCTTCGACGTGATTTCCACGTTACCCGCGACGGTTACGTTCTTGATTTCGCCTTCGCTTATTACCGCTATCGCGCCGTATCTGAACGTTTCTCCCTTGCCGACTTCCGCTTTGTATTCGACGTTTACGCTAAGGTCGTTTATCTTACCGACGTTGTTGTACACGAGCGGAGCGGTTACATTCTTAAGGCTGATTATCTTGCCGCCTTCGACGCTTATATCGTCGCCGGTGTTGCCTTTAAGCACGCCGCTGAACACGAGTCCCGTGCCGATCGTCTTGAAGTCTACGAACTCGATATCCTTTTCTATGCTGTATTCGGCGTAAAGCATAAGGTCGATATAACCGAAGTCTTTTTCGCTGTTTATTACGAACGGTTTCAGACTGCTGCCGTCGCCGCTTATCGGGTAAACGTTGTTGAACACGTAGTTGAACACGCTGCCTCTTATCGACGCGAATTCCGCCGAACGCAGACTGTCGCTCGAGAAGGATTCCGTAATCATTCCGTAAGCGTCGTTGGTCGAGCCGACGGGTTTGGCGGTAAGAACGTTTCCGTCGACGTAGACGTTGTCTTTAATCGCGTAAACTTTGTTGCCGCCGGTTACGCTGCCGAGCACTCTGCCTATTCCCGATCCAACGGTAAGTCTTGTTCCGTACGCTTCCGTTCTTCCGAGTACGAACACGCTTCCGCTCGTACCGGGCAGAACTATGCCGTTCGTTTCCGCCGCTATGCCGCCGACGACCGCTTCGTACGCATTAACCGCGATATTGTTGACGTCGAATATATCGGTAATCGTCGCGCCTTCGACGTAACTTGCCACCGTGGCTACTTTGACGGTCTTATTCGTAGCGGTAATCTTTTCGCCACCGATGAACATAAGGTTGCGGATTTCCGCTCCCGACAGAGCCTTAGCCGCCACCAAACCTGCGCTAAGTACGCCCGATCCGGTGTATTCGAAGTTAATATTCGTTTCGTCGAAGATTACGTCGCTTACTTTACCGTTGAGTTGTCCGAACAAGCCGAACGTATTCTTCGAGTAAGTAACTATATTGCCGGCGAAGTTGCTTAGGCGCGTATAAACGGTTTCTTCTCCGTCGCCTTTTTGCGTGGACAGGCTGCCGTTAAACACTTTGGTAATCGCTACCGAGCAATCGTACTCGCTCATATCGATACTTCCTACGTTTCTGCCGAATACGAAGTTCAGATTCATATAGCCGTTAATCGCTCTGATATGGTCGATCGTGGATATCACGAGCGGCGAATCCGTCGTGCCTTTGCCGTACGCTACGGTTTCGTCGTATTCATAACCGAAGTCGCGGTAAAGTCTTGCGAGTATGGCTTCGTCCATCGCTACGCCGCCGATTACGGTAGATCTCGTGCCTTTTGCGACGAATTCGTCGTATTCGGTCGCTACACATTCTCCGGTCACGGTTACGTTGGCTTTTTCCGTGCTTGCTCCGACTACGGTATTGCCGTTTATAAACACGTTGTTGTCGAAGTACTTAACCACGGTAGCGCGGTAAGATCCGATTTCCGCGTCGCCGTAGAGTATGCCTGCTTTGACGTCGGTAACGTTGTAAAGTTCGATTTCGCCGAATGCATAAACTCCGCTGAGTACGGTGTTTGCTTTCATCTTACCGATTACCGAAGAAACGGTGACGTTGCTCAGTGCGTTGCCTTCGTTGGTTATTCTTACGTCGGTAAGTACGGACTGTTCGTATCCTACCGAGCCGAAGTCGCTTACCGCAACCAGTCCCGCGAAGGTACTGCCTTCTGCCATTCTTCTTATAAGGACGTCCGCTATTACCGTAACGTCGTCGATCTTACCGCCGGAAACGAGTTCTTTCGCAACGAAACCTACGGTAACGACTTTGTCGGTATCGATTATTACTCTTTCTTCGGGCGTTACGTTAAAAGACTTAACCGTTCCGCTTACTTTTTCGAACAAGCCGTAGTCGTCGGTAACCGTCGGATCGGGCAATATTTCGATATTGCGGTTGTTTCCGTCGAACGTACCTTTGTACGTGCCTTTAAGTCCGCTTACGGCGGTTATATCCGCGTTAAGGATATAATCGTGGTCGAGATACGTTCTTACCGTTTCGTCGACGGTGCCGTCGGCGTTAAGGTTGTAGTAATTCTTATCGATAAATCCGAAGTCTTTGCCGTTGTTGACGTTGTAGACGGTTTCGTGATTTTCGTCGGTAGCGAAGTATTTAAGCACGAAGTCTTTTCTTTCGGTATTCTTCGTAACTCTGAACGCTCCGGTGTTTGCGGTGACGGAACTTACCGTAAAGTACGCGCCGAGCGAAACGGGTTCTTTCGTGCCTGCGGCTACGCCTGCGAAGTACTCGTAGTACTTATAGTCGAGAGAAACGTTTACTTTAAGGTCGGTCGAACCGTCTTTGTAGTTATAAACCGAAGTACCCGTCGTCTTGTACTCGCCTTGCTCGGTCTGCAGGAAGAATTCGTCCTTGCCGTACGTTACGTCGACTTCCGCTATGAAGTACGATTCGATAAGCAGGTCGTCGTGTTCGAACTGAACTTTGATTTTGCCCGTTTTTTCGAGGCGTTTAACCGGATCGGTTTCGTCAAGCAATCCGAACATATCGTTGACCGCGTTGTGCGTGATAACTCTTTCGCCCGCGGTGCTTACGGTGTAGTTCTGGAAGTAGTTGTGTTTCGCTCCGCTGTTTACTCCGTCGAATTTTGCCACGTACTCGATTTCCAACACGTCGCCGCGTCTGAACTGCGTGGAAGTGGTGACGTCGAATACGTTGTCTGAGTCCGCTTTCCTTACGACGTAGGTCATAAATTCGCCGGTACGGGTATCGAACGAACCGTTGCCTAAATCGACTTTGCCGAAGTAATCGTAGTAATAGTTGTTGCTGTCTACGCTGAACGTGTACACGTACGAACCGTCGTCCGCGTCGCCTTGTCCGTTCTTAACGGCGTGAGCGGTGATAGCGTCTATGCCGGTAACGGTCTTTATTTTGTCGTTAAGGACGTCTTTGTAATTAAGTCCGCTTGCGCTTTCGGTGAGCGTTTCGCCCTTGTTGTTCACAACTTCCTTGCCGAGTTCGTAGGTGATCAGTTTGTTGTTCGTACTGCCGGAAGTAATTCTGAACCGGTAAGAACTCTTTTCCACTACGGTAATACCGTCGATGACTATTCTGTCTTCGGCAAGCGGCCTCCATTCTCCGCCGTCGCGGCTGTATTCGAGAACGTAACCGCTGTAAGGCGCTTCGCCGACGAACGAGCCTTTTTCTATTCTGCCTATACCGAAAGTTACGCCGAGTTCGCTTACGTACCAGTATTCCGCCGCGTCGGTGTAAAGGTTTTTACCTTCGCCCGTCCAACCCCAGTTGGTCGCTTTGGTACCGTTGATTTCCGATACGAAAATTATCGGCGTGGTGTTGTCGATACGGATAAACACGTTTACGTCGTCCGAGCGTGTGCCGGCTATGGATTCTACTCTTATCGTTTGTCTTGTTTCGCCGTTTCTCGTTATGCGGTAGTATCTGTAAACCTGACCGCCGTCGTTTCTTTCGGCTACGAACTCGTCGTAAGTAATGGTATCGAGCGTTCTGTCCGTTCCGTTTTCGTTTATTATTACTCTCGCTCCGCTATAACCGATCTTCTGAATCTGAATTCTTACCACTACGGTGTCGCGTTGCGTGTATGCGGCGGTTTCGCTGAGCATATATCCGTCGGTCAGGAACTTGTCGTTGTACTCTTTGGCAAGCGCAGCCTGAGTAGCCTGCTCGTCGGTGTAAGTAACGAACGTGGATATAGCGTTGGTGCTTACTTCCGCTTTGTTGGTGTCGATCTTGATACCTTGCGTGACTCCTGCGTTTACCGTACCGAACCTGTACGTTTTACTGCATAAGCCCGCGCCGCTTTCGGCGTAGAACTCGTACATCACGTTGTTCTGACTTTCTTTAATAAGGTACGCAAGAGAAGTGGAGTACCAGGATACTCTTTCGCTTTCTTTGCCGATTTCAACGTTTCTTACGCTGTTATTTATCGTTACGTTACGGTTGCTGCCGCCCTTGTCCGCCCAGACTCCCGACGCGCCGAGCGAATAAAGTTTGCCGTTCTCCGAATATACGAGCGTCCACTCGTTCCAGGTGTTTCCGCCGTCCGAAGAAGAACGGTAGTAAATTACGTTACCGCTGGCGAAGTTCGAATCGGAGAATACCGACATCGACATCTTGACTTGCTCTTTGCTCCATTCTCCGGTAGGCACGGTAATCTCGTTGTTTACCGTTTGATCGCCGATCTTCACGTAATCGCCGTATTTAACGAAGTTTTCCACGCCGCCGGTCTTGTATCCGTCTTGTTTGTACAGATAAATTTCCATATCGGGCGCGTTTTTGTCGATCGCTACGCAACCGGTAGCAAAGTTTTCGCCGAGTTTTACGAGCGCTCTTCCGTTTTCGTAAGTTGCGTTCGAATTCGCGTTCTCGTATTCCTTTTCTTTCGCTTCGAGTTCTATCGTAACGTTTCCCTTGCCGTCTTCCGTCGCTCTGTTTGCTTCGGAATTGAGGTAACTCTTATAAACTTCGAGTTCGGTCCGTTGCGCTTTGGATATCGCGCGGAACTTGTAGTAAGCAAACGAATAATCTTCGCCGTCCGCTATAGCGTAGCGGATTACGTCGCGTTTGGTACCGTTGCCGAGATCTGTCGTTTCTATTACCGTATATTTGCTTTCGTCCACGGTCGTCCAGGCCCCGTACGCCGCCGCGGCGTTGAGCGTAGCGTTTTTAACCGCGCTTCTGTATTGCAGAGAGTATCCGCTAAGACCGTACAGAACTTGTATTTCCGCATAAATTCCCTTGTCAGACCAGTTGAATTTGTATTGCGCTACGTCCTTAACCCAACTTACGCCGATATCGCTTTCTTTGTATTCGTTTCCGTCTTCGTCGAACAAACCGATCGATTCGATCGTCGTTTTCACCGTATCTATATAAGGTGTAACGTTTACGCTCGTTTCGTTGCCGGCTTCGTCAACTACGCTGATAGTGTATTGGGTGTAGTAATTAAGGTACATCAAAGACGTTATTTTTTGGTAGTAACCGTCTTTTTCGGTTTCGTACGCGCGGTACAAACCGAAATCGTCTTCCGTTGCGTCTTTAATGAAGTAAACTTCTCTTGTGCCGCCGTCCGGACTTCTGAACGTGATCTTTACGTTTTCGATAAACGTATTCTCGTCGAGTTGTCGACCGGTCAGTCCTATACCGCTAAGGTCGTCTTTGGCGTAAATTCTTATGGATTTTGCGAGCGCGTGCCATTCGCCTTTCGCCATTCCGTCGAGAAGTTCGGGCAAGTTGCCGCGGCTCATATCGATTTCCGGTCTGACTATATCGATTTTTACCGAGAACGTTTCTTCTTCCGTGGACGGAACAACTCTGCCTACGGCGTAATCGGCGGTAATCGAATTCTTTGCGGTTGCCGTATAAATTTCGTATCTGTTGTACGACGCGGTTCTGTCGAGATACATATAAACGGACTGTTCGTTTATGCTCCATCTCGTCGCAATCAGATCGTTAAGGTCGCCGTAAACCGTTTCGTTTACCGGTACGTTCGTGTTGAGAGAGCCGACCATCCAGTTTCTGCCGGAAACGGTAACTTCGAATCCGTCTTTCCAGTTAAGGGACAATTCTCTCGATATTCTCTTTCCTGTGGCGTCGTAGTAGGTCATAACGATGCGACCGCTCGTTTTGCTCTTGTTAAACTGCGGAATGTTGACGAACTTCTCCGCGCCTTGCGTTTCGAGAAGTTTATCGTAAACTTTGTAGGTAAATCCGCCGAAACCGCTGAAACCGTATCTTGCGTACCAGCGCATTTCCACGTCGCGGTTGGTAAATTTTTCTCCGCTGTAATCGTAGTTTTCCGTTTCGTCTGTTTTCGCCTCAATCGACATACTTATGCCGGTCTTGTCGATGTTTATATAATACTTCGGCGCGTTGCTAACTACGTTGCGCGCGTTGTCGACGGCGGTAATCGTGCACTCTTTCGCGCTTACGACTTTTATACGGTAGAAAGTAAGGTCAACGGTGGCTTCGCCGATCGTTTCGCCGCCTTTATACATAATCTTTTCCGCTTTCGAGTTAAGGGTAAACGCCTCGTAACCGTTTATCGTAAGTATTCCTTTATCGTCCGCGCCAATCGCAGCGGGGGCGTCGGTAATTCTTCTTACGCTTACCGGCACGCCGTCTACCGTATAAACGGGAACGCCTTCAACGGTAATCTTTTCCATTCTCGTACCGCCGTCGGCTCTGATAACGTCGTTTTCTCCTATGGAAATCGCGCCGTCGCTAAGAACGAACTCGTCGATAATACCGCTCGACGGGTCGGTGACGCAGTAGTAAACGTAAACGTCGCCGTTGGTATATTCGTAACCTACTTCGGTAGTCCAGATTTTTTGCAGTGCGTCGTATTTTATTTCGTCGCCTTCGTCGGCGGCGGAAGAAACGCTGAACGTCGTCATACCCGCGTGCACGTCGGGCGCGCGCATATCTATATACATTTGTCCGAGTTCTATTACGTAGTACTTACCCGTACCCGAAACGAACAACAGTTCTATCCGTTCTTTTGCGGATTCCATTCCGAACGTAACGTCCTTTCTGCCGCTTTTCAGTCCGGTAAGGTACTCTCCGCCTTGTATCGCGTAACTAACCCTGTACTCGTAGTTGTCTTTGATAAGGTCGGCGGTGATCCAGTTGCTGCCGCTGTAATATCCCCAACCGTTGGTTTTCAAATCGTAACCTTGGGGCAGGTAGTTGCCGCAGACGAAGTAGTTAAGGTCGCTCAGTCTGTCGCCGGTTTCGTAATCGGTACGACGGAAGTAAATGTCGAATCCGCTTATACCTATTTCGAAGTCGAACGTTGCGGTGAGTTGGCTCTTGATCGCTTTGCCGTCGAACACGTCGATAGTGTACGCTCTGCCCGATCTGTCGCTACCCGTTTCGGTAGATCTCTTAACGTAACTTCCCGTTCCGAAAATCGCCTTGTTAAGTTTGATAAACGGGTCGATTTCGTCAAGTACGGGAAGCATACGGTATCCGTCGCCGTTTTCCGTGCTGTGTCCGTACTTCGGATTTATTTCGTTGCCTTGTTTGTCCGCAACGTGTATATAGAACTCTTTAAGTCCGCTCGTACCGGTATAATCGTACGCATACGCTTCCGCACTTACGTAATACCGCGACTCGCCTATGGATCTCACCAAAGTGCACGCTTTGTTGTCGAAAGTGACGGTTTCTATGCCCGAACCTTCGAGTTCGTTCGATTTATCGTTGGCTACGATAAACAGGTAGGTCTTTCGTGCAGAATAAATAAACTTCAAGCCGTTGTCTTTATACGCCGGGCTTTCGGGAATATTCAGCACGAACTCGTAATTGTCTTTATCGTCCTTTTTCGTGTCGAACGTAAGTAAAACGTTGTCGATAGCGGACGCGTAGGTGTTATATGCAGAAAGGAAGATCTTTTCTATATTCGGATTCGTTACGTCCTGTCTGACGTAGAAATCGAGATTGTTCATTCTTGAAACCGCGTCCGTACCCTTGTTGCCTTCGAGCGTCACCGCATTGTTGCTTACGCCCAAAGCGACTTGTACGTCTTTGGTAGCGGAATTCGAGAAAACGATCCATATTCTGTTACCGTTGTAAAGCACGACGCCGCCTGCCGCCGAGTTCTTGTCTTCGCTAAGGTCGCTGTACGCAAGTCCCGGGACTTTCGGATTGCCGTCGTCTTTGTACTCGCCTACCATATTGCGGTAGCGATAATCCGCGTTTATGCCGCTCAGTCCCACGTTGCAGACGAGTTCCGCAAAAACGTTGTTATGCGCCCAGCCGTCGTTACGGTTGGCGGTCATCTTATAAGGCTCGCCGATTTCCGCGGCGGTTTTACCGAGTTTGGTGAAGTTTTCGTCGCTCCAGGAGTTGGATTTCGCTTCGTAAAAATCTATGCTGCGGATACTTACCGGGAACGGATCGACGTACAGACGAATAATATTGTCGCCCCACTCGTTCTTTTCGGATACGCCTTCGGCTTTGTCCGCAGGACGGGTTGCGTCGGT
>ULVO01077950.1_pt1 | contig 10787 bp, 9 predicted proteins | sample 1959521 | NCBI WGS metagenome assembly ULVO01 (sample SAMEA4835788, study PRJEB28245) | human gut metagenome | biome: gut microbiome; material: fecal sample | place: Denmark | collected 2008
TATTTTTATAAAATTTATATTTTTACTTCAGGAGGGATAGTAAGATGGGTTTTTGTACTAAGTGTGGAAAGCCGTTAAAGGATGGCGAGATCTGCTCATGCCAGCAGCAGACACCACAGATGACCGCACCACAGGCACCAACAGGAGCAGCACCACAGATGACTGCACCGCAGGCACCGGCAGGAGCAGCACCACAGATGTCAGCATCACAGGCACCAACGGGAGCAGCGCCACAGATGTCAGCACCGCAGGCACCTTCTTCGGCACAGATGGAGGCAGTTAAGCAGGCAGGCGCTAATGCGGCAGCTAATTACTTTGCAATATTCAAGGGCCTGATCAGTTCACCCGTTGATACAATTAATTCATACATGGCTAATGCTAATATAGTTCTTGTTGCATTCCTTATCGGTGCACAGGCTGTAGTTAATATGATCGTAAGACTTTTCCAGATGCTTATAAGCAATTCGGGTTCAAAGTACGGAAGATTGTATTCAACAGGAGCAATCTTTAAGAATATGTTCCTTGAGATTCTTCTTATTGCTGTTGCAGCGGCTGTATTTGCATTAATGATTAAGGTCCTTGTTAAGGCATTTGACAAGGCAGACATTACGTTCACGCAGGGACTTGCAGCTTATGGCATCCTTACAATATTCGGAATACCTGCCAAGGCTCTTAACTGGCTTGTAGGACTTACTTCAATCGGTTTCCTTGATCACCTTGCATCATGCATCTCATTGTTTGCATCGGTTACAGGATATGTTTTCTTATTCATGGCTATCCGTTCACTCTGCAGGAATGAGAAGAACATTCCGCTTGTTATGGGTGCATCATACGTTGTTGTAAGCTTTGTAACATGGATTGTAAGACTTATGTTCTAATATTGTGGATTGAATTAACCGGCAGACGGATTATCTGCCGGTTTTTTTTGGTGGAATAAATAGTAAATAAATGCTATATTTAATTGTAATGATGCCGGAATCGCGGGAGTGCGGAGCACGGAACAAGCCGCAGGCATCAGAGCCGGAGCTTTTGATTCCGACATCTTATAATGCAGTAATTTGAAAAGAGGCAGACATGACATTTCTTAGCGAAGAACAGAACAGGCAGTTTATCGGAAGCGGTGAACTTAACGAGGCGGGGCAGACGCTTCAGGAATTCCTTGAGGAATATGACCCCCGCAAGTATGATAATCCATGTAATACTGTGGATATTCTTGTGTTTACATATGCGCAGGAGCATGGTAAGAGAAGCCTTAAGAGGATTTTGCTGATAAAGAGGCGCAATCATCCGTGTATAGGCATGTGGGCTACACCGGGCGGATTTATTGAGTTCCGCGAGAGCATAGATGATGCCGCAAGAAGGGAACTTGAAGAGGAGACCGGAATTAAGAATATAGATATTGAACAGCTCAAAAGTTACGGAGTGTACGACAGGGATCCGCGGACAAGAGTAATTACAACAGCTTATGTGGCACTTGTGCCTGACGGAATGATAGAGGCACATGCCGGGGATGATGCCAAAGATGCAGAGTGGTTTGATATTGCATGGCAGAGCAGGGGCGTTAAGGAGAATAACGGAATAAGCACTGAAGAATTACAGCTTGAACTTAAGTGCAAAGATATATCAGTTGGTGCGACGGTAGTCAGGACGATGTATACAGACAGTATACTTAAGGCACCGGATTACAGGCTGATACAAAGCAATGGTCTGGCAGCAGATCATGGAGCAATAATTATGGAGGCGGTTGATTATGTCAAAGATAAGCTTTAAACCCGGAAATATGCTGTATCCGGTTCCTGCCGTTATGGTAAGCTGTGCAAGAAAGGGTGAGAAGCCTAATATTATCACAGTAGCATGGGCGGGAACTGTCTGTTCATCACCTGCAATGCTTTCAATAGCGGTGCGTAAAGAACGTTATTCACATGCAATAATCAGCGAGACAAAGGAATTTGTTGTGAATCTTGTGACGAAGAAGCTTACATTTGCAACAGATTATTGTGGAGTTAAGTCGGGACGCGATGTTGACAAGTTTAAGGAGATGCATCTTACGCCACAGGAATCACAGAACGTAAGTGCACCGGGAATTGCTGAGAGTCCGGTTAATATCGAATGCAGGGTCGTTGACGTTAAGCCGCTTGGAAGCCATGACCTTTTTATTGCAGAGGTTGTCGGAGTTACGGTTGATGACAGTTATATGGATTCAAAGAATGTTTTCCACCTTAATGATGCCGGCCTGGTGGCTTATTCACATGGAGAGTATTATGAATTGGGGAAAAAGATTGGCAGATTCGGATATTCTGTGCAGAAAAAGAAAAAATCAAATAAGAAGAGCAAATGAGAAACGGAAAGAATGTAAGAATTGATATAAAGCTATAACTTAGCGGGAGGCAGATGCATGAAGAATAGCAGTGGCATGACAATGCAGCAGGTGCAGGACAAAATGAATATGCTCAGGGATGTATTTACTGTTGTACGCCTCCTTGATGTAGATTCAATTGCAAAGGTGCACAGCGGTGAGGGACCGGGGGAAGAGAAGGAGAAATGCAACTGCTACGATTACTGGCAGAAAAAAGTGCCATGTAAGAACTGTATTTCTGCCAAATGCCTTTGTGACAAGACGCGTAAGACAAAGCTTGAACTTATCGGCTCAGACGTATATCAGGTAACAGCGGGATATCTCGAGATAGAAGGCACACCATATGTAATGGAGCTCATAGAGAAGCTTGATGACGACACGCTTATAGATTCGGATGGATGCGAGAGGCTTGTAAGCAAGCTCTCGGGATATACTGATAAGCTGTACAGGGACGCGCTTACAGGTGCATACAACAGAAGATATTATGAGGATGAAGCCAGAAAAGAGACAACCTGTGCGGGAGTTGCGCTGATAGACCTTGATGATTTTAAGCTTTACAATGATACGTATGGTCACAGTGCCGGAGACATGGCGCTCATCTCTGCCGCCGATGCAATAAGAAAGTGTATACGTAAGACTGACAGGCTTATCCGTTTTGGCGGCGATGAATTTATTGTAATTATTGACGGGGTGAGCAGTGCGGATTTATCAGCCAGACTCCGGCAGATACAGACTACAATACACGCTGCAAGTGTTCCCGGATATTCAAGAATACAGATGTCCGCAAGCATTGGCGGAGTTGTTGCAGCCAATGAGCCGGTAGAGAACGCATTTGACAGGGCTGATAAGCTTATGTATCAGGCTAAGATGAAAAAGAATATGGTCATAACCGAGAATGACATAATAGAAGACAGAGCGGAACCTGTTAAGAATTGCCGGGGTAATGATGACAGACCGCAGATACTTATAGTTGATGACGCACCGGTTAACAGAGAGCTGCTTGCTGACATACTTGGGGACAGATACAGAATTCTTCAGGCATCAGAAGGTGAAGAGTGTATAAATATGCTCCGCCGGTATGAGAATGATATAGCACTGGTTCTGATTGATATGATAATGCCGAAAAAAGACGGCTTTGAAGTGCTTGTATATATGAACAGGAATCACTGGATTGAGGATATACCCGTAATTATGATATCCACGGATAATTCGGATGACAATGTAAGCCGTGCTTATTCTCTTGGTGTGTCGGATTACATAAGCAGTCCGTTTGATGCAAAAGTTGTATATAACAGGGTATTCAATATAATAAAGCTCTATTCCAAGCAGAGAAGGCTCGTACAGCTTGTTACGGAACAGATTTATGAGAAGGAGAAGGATAATCAGATGATGATTGGAATCCTCAGTCACATAGTCGAATTCCGTAACGGCGAAAGCGGAAGCCATGTACTGCACATTAATAAGATTACAGGAATGCTTCTTGAAAGGCTTATCCAGAAAACTGACAAATATGACATCTCATGGCATGACAGATATCTTATAACAACAGCTTCGGCACTGCACGATATAGGCAAGATAGGAGTAGATGAAAAGATTCTTAATAAGCCGGGAAGACTTACGGCAGATGAATTTGAGATTATGAAGATGCACACCATGATTGGGGCGTCAATGCTTCACAGCCTTACCATGTATCAGGATGAGGAGCTTGTCAGGGTTGCTACTGAGATATGCAGATGGCATCATGAACGGTATGACGGCAGGGGATATCCGGATGGTCTTAAAGGGGATGAGATTCCTATATCGGCACAGGTGGTTTCTGTTGCGGATGTATATGATGCGCTTGCCAGTGAGCGTGTGTATAAGAAAGCATTTCCACACGAAAAGGCAATAGAGATGATAATGAATGGCGAGTGCGGAACATTTAATCCGCTGCTTCTTGAATGCCTTAATGATATACAGGGCAGAATAAAGGATGAGATGGATGCCGAAAAAGCCTGAAAGCCACACAAAAATTGTACTTTTTTAAGTACAATTTGCTAAAACTTGAAAAAACCTTTACATTAAGCTGCTATAGTGCTAAGATAACAATTGTTACAAATCTATTACAAAATGTTAAAATTATGACAGGAGGAAACATGTCTAAGCTGACCAGATACAATAGAAAGATAAGACTTACACTTGTTAAGGCAATGTCACTTACATGCCTTTTCTGTCTGTTTTATATTCCTATAGCAGAAATGAAGAAGGACAGCAGTGTAGGTTACTATACAGTAGTGCTTGATGGCAATGAGATTGGTGCGGTCAATTCTATAGATCAAGCTAATGAAGCTATGGCAGCAGCGAGAAAGCGTCTTAGCGGTGAGCACTCAGAAGTAGTTTACATGGATCCTGATTTTAAGGTATACGAAGAGTCCAGACTCTTTGCAACAAGAATGTCAGAGCAGGATATTGAGAATGCAATATATGATAACCTTGCATCAAGCATTGTTGATTTAGATGTCAAGGAAGCTTACACGGTAAGAATAAATGACTTTACTGTTACAGTCGGAAGCAGGGATGATGTGCTTAAGCTTATGGATAAGGTTAAGTCGGGATTTGATTCCAACAATGAATTCCAGGTTAACCTTGTTGCTGACAGCAATGATTCTAACCAGTATTCAGTTGATATGGTTAAGTCAGGAATCGGAAGTAATTCAAGTGATATAGTTGCTGCCGCAATGAACGGAGCACTTTCATCAGATTCATCGGTTAAGGAAGGAAGCACAGCAGAAGGTCTCACAGAGATTTCATTCCAGCAGAACGTATCCGTATCTAAGACTACAGCAGATGAGTCACAGATAGTCAGCCTTGATGATGCTGTTGAGGCAGTTACCAAGGAGAAGGCTGAGAAGACAGTATATGAGATTGTTCCGGGAGACACGCTTTCAGGAATTGCATCTAAGAACGATATTAAGCTTTCAGAGCTTTATGATCTTAACGAAGGCGTCACAGAGGATACAAAGATTATGCCGGGTGACCAGCTTATAATCACAGTGCCTACACCTGAGCTTTCAGTAGTTACTAAGGAACGTAAGACATATGAGGAATCATACAATGCTGATGTGCAGTATGTTGATAATGATTCAATGTATCGTGGTACAAGCAATGTAATTCAGGAAGGTACTGAAGGATACAGACGTGTTACTGCTGATATCGAGTATGTTGACGGTAAGGAAAGCTCAAGAGATATTATTACACAGACTATTATTGAGGAGTCACAGCCAAAGATTATTGAGGTTGGTACACAGACACCTCCGACATACATTAAGCCTATATATGGCGGTTCATTCTCATCAGGTTTTGAGTACAGATGGGGCAGGATGCATTCAGGAATAGACTGGAGCTGCAGCCAGGGAACACCTGTAATGGCGACAGCATCCGGACGTGTAGTAAGAGCAGGATGGTATTCAGGATATGGTTACTGCGTAGATATACAGCATGCTAATGGTGTTATGTCGAGATATGGACACTTAAGTTCAATTAAAGTATCTGTAGGACAGACGGTAGATCAGTATGATGTAATTGCTTACAGCGGCAATACAGGTGACAGTACCGGACCGCATCTTCATTTTGAGATAAGAATTAATGGAACGGCAGTCAATCCGCTTAATTACGTTAACAAGTATTAATAATTGACAGAATATCTGAGACGGGACGGTATACTTAATTATCGTCCCGTTTTTTAGGCTTTTTTGGATTTAAAAACGCTATTTACAAAATAATATGATGTGATATAATTTTATAGGTTATTTTTTTGAAGATTTTTGGAGGAATTATGGAACAGTATATTATTAAAGGTGGCATGCCTCTTTGCGGAGATGTATCCATCGGTGGTGCCAAGAATGCGGCACTTGGAATCCTTGCAGCTGCAATAATGGCTGACGAGACTGTTACAATTGAGAATGTTCCTAATGTTAGAGATACACGTGCGCTGCTCCAGACATTTGAAGGCATAGGAGCTAAGGTTAAGTACGTTTACAATAATTCAGTGCAGATTAACGGTCAGAGTATTAATGATGTTATCGTTGATAATGACAGCATTAAGAAGATAAGAGCATCATATTATCTTCTCGGAGCACTTCTTGGCAAGTACAGAAGAGCTGAGGTAGCACTTCCGGGCGGATGTAATATCGGAAGCAGACCTATTGATCAGCATATTAAGGGATTTCGTGCACTTGGTGCCAATGTTGAGATTAAGGGCGGAATGGTTATCGCTGAGGCGAAGGAACTTAAGGGAAGCCATATATATCTTGATGTGGTATCTGTAGGTGCAACAATTAATATAATGCTTGCGGCATGTATGGCAGAAGGCAACACTATTATTGAGAATTCAGCTAAGGAACCGCATATTGTAGATGTAGCCAATTTCCTTAATTCTATGGGAGCTAATATTAAGGGTGCGGGAACTGATGTAATCAGGATTAAAGGTGTTAAGCATCTTAGCGGCACGACGTACTCAATTATTCCGGATCAGATTGAGGCCGGAACATTTATGTTTGCTGCTGCGGCAACTAAGGGTGATGTTACAATACGTAATGTCATTCCTAAGCATCTGGAGTCTATTTCTGCGAAGCTTATCGAGATAGGCTGTGAAGTTACAGAGTATGATGATGCGGTAAGGGTTGTTGGTCATCCTAACCTTAGAAGCACGAATGTAAAGACACTTCCTTATCCGGGATTTCCAACGGATATGCAGCCGCAGATGGCAGTTGTTCTGGCACTTGCTAATGGTTCAAGCATGGTTACTGAGAGCATTTTTGAGAACAGATTCAAGTATGTTGATGAGCTGACCAGAATGGGAGCCAGGATTAAAGTTGAGGGCAATACTGCATATATAGAGGGTGTTCCGGGGCTTACAGGTGCACAGGTTGCGTCACCTGATTTAAGAGCCGGTGCAGCGCTTGTAATTGCGGCACTTGCGGCAGATGGCATATCTATAATAGATGATATACAGTATATCCAGCGTGGATATGAGGACTTTGAGATTAAGCTCCGTTCACTGGGGGCACTTATTGAGAAAGTTGATTCGGACAGAGAGATACAGAAGTTTAAGCTCAGAGTAGGCTGATAATTTTTGTGACGCATGCGGCATGAATGCCGCATGCGTTTTTTATGATTATTTAATATCATTTTATGGTGAATCGTGATAAAATTTCTTATGATAATAAGTGTGATTTTATGGGTATATAATTAATAATTACCTGTGATGAGGATGTTATATGAAGCTTAATACCAAACTTAAGGTATCATTTGTTGTGATGTTTCTGCTTCCGATAGTATTGTGCAGTATAGTAATTACCGGAATTATGGTAATCCAGAATAAGGGCATGCAGACAAACTATGAGGTTGAGGGCGTGGAATGGGGCAGTAATCTTGCTCCGGCATCTATGTTAAGCAGAATTACCAATTCAATATATGATGAGATACGCAGAGAGGCAACGGAGAATCCGGAGAGATTCAATGACCAGAAGTATCTGCAGGAGTTATCTGCCAATGTTGAAGCCAGATTTTCTAATTTTATTCTTCGTAAGAATAATGAGATAGTATTCTCTGATGTTGGAGAATCCCAGAGTCTTACGGACGACATGCTCCCTGATTACGGAGAGGGTGACAATAATTCCGGGTACAATGTGTATTATGGTGATGAGTACCAGTGTCTTGTCAAGCAGTATGATTTTACTGATAAAGCGGGCAATTGTTACAGTGCATTTATTCTTACTGCAACTGTTAAGATTGTTCCACAGATGAAGCTTATGCTTATGGAGCTTCTGTTGGCGGTAATAATTATTCTTATTATGACGAGCCTGCTGCTCACTTTGTGGATGCACAGCTCTATAGTTAAGCCTATCATGCGTCTTAAGCTTGCGGCGCAGAATATTCAGGAGGGCAATCTGGACTTTGAATTGCCGGTAGAGTACAGTGGTGATGAGATTGCGTCACTTACCAAGGACTTTGAGGAGATGAGAATTATCCTTAAGAATAATGCCGAGGAGAAGATTAAGGCAGAATCAGAGGAAAAGGAGCTCATAAGGAATATTTCCCATGACCTTAAGACACCTCTTACAGCAATCAAGGGATATGTCGAGGGGCTGCTTGATGGTGTGGCAGACACACCGGAGAAGAGGGAGAAGTACCTTAAGACCATATATAACAGAGCTTCTGATATGGACAAGCTTATTGACGAGCTTACGATGTATTCAAGAATTGATATGAACAGGGTTCCGTATACATTTACTAAGATAGATATTAATCATTATATGGAAGACTGCTGTGAGGAGATAGGACTGGAGCTTGAGACTAAGGGCATCAGCATGGAATATCATAATTTCTCTAATGAAGAGCAGTATGTAATGATAGATATTGAGCAGATGAAGCGTGTTATCAATAATATAATAAGCAATTCTGTCAAATATATGTCTGACCGCAAGGGTATGATAAGGATAGAGCTGTTCAATGACGGAGATTATGCGCTGATACGTATTGAGGATAATGGTAAGGGAATCAGCCCGGAAGATCTTAAGCATGTATTTGAACGGTTTTTCAGGGCAGATTCGTCGCGCAATTCCAAGCAGGGCGGAAGCGGAATCGGGCTTGCGATAGTTAAGAAGGTAATAGAAGAGCACGGAGGAATGATATGGGCCGAGAGTAAGGAAGGAATCGGAACAGTTATGAATATCCGTCTTAAAAAGGTGATTAAAGATAATAATGAAAGCGAAGGAGAATCACAGAATGAGTGATAAAGTGTTGATTGTTGAAGATGAAGAGAGTATTGCAGAACTTGAGAAGGATTATCTTGAATTGAGCGGATTTGAGGTGACTGTTGCCAAAGATGGCGAAAGCGGGCTTAATCTTGCACTTTCACAGAATTTTAATATGATAATTCTTGATCTCATGCTTCCCGGAGTTGACGGTTTTGAGATATGCAGGCAGGTAAGGGAGCAGAAGAATACACCGATTATAATTGTATCAGCGCGCAAAGAGGATATTGATAAGATAAGGGGACTTGGACTGGGAGCCGATGACTATATGACCAAGCCATTCAGTCCAAGTGAACTTGTGGCAAGAGTTAAGGCGCATCTTGCAAGATATCAGAGCCTTACAAGCGGTGCGCGCAGCAACAATGATATAATCGAGATCAGAGGAATTAAGATTGACAAGACTGCAAGAAGAGTATTTGTAAATGGTGAAGAGAAGGCATTTACGACGAAGGAATTCGACCTTCTGACATTCCTTGCACAGAATCCTAATCATGTATATACCAAGGATGAGCTGTTTAAGGAGATCTGGGATATGGAATCAATTGGAGATATTGCTACTGTCACAGTCCACATTAAAAAGATAAGGGAGAAAATCGAAGCTGACACATCTAATCCTCAGTATATTGAGACTATCTGGGGTGTTGGCTACAGATTCAAGATCTGATTATGAAACCGGATATTATATATGAAGATGATGGCATGATTATATGCCGTAAGCCTGCGGGAGTGCTTGCACAGGGCAGCCGCTCATTTGATGCCGATATGGTAAGCATGCTTATGACATACAGGCGTAAGAAGGGCGAGGACACATATATAGGAGTGATCAACCGGCTCGACAGGCCTGTTGAGGGACTTATGGTGTTTGCAAAGTCATCAAGGGATGCTGCAAGACTTAACAGGCTTATGCAGCAGGATACATTTAATAAGACATACATAGCTGTTGTTTGGGGCTGCATAGATGCAGTTGAGGGCACTTTGACGGATTATCTTGTAAAGGATGCCGGGAGCAATACATCACATGTGGCTTCTGAGGGCGAGCCGGGTGCAAAGCGTGCAGAACTTAATTACAGGGTGATAGGAAGTCTTGATGGAATGTCGGTTGTGAGAATTCAGCTTGTAACCGGAAGGCACCACCAGATTCGTGTGCAGTTTGCATCAAGAGGTCATGCACTTGTGGGTGATGCAAAGTACGGCAGCAACAGTAATATAGCCGGGAAGCTTGTTCTTGCAAATGGACAGATTGCGCTGTGTGCATGTGCAGTGGATGTTGCAGGCAGGCATTACGAGACGGAACCGTCATTTTTGAAAATTGCTGAATAGCCGGGAGAATTGGTGGAACAATAATACCATAATGCAGATAGGTGTGGATGTTAAAGCGTCTGCATATGGTGGAGCCGGTGAACAAAGATATCAGAGACAAGTTAATACTTATTGGAGGAAGTGCCGGTATAAGCATTGCTGTATTCTTAAGCGTCAGATATATTCTGCCGCTCGCAGCACCGTTTGTACTGGCGTTCTTTTTGTCAGTTCTTCTGGAGAATAAAGTGACGGCACTTGCGGATACTGCTCATGGCAGGCTGTTCCGGGGGAATAAGACGGCAGCGGCAATTGTAATTGTCACAGCTCTGACGGCG
>ULVO01084670.1_pt1 | contig 10739 bp, 10 predicted proteins | sample 1959521 | NCBI WGS metagenome assembly ULVO01 (sample SAMEA4835788, study PRJEB28245) | human gut metagenome | biome: gut microbiome; material: fecal sample | place: Denmark | collected 2008
TTTTTATTGTGATTTCGGCTCAAATTGCTTTATAGAAAGTAATTCTTTTATAGGATATAATGCTTGCTTTTGCGATTATGATAAAATAATCATAGGCTCCGGCTGCTATATAGGCCCTTTTTGCAGCGTATATACCTTTGGCTTTATGCCGGAAAATCCGGGCAGTCCCGTTTCAAAGCCCGTTATAATAGAAAACGATGTATATATTTGCGGCGATGTTAAAATTATGCCCGGTGCTAAAATCGGAAAGGGAAGTGTCATTTGCGCAGGCAGCGTTGTTTTCGGAAATATTCCGAGCGGTGTTGTTGCGGCGGGGAATCCATGTGTGCCGGTTGGTAAAGTAAAATAACGGCATGCACTGAAAAAATTATAACAGCCGAAAAAAATGCAGCCAAGGCTTTGCCCTGGCTGCATAAAATTTATTTATTGTCCTCAAGCAGATAAGTTCCGCTTGCAAGCACGGCAATGGCGTATTTGCCGAATTTATAATATCGCTTTACGCTCTCCTCAAAGGTTAAATAATCGGAAACGGTTAAATCCATTCCGCTTATTTTGCGCACCTTGTTGCCGGAGCTGCAAACGAATATATCTCCATCGCCAACGGAAATGTGTATCGGCGAATCGAATGTGGTTGTGTCTTTCCCGCCGATTCGCAAATCCACCTGCATGTTTTGGCAGGAATATCTGATTGCGCAGCTTTCGGCAGGGCAGATGCACCAAAAATATTTGCCGTCAAGCGCAAGAGAGCAAACCGCATTATCATGGTATTTGAAATAGCCGCTCCACACAAGTTCGCCTTCGCGGTCAAATATACCCGCTTCGCCGTTCGGATAAACGGCAAGCACGCGCCTGTCATAAAGCACAGCGGCGTCGCATTGCACAAAATTCGGAATAATCTCGCTTATTTTATTGTAAGCCGAGCCGAATTTTTTAAACAGATAGGCATTTTTTGTTAAAACCTCTTTGGTTTTGTTTTCAAAGTCTATAACACTGTATCGCGCCTTGAATTGAGTTGTGTTTAAAAGCGGCTGTTTTTCAACAAGCACGGCTTTGCCGTCGTCGTATTTTAAAACATCAACTATTTCTTTGGTACTGATTTTAATCAAGGTTATTCCTCCGCTGAGGTAAGATAGCCGAGAGTCATAAGGCTGTCGGTTAAATGCACATTTTCAACAAGCACACCGGGATGTGCCATCGCAATATCATAGTTGCTGAAATTCCAAAAGCTTTTAACGCCTTGGTTAATCAGCAGCTGTGTAAGCTCTCTCATATCGTTGGAAGGAATGCAGATAACGGCGCAAATCGGTTTGTTGTCTATGCAGAAATTTTCAAGGTGATCAATGTTTCTGATCGGAATACCTTTAATCATATTTCCGCAGATAGCCTCGTTTTTATCAAAAATGCCTATAAGCTTAAAGCCGCTGTTTACCCCGAAAATTTTGTTGCACACGGCTTTTCCGAGGTTGCCTGCTCCTATAAGAACTGTTTTGCGCTCTTCGTGCACACCCAAAATCTCGCCGATTTTAGTGTGCAGCTCCGGCACATTGTAGCCGTAGCCCTGCTGTCCGAAGCCGCCGAAGCAGTTAAAATCGTGGCGGATTTGAGATGCAGTAAGCCCCATTCTGTTTGCAAGCTCTCTTGAACTTATTCTTACGATTCCGTTTTCTTTAAGGCTTTGCAAAAATCTGTAATATCGCGGCAGCCTTTTTATAACGGAAATAGAAATATTGTCATCCCTTTTATCCATAAATATTACCTCTTTTACGGATGCGATTATTCTGCGTCCTTAGTGATGGTTTCCATAACATAATCGCCGAATTCGTCGCAGGTGCAGCCTGTGTCGCGGCCTGTGATGGTAAGCTTCTTTTCGGTGAACATGCATTTGTCAAGCGCTTTTTCAAGTGCGTCCGCTTTATCTTGGAATCCAATGTGTGAAAGCATCATAACAGTTGCACGAAGCATGCTGCATGGATCTGCATATTGGCCTCTGCCCTCTGAAATCATTCTTGGTGCTGAGCCGTGAATGGCCTCAAACATAGCATATTTTTTGCCTATGTTTGCCGATCCCGCTGTGCCGACGCCGCCCTGGAACTCTGCAGCTTCATCTGTGATAATGTCGCCGTAAAGATTGGGAAGAACAAAAACCTTAAAGTCTTTTCTTCTCATCGGGTCGATAAGCTTAGCCGTTGTGATGTCGATATACCAGTCATCTGTAACGATATCGGGATATTCCTCGCCGATTTTTTTGGCTGTGTTAAGAAATTTACCGTCGGTTGTTTTGATGATGTTTGCCTTGGTGATGATTGAAACCTTGCCCTTGTTGTTCTTCTTTGCATATTCGTAAGCAAGGCGGGCGATTCTTTCACAGCCCTCCTGAGTTGCAACAGTGAAATCAACCGCAAGATCTTCGGTGATGTTTACGCCGTATGAGCCTACCGCGTAACCGCCCTCGGTGTTTTCACGGAAGAAGGTCCAGTCAATGCCCTCCTCGGGAACTCTTACGGGACGCATATTTGCAAAAAGATCAAGCTCCTTGCGCATTGCAACATTTGCGGATTCAACATTCGGCCAACCGTCGCCCTGGCGGGGGGTGGTTGTGGGGCCTTTAAGAATAACATGGCAGGATTTAAGCTCTTCAAGCACGTCATCGGGAATTGCTTTAAGGCATTTTGCGCGGTTTTCGATAGTAAGGCCGTCTATTTCCTTAAACTGAACCTTGCCGCTTGCAACTTCGTCTTTAAGCAGAAAGCGAAGCACTCTTTCGCTTTCTTTTGTGATTACGGGGCCGATTCCGTCGCCGCCGCAGATGCCGATAACAATAGTGTCAAGATTTTGGTAATCAACAAAATCCTTTTCAGCTTTGATTTTTTTTGCTCTTGCAAGCTGGCCTTCCATCAGCTCTCTGAATTTTGCAACTGCTTCGTCAATTGCGATTTTTTCGTTATCCATTGTTTTTCTCCTTAATGAATTAAATGGGTTATTTGTTCATTTCTCTTGTGTAGTCAAGTAAACCGCCGCAAAGCAGCATGTCTCTCTGTCTTTCGGAAAGGTGAGATGAATCAAGCTCGTATTCCTCTCCCTTTGTGATGTTTTTAAGAACAATGCTTTCGTTGCTCCTGAGGCGCTCTCTGATTTCGGGAAGCGCAAGCTCGTCACCCTGAGCGATTTTGTCGTAATCCGCTTCGTTTTTGAAGGTGAAGGGAAGAATGCCGGCGTTAACAAGATTTGCAACATGAATTCTTGCAAAGCTCTTTGTGATAACAGCCTTAACGCCGAGGTAAAGCGGCACAAGCGCTGCGTGCTCACGGCTTGAGCCTTGGCCGTAGTTGGCACCGCCGATTATAAAGCCCTTGCCTTCTTTCTTGATTCTTTCGGGGAATGTTTCATCACAAACGCCGAAGCAGAATTGAGAAAGGTGGGGAATGTTTGAACGGTAGGGAAGAATTTTTGCGCCTGCGGGCATGATATGGTCGGTTGTGATGTTGTCGCCGACCTTAAGCACTGCCTTGGCTTCGATTTCAGCCGGAAGCGGCTCTGTTTTCGGGAAAGGCTTAATGTTAGGCCCTCTGAGCACTTCAACATCCTTGGCTTCTTCTTCGCTTGCTGGCGGCTCAATCATATTGTCGTTAATAATGAACTTTTCGGGCATCGAAACCTTGGGAGCTTCGCCCATCTCTCTCGGGTCGGTAAGATAGCCGGTAAGTGCCGAGCAGGCTGCAACTTCGGGAGAAACAAGGTAAATGCTTGCATCCTTTGTGCCGCTTCTGCCTTCAAAGTTTCTGTTAAAGGTGCGAAGTGAAACGCCCTTTGAATTGGGGCTTTGACCCATGCCGATGCAGGGACCGCATGCGGATTCAAGAATTCTTGCGCCTGCGTTGATCATATCTGCGAGCGCTCCGTTAAGAGCAAGCATGTTGAGCACCTGCTTTGAGCCGGGTGCAATGCAAAGAGAAACGGTGGGGCAGATTGTTTTGCCTTTAAGGATTGAAGCGACCTTCATCATATCAGTGTAGGATGAGTTTGTGCAGGAGCCGATTGCAACTTGGTCTACCTTGATTTTGCCGATTTCTTCCGTTGATTTAACATTGTCGGGCATATGGGGGCAGGCGGCAAGCGGTTCAAGCTTGCAAAGGTCAATGTCGATTACTTCGTCGTATTCCGCGTCGGGATCGGGAAGAATTTCCGTCCAGTCGCTCTCGCGACCCTGTGCTCTGAGGAATGAAAGCGTGATTTCATCAGAGGGGAATATGGAGGTTGTTGCGCCGAGCTCTGCGCCCATGTTTGTGATGGTTGCGCGTTCGGGAACTGATAAGGTTTTAACGCCGTCACCGCCGTATTCGATGATTTTGCCCACGCCGCCTTTAACGCTCATAATCTTAAGAACTTCAAGTATGATGTCCTTTGCGGAAACCCAAGGCTTAAGATAGCCGTGAAGATTTATTCTTGTCATTTTCGGCATCGGAATGTAGTAGGTGCCGCCGCCCATGGCAACAGCCACATCAAGGCCGCCGGCGCCCATAGCAAGCATGCCTATTCCGCCGCCTGTGGGTGTGTGGCTGTCGGAGCCGATAAGTGTTTTTCCGGGAATGCCGAATCTTTCAAGATGAACCTGGTGGCATATGCCGTTGCCGGGTCTTGAAAAATAAATGCCGTGCTTTTTGGTAACGGTTTGAATGTAGCGGTGATCGTCTGCATTTTCAAAGCCCGTCTGTAAAGTGTTGTGGTCAATATAGGCAACGCTTTTTTCGGTTTTAACGCGGTCAACACCCATTGCTTCAAATTCAAGATAAGCCATGGTGCCGGTTGCATCCTGAGTAAGTGTTTGGTCGATTCTCAAACCGATTTCGGTTCCGGGAATCATTTCGCCTTCAACAAGGTGCGCCTTAATGAGCTTTTGTGCTAAAGTAAGTCCCATGATGACTTCCTCCTCAAGTTATTTATTTTTTTGTCAATCTATTTTATAATATTGTTCAAGTTGTGTCAATCTTTTTTGTGTAAATAATAATAAAATAATTTTAACATTATATTAGCGATTTGTTGAATTATTTTTTGCTTTATGCTACAATATATCAGGATAAATGGGCACACTAACACAAAAGGATGTGTTTTTATGCCCGATGAACAAAATGAAAATACGGAGAATGTTCAGGAAAATAACTCCTCTTCCGATTTTGAAACAGGCTCGATCACCGTTAAGAAAAACGGCCATTTTATCCATTGCCTCACCATCATCGGCCAAATAGAGGGGCATTATATTCTGCCCAGCCAAAATAAAACCACTAAGTATGAGCATGTTATACCTCAGCTTGTGGCAATCGAGGAAAGTGCCGAAATAGAGGGCTTGCTGATTATCTTAAACACGGTCGGCGGCGATGTGGAGGCAGGCCTTGCTATTGCAGAGCTTTTGTCCACAATGAAAACTCCCACAGCCTCTCTCGTTCTCGGTGGCGGCCATTCAATCGGCGTGCCGCTTGCGGTTTCATGCCGAAAAAGCTTTATCGTTCCGAGCGCCACGATGACGGTGCACCCCGTGCGCCTCAACGGCCTTGTGCTCGGCGTGCCGCAAACGCTTTCTTATTTTGAAAAAATGCAGGACAGAATCGTTAATTTCGTTGAAAATAATTCTAAAATTTCCGCAGCCAATTTTCGCTCCCTTATGATGAAAACAGGCGAGCTTGTTATGGATGTGGGCACAGTGCTGGACGGCGAAGGCGCGGTTGAATGCGGGCTTGTCGATTCGCTCGGAGGGCTTTGCGATGCTCTCGATTATCTCAACTCGGTAATTGAAAGCGAGGCGGCGCAATGATTTGGTCGGTTGTTTGCGAGGGTGAAATCTTCGCTTCAAATTCTGCTTTTCCCGCGAAAAGCGGCGGTGCACGCTCAAGCAATCCTTACGATTATTTAAGGTGCGGATATTTTCTTGATAACGCTTCTCTGTTCGGAGGTAAAAATTTTGTCGATTTTAACAGCGATATTTCAAGCAATCGGCCAGGTGCTGACTTATATTTTTCCGCTGTCGGAAAGCGGTCATTCGGCGATATTTCATGATTTTTCCGGCAGGTTTACCGGTTCTTGCTCGGAGCTTACCGGGCTTATACATATCGGTATTGCCTTGGGCATAATCGCGGCATTCTGGAAGGTCTTTTTAAAGCTTATATTTGAATTTGTTTTAACTGGTAAAGAGCTTTTCACAAAAAAGCTTGATTTGAAGAAAACGGCAAATTCCCGCAAGTTTATGTACTACACTTTTATTCCGTATATATTTATGCTTGCGTATTTAATTCCCGTCGGCAGCACAAATATTTACGGCGTTTTGCACGCCTATGCTTATGACGGCAATTTGGTTTCCGAGGGCATTTGCTTTTTGGTGGATGCCGTTTTGTTGCTCTTTGCGTATTTCAGGCTCAAAAAAAACGAAAAAGGCACTCAGCTTTCGCTTCCCGCGGTGCTTGTTGTGGGCTGCGCAGTGTTTTTTGCGCTGCCCGTTTCGGGGCTTTCGCTTTGCGCTATTGTAATAGCAATTCTTGCGCTTTTCGGCACAAATCCCAAAATCGCATTCAGATATTTTATTTCACTGAGCGCACCGATTCTTTTGGTGCATGGTATTATCGAAATAGCAACCTGCGTTTCCTATGTTAATATTTTTGCGGGCATTATCGGTGTGGTTATCGCAATCGCGCTCACATTTATTGCGTCAAAATTTTTGTTGCAGATTGTTAAAAGCAATTCGCTTAATTATTTTTCGTACTATGGCTTCACCGTCGGCGGTCTTACGCTGATAATAGGAATAATCGAAATCATCGTAAGAAAATAATTCGGCAATTATAAGAGGTAAATATGGCAAATACTAAAAATAAAAATTCTTCTAAAAAACCGAATAATTCAAGAAAAAAAGAGCAGCAAATCGTTAGAGATAACAGTGCCGACATCAGCCGTGTTGCCGGCGTAGTGCTTTTTGCTCTTTCTGTGTTGTTCTTCTTTATTTCAATCATAAAAGGGCAGGGCGCTTGGCTTTTCTTACATAATCTTTATGTTGGCGCATTCGGTATGTTTGCGGCTTGGGTTTTTCCGATTTTAACCGTTGTTATAACCGTGCTCTATTCGATAAAAGATCATGAACCGAAGCTGTTGCTTGTTAAAAGCCTTGAAAGCGTTTTGATGGTGCTTTTCATTTCCGCATTTATTCATATTTGCCAAAATCAACCCGGAGATGTGTTTAAAGACGCGGTTGTCAATTCATATAATCAGGCACCGGAAATTTTTAACGGCGGCTTTTTCGGCGGAGTTCTCGGCTGGCTTATGCTCACGCTCGGCAAAGCCCCCGCCGTTATCGTTGATTTGATTTTGATTTTCGTTGTGTTTATGTTCCTAAGCGGAATAACGATAATTCAGTTTCTTAAGGGCGCGGCAAAGCCTGCAACGGCAACTTATGATAAGGTAAAGCCTGCTATTGATGAAAAAATCGAGCAGCGCAGAAAAGCAAAGGCTGCAATTGATGTGCCGCTTGATCCGGTTGCTCCCGGTGATGAAGCCGATTCAGACGATAAAAAAATAAAGACTAAGAAAAAGAAAAAGGACGAGCCTGAAATTCCCCAAACCGAGGAAATGAGGGTTTCTCAGCAAATTATTGATGATATTAACGCCGCTATGGCAAAGAAAAAGGCGGAGAAAGCACAACCCGCTCCTCAGCTTGCAGAAGAAGTTAAAACCATTGACGAAATTGTTGAAAATGTAACGGAACCGAAAAATAAAAAATCCGAAAAGGCGGAGGCGGATAAGCCTGCCGAAAAATTTGAGGTTTCGGACGACCAAATGAACTCCACGGTAGAGGATTATGTTATTCCTCCCGTGTCGCTCTTAAAGTACGCAAAGCACGCTCAGGAAAAGGATGTGAGCAACGAGCTTAAAAACAGCGCAGAAAAGCTTGTGGATACTCTTCATTCTTTTAATGTTGACGCCACTATAACCGATATCAGCCGCGGTCCGAGCGTAACGCGCTATGAGCTGAAGCCTGCAACGGGTATCCGTATTTCCAAAATAACTACTCTGACTGATGATATTGCGCTTAATCTTGCGGCAACGTCAATCAGAATTGAAGCACCTATTCCGGGCAAGGCCGCCGTCGGTATCGAAGTTCCAAACGCAATCAGAAATTCCGTTTCTATGCGGGAAATCATAGATTCCCCCGAATTTTCACGCCAAAAGTCAAAGCTTTCGGCAGGACTTGGCAAGGATATTTCCGGCAACTGCGTCTTTTGCGATGTTGCAAAAATGCCTCACCTGCTTATCGCCGGCACCACGGGATCAGGTAAATCCGTTTGCATGAATTCGATTATTGTTTCAATTCTTTACCGTGCAAAGCCCGATGAAGTTAAATTCTTGATGATAGACCCCAAGCAGGTAGAATTTTCAAAATATGTAGGCATTCCGCACTTGCTTGTTCCCGTAGTAACCGATGCGCGCAAGGCTTCCGGTGCGCTCGGATGGGCGGTTTCGGAAATGCTTCAGCGCTATGCCAAATTCTCCGAAACAGGCGTTAGGGATATAGAGGGCTACAATAAATACGTGCAAAAGCACGATGATATGGAGCCGATGCCTAAAATTTGCATATTTATAGACGAGCTTGCCGATTTGATGATGGCGGCGCCAAAAGAGGTCGAAGATTCCATTTGCCGCCTTGCCCAGATGGCGCGTGCCGCAGGTATGCACCTTGTTATCGCAACTCAAAGGCCGTCCGTTGATGTTATAACGGGTCTTATTAAGGCGAATATTTCATCGCGTATTGCACTTACTGTTTCTTCCCAAATAGATTCAAGAACAATCCTTGATTCAAGCGGCGCGGAAAAGCTGCTCGGCAAGGGCGATATGCTGTATAATCCCATCGGCGCAAGCAAGCCCATTCGTGTTCAGGGCTGCTTTATCAGTGATGAGGAAATTGAAGAGCTTTGTGATTTTATTAAGAATCAGGGCGAATCCGAATATGATGAAAATATTCAAAAGGAAATAGAAGCAAAGGCAGTTCAGGAAAAGAAAAGCCCGTTTGAGGGTGATGAGGAAGACAGTAATTTTGATCCGCTCTTTGAAAAAGCCGCCGAAATTGTTATGGAAACCGGCACGGCTTCAACTTCTTTCCTGCAAAGAAAGCTTTCCGTCGGTTATGCAAGGGGAGCCAAAATAATAGATCAGCTTCAGGAATACGGCGTTATCGGCCCTCCCGAAGGCAGTAAGCCGCGCCAGGTGCTTATGAATAAGCAAATGTGGCTCGAAAAGCGCGCCTATGATGAGGGCGATAATTTCACGGCGGAAAACACCGTTCAAATGCAAATTGAAGACGCAATGCCCGAGCCTCAAGAAGCGGAGCAGGAAGATGATTTGCCTTGGAACGATGCTTCCGAAGAATAATCATTATAAATTAAATTCATATGTTTTATAATAGTGCGGGCTTTTTCTGCACAAATAAGAAAGCTTCGGTGATTTTATGAGCGATAAAAACAACGGCGGCAAAAGTCAGGTTTTCATTTTGCTTGCAGTTGCCATGTTTATATTTGCCGCTGTTTTCGGCTATATTGCTTTTTCTCAGCCAAAGGTCGGCACAAAATCAAATAACGATATAAACACTGTTGTGTATTCGCCGAGCTTTTCGGATCAGTCCGTCGAAACCACGGCGCATACTTCCGATAAAATAAATCTAAACACCTGCACTGTCGATGATTTGCTTGCGATAGACGGAATAGGTGAAAGCCGCGCAAAGGCAATCGTTGCATACAGAGAGCAAATCGGCGCATATAAAAGCGTTGAAGAAATTAAGAATATAAGCGGCATCGGCGATGCAACTTATGAGGCTCTTGCGCCTTATTTAACAGTTTAGCTTATGATTAAAGAAATGTTTTCGGCTTTGTCCGATATGCTGTTTCCGAAAAGATGCGCGCTTTGCGGCGAGGTTGTTGAAATCGATGAAGATCTTTGCCCGGATTGTAAAGCGTTAAAGCGCGTTTCCGCGCCGCTTTGCCTTAAATGCGGTTGTGAAAAATCCGAATGTGTGTGCAAAAAGTCAAAGCATTCACCCGAATATAAGGCTGTTGTCGCGCCGTATTATTACGAGCACGGCGGCTGTGTTGCTAAGGGCGTTTTGAATTTGAAAATGCACGATATGCCTCAACTTGCAATCGCACAGGGCGATGAAATTTCAAAAGCCGTTTCGGATTTTTATGAGCTTGTGCATTTTGATTACGCCACATTTGTGCCGATGAGCTTTTATGCCGAAAGGCAAAGGGAATTTAACCAGGCGAAATTGCTTGCCGAAAGGGTGGGGCAAAACCTCAAAATACCGGTTAAAACCGCACTTCGTAAAAAGCATAAAACAAAAATGCAAAAGCGCCAGTCCGCGGCAGACAGATTTGTGAATATGTATAATGCCTTTGATTTGGCGGATAATGCCGATGTGGCAGGCAAAACAATTCTTTTGATTGATGATGTTAAAACAACGGGTGCAACTCTTTCTTCTGCGGCACTCACATTAAAAGCATACGGCGCCAAGGCGGTTTATTGCGCAGTTTACGGAATAGTGAAAAATCATCCCGAATGATTTTCACTCGGGATGTCTTTTAAGCTTGTTTAAATTTAAACAGTAAAAAAGCGGTTTGGCGAAATGCCAACCGCAGAAAAAACTTATCTGATTTTACGGCGCTTGTTCCGTGTAGTGGCATAAATAAAAACTGCGATGATGCGAAATGCTCACC
>ULVO01036640.1_pt1 | contig 10635 bp, 4 predicted proteins | sample 1959521 | NCBI WGS metagenome assembly ULVO01 (sample SAMEA4835788, study PRJEB28245) | human gut metagenome | biome: gut microbiome; material: fecal sample | place: Denmark | collected 2008
ACCGCGAATAAAAATTTACATTTAGAAGATAATTTGGTAAATTATTCTTTAAAATAAAATGAGATTCATATTAATCGTTTATGATTCAACCAAACAAGACAAACAGAATAGGAAAATATGCGGGAGTAAATCGCATGGCAGAAAGGGACGAACGAGAACAGCAACGGACTGTTGCGAGTGTTTTATCCCAAAGGACGAAAACTCTCCCATGCGGGAGAGAAAACGTTAAAAAAGAATCCGACGTTAATTAACGCCAGACCAAAGAAAACATTAGGCTACAAAATACCGGCATTTCTGTTTGAAAAAGAACTGCAAGTGTTGCGCTTCATTTGACATTTCTCTCTTTTTTCGGGGGCGGGTGCGATTGTCGAAAGGGAAAGGGAATGTTAAACAAAACACAAGACGTATGTGCATTGTCGCATACGTTTTTTTTACGATTTCGCTGTGCATAGAAAACAAATGCCGACAATCATACGCCGAAGTGTCGACGAAATTCAACACATAGATAAAGCACGTCGTGGTTTGGTTGTGTATAATTGTAAAATTATACAAATGGTTGACAATTTGTGCACAATGTGTGTATTATATAGTCGCTGCAAATTTATTTATTAGAATTAAAACACTATTATAAACGGTAGGTCGTTTTTCATATTCGCGGTTTTTCTTGGAATGTGTGATTTGTGGCAGAATCGACGGGGAAACTTGTTATATTTTTGTTTTTTAATGCCCCGCAATAAGTAGTATAGTGAGGGATAAAATGAAATCCAGCAAAAAAAGAATCATTAGTGTTCTTGCCATTCTTGTAATGGCAATCGTTTTGTCGTGCATTTTTGCCGCTTGCAATAAAGTCGGCGAAAAACAAGTCCCGGTGTATAAAGGCATGACAATTTCGCGTAGTTTTGCAACGTCATCTACAGCGACAGCGGCTGAGGATAACGGCAATCATTATGGACATTTCAAAGGTGACCACGATAATCGCAACGATGAGGTTGATCAAAATAAGCCTTTTGAAGATCCAAATGCGCCCAGCATTGAAGACAAAGCAAACAGCACTTTGGACGTTGTAGGTGCGGCGGAAAGCATTTATTATGCAGACAAAAATCAAGATATTTTTATAACAATCAGACTTTCAAACCCCGATAGTTACGAAATTTTGTCTTTCACGCTCAATGGAAAAAAGTATTCCAACTATATGTTCGAGAATGGCTCTGACATGGAAAATTTGGTGCTTAAAGTCAACGTGGGAGATGTCGGCGGGATTGTCGAATACACAATCGATGCGATTAAGTACGTTGACGGCACGGACATCAAAGACGTGCGTATGGACGGTGATAGAACCGTCAAAGCAGGCGTAAGAGCAGACGATCAGACCTACGTCAACGTGACAAACGAGCAAAAGACGATGACAAGCATCTCGTTTGACGCGCAAGTTGTGGATTTGTATTCACTCATTGAAAAGAGCGGCGGCTATGCAAAAGCTGTGCTGTACGATGGTGTGAATATGCTGACAAAGGACATCAACGTCGGCGAAAAGACAAACATCGTCTTTGACAATCTTACACCAAACACCGTGTATCAATACGGTGTTGTCGCCCTTTATGACAATCTTAGCGGCAACGGCGCGAAACTCAACACTCTATACAAAAAAGCAGTCTATACCGATACAATCGTGCTTTTCAAAGACATCCAAATCGGAAAAGAAAGCATATCTTGGGGATATGAATGGAATTCCGCTTTCATAAACAAGCAAATGAGTGAAATCTCGCTTTGGCAAAACGACGAAAAAGTGCATGACGTTGACACTGGCGCAACACGCATTGACGGTTTGAAATCCAACAACAAATATACCCTCAAAGCGACCTACAAAAATCTTCAAAACCAAGACGAAACCATTGCAATCGAGTTTGTTACATATGCAAAAGCAGTACCGACTGTTGAAATTGCAAACGTGCAGTCTACACAAACGGAAGTCTCGTTTGAATTGAATGTAACTGACACTGATAATGTTGGTGCGATCACAAAGATAGAACTTTTGCACGGCGATGACGAGCCTATCGTGGCAAGTGATTTGACTTCACGTTCATTTGAAAACTTGCTTTCTAACAATAACTACACCGTTAAGGTGACATATACCTATGATCTCAACGACGGAGTTGGCGAGCAACAAATCGTAAAGACAGCAGGCATAAAGACGAAAGCAAAAGCGGTTCCGACTGTTGAAATTGCAAACGTGCAATCCACACAAACCGAAATCACGTTTGAATTGAATGTAACTGACACTGATAATGTTGGTGCGATCACAAAGATAGAACTCTTGCACGGAGAAGACGCGCCTATCGTGGCAAGTGATTTGACTTCACGTTCATTTGAAAACTTGCTTTCTAACAACGACTATACTATTAAGGTCACATATGTTTATGACCTTAACAATGGTGCAGGTGAGAAACAAATTGTTAAGGCGGCAAGCATAAAGACAAAAGCGAAGGCAACACCGAGTGCAACGATAAGCAACTTAAACAGCACCCAAGGCACTATTGAGTGTGACGTGGCATACGTTGACGAAGACAGTGTCGGCAGCGTTGTTGAAATTGCGCTTTATAGATTGGAAAATAAAATCAAATCCGTGCCGTTTGCAACGCACGTATCTTTTGACGGACTTGAATCGGGAAAAGAATATAAGGTTGTTGTCACGTACAAGTATGATTTGAACGATGGAAAGGGTGACATAACCGCTAACGTTGACGCAAAATACTCAACACTTGTGGACAGCATTGTCGTGGACAGTCTTTCATTGCTCAACAACAATGTTGTCAAACTCGGTGAAGAACTCAATTTGCGCGTGTATTTTACAAACAGTTCGGAAATCGAACTTACGGGCATTTACATCAACGGACAAAAAGCTACGGTCGTTGGCGGCGATAGAATCGAAAGCGCAATTGTCAAATTTGTGCCGACCACGTCGGGACTTTGCAAGTTTGCAATTGACAGAGTGGATTACGTTATAAACGGCATAGAAGTTAATCAAACAATCGACTCAAGCGTTGAGGTTGAGTATCCTATATATAAGGATATAAATATCACATATACGCCTATAACGATAAGTAAATATGAAAACACGGGTGACGGTGTTTATCTTAGTTTTGACAATGAGGACGGCTACACCGTATTCAAAGTCAACGAAAGTGACGATTTTGTGACAGTGGACAGCGGTAGAATATTCACAAAAGATATTTCAATCACCAGCATCGAATATGGCTATGCCGACTATGGCCACACCACGCAGAGTTGCGATTTTAAAAATGACTATTGGAGTGATAGCATTCACCGCGTCACTGCACTCAAACGCATATATACCGTTGAAGATTTCTTTTCGATGACAGACGGATATTATCTGTTGATGAACGATTTGGATTTGAGAAGCGTACAAACCAAAGCGCAAATCAAACTCACGGGTATATTTGACGCAAACGGACATACAATCCGCGGACTCAGCAACGTTGTGGATACTTCAAAATATGAATATTTTGATTTGTTCCAAGGCGGCTCGATTTATGACGCGACTTTCAAAGAATTGTACGTCAGCGTAAATCACACGAGCAATGGTAACGGCTTGTACGTTCATCCGCTTGGCAACGCAAAACTTTACAATTGCACTGTGAAGGGCGACGTTGTGCTGTCCGATTCTGTCAAGTATGGGTATTTGAATATTGCGAACGATTCGACAACATATTCTCTCAACGTCACGATTGGCACAACGACGTCAACTCAAAAACATACGGCGACAAACACGCTTGTAAAAAATACGCATATTGTCGAACGCGATGACGTGTTCTATTTCGACTGCGAAGTCGGCAAAGCGTTTTTGTCGTATGCCAATAGAAACACGGCAGACTACACCGTTGAGGACGGCACTTTCTTTGTGCGCAGTTGTGCATTTGCCGATAGTGAAACACTCAGGAACATCACTATGCCCGAAAGTGTAAAGCGTGTAGGCGATTATTCTGTTTTTGCAAATTGCATTATAGAGAATGCTGTGATTCCAATCATCTTGTTACAACACTTGGATAGCGAACAGCGCAAGTATCTTGTTACATTGAGGTTGTTCTCCGACGCAGAGACTAGTATTGAAAATGATGCTTTTAGATATTGCACGAATTTAACAAGCGTAATAATTCCTGACGGCGTGACTGAAATAGGCGATTATGCCTTCCTATATTGCAGCGTTTTGACAAGCGTTACAATTGGCAACAGCGTGACGAGCATCGGTTATCAAGCCTTCTATGGTTGCAGCAGTCTTACGAGCGTAACAATCCCCGACAACGTGACGAGTATTGGCGGTTATGCCTTCTATGGTTGTAGCGACTTGACAACAGTCAATTGGAATGCAACAGCATGCACAATCGCAGGATCATCAGACTATCCTATATTTAAAAATTGTTCAAAACTGACAACAATCAACATCGGAGACAATGTAACAACCATACCGGCATATGCCTTCTCTGGTTGCAACAGTTTGACGAGTATAACAATCCCCAACAGCGTGACGAGCATCGGCGAATATGCCTTCTCTGGCTGCAGCGGCCTTACGAGCGTGACACTCGGTGGCGGCGTGACGAGCATCGGCAAAAATGCTTTCTATGATTGTGCTGGGCTCACGAGAGTTACAATAAGCAAAAATACGACAAGTATTGGAGAAGGAGCATTTGGCTCTTGTGGAAATTTACAGTATGTGTTATATGACGACACGGCAATAAGATGGGGACAAATCAATATTGAAAGCAACAACGATTGCTTATTGTCGGCTAAAAAACTTTATAATCATGACGGAAAAACTCGCACATATACGTTTGTGACAAACAGCACTCAGGAGAACTTCTCAATGTCGGGGTTGTATCTTGACGAATTGCCTGTTGTCGAAAAAGAAGGATATGATTTCTGTGGCTGGTACGATAACCAACAGTTTGACGGAGCCCGTATTACAACCCCGTACTATGATGATAAAAACACCGTGTTATATGCAAAATGGGAAATAATACACTATACCATCAAGTATGATTTTGGCGATGCAATGTCAGTTAGCAAGGCGCAGAACAATCCGCTTAATCCGTTAAGTTATACAATACTTGATGAAATTGAATTCGCAAAACCTCAGAGAAAAGGCTATACATTTGTTTCTTGGGATAAAAATATTTTGAAAGGAACTACAGGAGAAATTGTAGTCACTGCACAATGGGTTGTTGACGAGTATTCAATTGAGTACGTTTTGAACGGATGGACAAATTCCGAACGCAACAAAACGACTTACACTATCGAGGATGGAAACATAACATTATATGATGCCACTCATGACGGAAGTCTTTTCTGTGGTTGGTATTTAGATGAAGCCTGCAAGGATTTTGTTGAAATAATTAGCGCGGATGAATTAAAGAACTACACCGTATACACAAATCCCACAAATTTCGCAACAGCAGGTTTATCTATTCAAAATGACACCATAACCGGCTACAATGGGACGGAAAAAGAAGTTTCGATACCATCATACTACAGAGGAAAACCGGTATTGAAAATAGGTAAAGACGCATTTAATAGCAACGCAAACATAAGAAAGGTAGTGATCCCTTATGGCATCACGGTAATAGGAGATAGCGCTTTTTATTGCAGCGGGCTGACAAGTTTGGATATTCCTGACAGCGTACATACGATAGAATACGCCGCATTTATGGGTTGTTTCGGGATTGATGTTCTTTGCATTCCAAACAGTGTGAAAACAGTCGAAGACGCAGCTTTTAAAGGATTAGGAATTGAAAGTTTAACTATCCCAAATGGCTGGGAAACGATTGGAATAAACATATTTTCCTATTGCAATAAACTTACAAGCGTTACGATTCCGGATAGTGTAACAAAAATTGAGGATGCGTTTTATTGCTGTGATAACATTAAAACCGTATACTTTACAGGCGATATTACTGCATGGTGTGGAATTGATGGACTTGAAAATGTTATGTCAGATACAACATCTTTGTATATAAATGGCATTCAGCCCTCGGGAGATTTGGTTATTTCAGAGAGCGTTACGACAATCCCGTCTTATGCGTTTGTGAATTGTGTCGGTTTGACAAGCGTTACAATCCCCGACAGTGTTACAAGCATCGGCGATTATGCCTTCTCTGGTTGCACTGGTTTGATGAGTATCACAATTCCAGGCAGCGTGACGAGCATCGGCAGTTCTGCTTTCTATGGGTGCACTGGTTTGACAAGCATTGTAATTCCTAACAGCGTGACGAGCATTGGCGATTCTGCCTTCTTTAATTGCAGCAGTTTGACGAGTATAACAATTCCCAGCAGCGTAACGAGCATCGGCAAGAAAATGTTCATGTGTTGTTATAATTTGAGTACTATCAATTTTGAGGGTACAATTGAGCAATGGAATGCCGTGGCGAAGGGCAAAGATTGGAATATAGACGTGCCAAGCACATGCCAAATCGTCTGCATAGACGGAACAATTTCAGTTGGCAATGTGGAATAAGCATTGCATCTTTGGATAGATTGCCACATCACTTTGCTCCTCGTAATGACAGCGGAGGAGATAAAATCGAAAAGCAGTAGGTGATTTGGCAAAAGAAGTGCAACACTTGCGGTTGTTGTTCAAACAGAAATGCGGGTGTTTTGCGGACTAATATTTTCTTTGGGTCTGGCGTTAATTAACGCCGGATCCTTTTTTAATATTTTCTCTCTCACACGGGAGAGATTTTGTCCTTTTTGGAAAAACTATCGCAATAGTTCGTTGCTGTTTTTGTTTGTCACTTTATGCCACGCAATATGCATCCGCATATTTTCCTATTCTGCCTGTATTATTTGGTTGAATTATAAGCGATAAATATGAAATGCCTTTTTATTTTAAAGTATAATTTGCCAAATAAGTACGCGAATAAAAATTTACATTTAGAAGATAATTTGGTAAAATTACATACAAAGAAACAGCTGAGGTGATTTATGAAAAAAAGTCAACTGCAAAAATATGCGAAACTTATCGCAAGAAAGGGCGTCAACGTACAAAAAGGACAAGACGTCCGCGTGAGAGCGTGTCCCGACCAACTCGACTTTGTGAGAATGGTCGTGGAAGAATGTTATAAGGCGGGCGCGGGCAAGGTCACCGTCGAATGGGAATACAATCCCGTGACGAAAGCGACCTATAAATACTGCAACCTCGACGCGCTTTCCCGCACAGAAAAGTGGGAAGAAGAGAAGTATAAACACTTTGTCGAAACCCGTCCCGCACGGATATTTATAGAGTCCGACGATCCCGACGCGTTGAAGGGCGTAAATCAGGAAAAAGTCGCGAAAGCGCAGCAGGCAAGGGCAATGGCGTTCAAGCCGTACCGCGACCAACTTGACAACCATTATCAGTGGTGCATAGCGGCGGTGCCGGGCGTAGAATGGGCGAAAAAGGTGTTCCCGAACGACACGAAAAACAAGGCTGTCGAAAAGTTGTGGCAGGCGATTTTGTTCACGTCCCGCGCCGACGGCGAAAACCCCGTGAAAGCGTGGAACGAGCACAACAAGGACATTAAGGAACGCTGCGACTATTTAAACTCCATGAAAATAAAAGAACTGAAATATAAATCGTCAAACGGCACCGATTTCAGAGTGGGGCTTATCGACGGCTGTAACTTCCTTGGCGGCAAAGAAGACACGCTTGAAGGAATCGAATACAACCCGAATATTCCAAGCGAGGAAGTGTTCACGTCGCCCATGCGCGGCAACGCCGACGGAAAAGTCGTCGCAACAAGACCGCTGTCTTATCGCGGGGAGCTTATCGAGAATTTCAGTGTGACTTTCAAGGACGGAAAAGTCGTTGACGTCAGTGCGGAAAAGAACGAAGATTTGTTGCGCTCCATGATTTCGATGGACGAAGGCGCGGCATATCTCGGCGAATGCGCGCTCGTGCCTTACGACTCTCCCATCAGAAACTCGGGCATCACTTTTTACAACACGCTGTTCGACGAAAACGCATGCTGCCATCTCGCGCTCGGCAGAGGCTTCAACGAATGTCTGGAAGGATACGCAAATCTTTCGTTTGACGAATGCAAGGAAAAGGGCATAAACGACTCGCTCATTCACGTCGACTTTATGATCGGCAGCGAAGATCTGGAAATCGAGGCGGTCACCCGCGACGGAAAAACCGTAAAGATCTTTGAAAAAGGGAACTGGGCGTTTTAGGAGTTATATTTGCTTCGCAAGTTATATTTGCTTCGCAAGTTTAATTTGCTTTGCAAGTTTAATTTGCTTTGCAAGTTATATTTTGACTCCGTCAAAGTTAAGATGTTTTTTATTATTATAGTACACGAAGTGAAATAAATAAAATTGACACGTAAAGGCGAAAGTGATATTATTTTCATATTCAGGGAGATATTTGTACAATGACGCTTGACGAAGTACACGTTAATCAAAGCGCGGTAATAACGAAAGTCGGGGGCGAAGGCGTTTTGCGCGGTCGTCTTCTTGACATGGGGCTTATCCCGAAAACCGCCGTTACGGTGATAAAATATGCGCCGATGGGCGATCCTATCGAGATTCGCCTGCGCGGATACGAACTGACAATCCGCAAAGACGACGCGAAAATGATTGAGGTAAACGCCTTATGAAATTCGCGCTTGTCGGCAATCAGAATTGCGGGAAAACCACGTTGTTCAATCAACTGACGGGGTCGAATCAGCACGTCGGCAATTTCCCGGGGGTTACGGTCGATTCAAAGTTGGGCGTTGTGAAGAAGCACGACGACTGCGTTATCGTCGATCTTCCGGGCATTTATTCGTTGCGCCCGTACACGACGGAAGAAATCGTCACGCGCGACTTTATTCTGAACGAAAAACCCGACGGCATAATAAACATTGTCGACGCCACCACGATCGAGCGAAATCTTTATCTCACGACGCAACTTATGACAATGGATATTCCTATGGTCATTGCGTTGAATATGATGGACGAAGTGCGCGGAAACGGCGGCACCGTCGATATTCAGAAAATGTCGGATATGATGGGCTGTCCCGTCGTGCCGATATCTGCCGCGAAAAACGAGGGCGTCGACGAGCTTATCGACGTCGTTATCAAAACCGCAAAAGAACAGATCAAACCCAAAGTAAAAGATATTTGCGAAAGCGACAGTCCCGTGCACAGATGCCTGCACTCGGCAATCCACCTTATCGAAGACCACGCGAAAAGCGCGGGCATTTCGGGAAGATTTGCCGCGATGAACCTTATCACGACGGGCGGCGACTTCGACAAACGTCTGAACCTTGACGAAAACGAAAAGGAACTTCTGGAACACAGCGTCGTCGAGATGGAAAACGACACCGGGCTTGACCGCGACGCGGCGATGGCGTCGATGACGTACGACTTTATCGAAAAGGTCTCGCGCGAATGCGTCGTGAAACCGCACGAGTCGAAAGAACGCCTGAAAAGCGAAAAAATCGACAAAGTACTGACGAATAAATACGGCGCGATACCGCTGTTTATCCTTATTATGGCGGCGATTTACTTGCTCACGTTTCAGGTTATCGGCAAATATATCGGGCTCGGCATCGAGATGGGCATCGACGCGCTGGACAAAGTTGTCGTAAAAGGGCTCACGAAATTCGGCACGAATCCTGCAATTATCGACTTTCTGGACAAAGGATTGTTCGGCGGGCTTGGCGCGGTCGTGTCGCTTTTGCCGTACATAGTAGTTATGTTTATGTTCCTGTCGCTCCTTGAAGACAGCGGATATATGGCGCGCGTTGCGTTTATTATGGATAAACCGCTCAGAAAACTGGGCTTATCGGGGCGCAGTTTCGTGCCTATCATCGTCGGATTCGGCTGTTCCGTCCCCGCGATTATGAGCACCCGTACCCTTGCGTCCGAGCGCGACAGAAAAATGACGATCGGACTTATTCCGTTCATCAGCTGTTCGGCAAAGGCGGTCGTGTATTACGCGGTCGTAAATTGCGGCGTGTTCAAGTGGTGGCAGCAGTCGCTGATTATCGTCGGGCTGTACGTATTCGGCATCGTTTTGGGGATTCTGACGGCGTTTGTGTCCGGGAAACTTATTTTCAAGGGCAAGCCCGTACCGTTCGTTATGGAACTTCCGAATTATCGTCTGCCGTCCGCAAAAAGCGTACTTCTTCTTATGTGGGAGAAGTCGAAAGACTTTCTGACGCGCGCGTTTACGGTCATCTTCCTTGCCACGCTTGTCGTATGGTTTTTGCAGGCGTACAACAGCCGCATTATTTTCATCACCGACGGCGTTGAGGACAACGTGAGTTTATTGGAACATATCGGCAATTTCCTTGCGCCGGTGTTTAAGCCGCTCGGTATGAACGACGGTAAAATCGTTTCCGCGCTCATTGCGGGATTTACGGCAAAAGAAGCGGTTGTAAGCACGATCGAGATGCTTGCGGGAAGCGGCGGAATGACGGCGTTGTTCACTTCGGTACCGGCGTTTTTGTCGTTTTTGACGTTCGTGCTTTTGTATACGCCGTGCGTCGCGACCGTCGCAACGATGCGAAAAGAGTTGGGTTCCGTATGGAAAACCGCCGTTGTCGTCGTTTATCAGTGCGCGCTTGCGTGGGTTTGCTCGTGCATAGTTTATCAGATCGC
>ULVO01042497.1_pt1 | contig 10589 bp, 8 predicted proteins | sample 1959521 | NCBI WGS metagenome assembly ULVO01 (sample SAMEA4835788, study PRJEB28245) | human gut metagenome | biome: gut microbiome; material: fecal sample | place: Denmark | collected 2008
TCGCACCTGGAAGTCCGGAACACCAACAGAACGCTCTGTACTGAGGCATAAGCCTGAAATTATTTCACATAAGAAACTCCGACATATCCTTGCCGGCGAGGAGGCCGTCACGGATCTCGGTGGAGGAGATGTCCACTATGGGAGCGTCTATGACCTCTATGTTGTAGGAGCGGATGAGGGTTTCCTCAAGGCTTCTCATTCCGTCTGGGACAATCTCTTCGGAATCAAGGACATAGGGTGCGGGGAAATCCTTGCACTCCTCGATCAGCTGACGCTTGATGCTGTCCACGTCGTAGCCTTTGCGCGGATAGACAGTCACACCATATTCAGAAAGAATTCTCGGAAAATCTCTCCAGCGGCGGATGCTCTGAAGGTTGTCGGCGCCGATGACAAGCGTGAAGTCGTTGTCCGGCTCCCGCTGCTTGAGCGCGTCAAGAGTCCTGATCGTGTAGTGCGGCGGATCCATCCTGAGCTCGATATCGTCCACCCAGACGTGCAGCTCAGGGTGACGCTTGACGGCGGCCACGGCAGCCTCGTAGCGGCTCTCGCCGGATTCGGCGCTGATTGAATCCTTCAGAGGGTTCTTCGGGGACACAACGAGATACACCCAGTCATATTCCTTCTCCCTGGTAAGGTACTCCATTATGGCCTGATGACCGATGTGCAGGGGATTGAAAGACCCCGAGTAGACGGCTATCTTCACGGATTCCTTAGATGAATGTTGAGTAGTTCAGCTTTCCATCGTCAAGAAAGTCCTCGACAACCTTTTCCACCTCGGCGAACGCGGTCTTTAGGTCATCGTTGACAAGCACATAGTCGAATTTCGGAGCGTAGGTCATCTCCTCGGCCGCCTTGGCGACACGCTCCTCGATGGCCTCCGGGGAGTCGGTTCCTCTTTTGACGAGCCTTTCCCTCAGAGCCTCCACGGACGGAGCCTGGACGAATATGGACAGAGCCTTGTCTCCGAAATATTTCTTGAGATTGACTCCTCCCTTCACATCGACATCGAATATGATGACGTGGCCGGCCGCCCATATTCTTTCGACCTCAGACTTGAGAGTCCCGTAGAAATGATCCTCGTAAACTTCCTCATATTCAACGAAAGAGTCCTTGGCGATCAGCTCGCGGAACTTCTCCGGGGTGACGAAGTGATATTCCTTGCCGTCCCGCTCGGCGCCGCGCGGAGCCCTTGAGGTGGCGGAGATCGAGAACTCCATCTGATCCTTGTATATTCCAAGAATATGGTTGACTATCGTGCTTTTGCCGGACCCCGACGGGGCGGAGAAGATCAATACTCTGTTGCTCATTTGATTTATGAATATTTTCGTGTGTCTGCAAAGGTATCATTTTTTGCGGAAAGTTCAGAATCTTCTGTGAAAATGTGAGGAAATATGCCCGTAATTCTCTCAGCCAACGGCCGTACCGGGTGGTTAAACGTTTTAGCAAAATAATTGATTATTAAAAAATTATGTTTATATTAGCCCCCGCTTTGGTAAGTGGCGAACAATAAGTTGCTACCGGGCAAGATGTTGTTTGTATTTCTTGAACAACTTTTTAAGTAAAGATTTATATACGATTGACAGGTATGTATAATAGATGTTTGACCACTGTCCTTTCGGCTTTGCTGGCGTTTTCCGCTTGGGAGATGCCGACGCTTTGCGGTGGCGGAGACGCTCTCGCGCGGACGCAGGACCCGCAGGGGAGACTTGTGAAAGGAACCGTCACCTCGAATGACGGCGAGCCTCTGGCCGGGGCTTTTGTCTATGTGAAGAACTCAAAACTGGGTGTGAACACCGATCTTGACGGGCATTACGAGATAGCGGCCCCGGTGGAAGGAAAAAGCTATGTGCTTGTCTTCCAGTTTCTTGGTATGACCACCAAAGAGTTTACGGTCTCCGGGCCGAAGACCTTGAATGTCAGCCTTATGGACGATTCAAGCCTTGAGGAGGCCGTCATCGTCGGAGCCTATGGTGTCAAGCAGAAAAAGGAGGATATGATCGGCAGCGCCTTTCAGGTCAACGCCGACGCTCTCAAGGACAAGCCTAAGGCCAGGATTGACAATATCCTGAACGGACTTGTGCCGGGACTCCTTGTGGAGAACAATACCGATGCGGCCGGTTCGACAAGAGGCCGTCTTAATGTAAGGGTCCGCGGCAACGCCTCCCTGTCGGCTTCCAACGAGCCGCTGTGGATAATTGACGGCGTGCCTACCTACACGGGTGGAAGAAACAACCTGATGCCTGGAATGTCCACCTCTGTCTCACCTCTTTCATTGATCGATCCCAACGACATCGAGAGCATAACCGTCCTCAAGGACGCGGACCAGACCACGATCTACGGAGCCAACGGCGCGAACGGAGTCATCCTCGTCACGACCAAGAGGGGAGTGGCCGGGAATATGCCGCTGAAGGTCTCGGCTACAGTCAATTATGGAGTGGCCGCTCCTGACAAAAGCACGATGGTCAAGGTGATGAACGCCTCGCAGTACCTTGAGGTGGCGAAGGAAGCGTGGGTCAACGGCGGCAACAAGATGTCCGACTTCCCTTACCAGGACAACGACTACAACTCCTACAGCACCACCTCGACCGATTGGTTCAATGAATATATAGGGTTGGGTTCGACGCTTTATGCCTCTCTGTCCCTCTCGACCGGTACCAAGAAGGCCAAGACCTACGTCTCAGGATCATATTACCGCAACGAGAACACTGTCAAGGCCGATGAGTCCCAAAGGTTCTATCTCAGGATGAATCAGGACTATGACCTTACCGAGCGTCTGAAAATGGGCGTTTCGCTTATGGCGACCTACAACAACGATGATCTTTTCCCTCTCAGCTATGAGTATCTGGAAAACCTTCCGATCTTCTCTCCGTACCTGGAGGACGGCAAGACCTGCAGGCTTTACAACAAGATCTGGAGCGACACGGGCAAGGATTTCATAATGAAGAAGTTCCTCGGCAACAAGCTGCCGAACAGGGAGTACAACGACAACATCCAGAACTCCCTGAAGACCATCGGCAACTTCAAGCTGGACTGGACCATCATCGACGGCCTCAAGTTATCAAGCGTGTTCGGGGTCGAGTACCAGCACCATCACGGAAGTCTGTACTATTCCCGTCAGACATTGGCCGGGATGCTGGACGGCAAGCCTGTCGGAGAGTCCCGCAGGGAGGACGCCACCTATTTCAACTGGACAAACACCAACAAACTGGACTTCTCCAAGAAGTTCGGAAGGCACTCCGTAGGCGTTTACGCGGGTCTTGAACTTCATCATTCCGGCTACAACACCGCCTACGCCTCCGGTTCGGGCTTTATGAACGACCACATCAAGGAGATCAGTTATGCCGAGAAGGACACTCGTACCGGCGGCAGCTCGGCCTCGGTCTCAAGGACGATGTCCTATTTCGCGAGGGGAACATATTCCTACGACTCACGGTATTATATTTCCGCCAACTTCCGCCGTGACGGCAACTCGTCTTTCGGCAAGTACAAGAGATGGGCGCGGTTCTGGTCGGTAGGCGCTTCCTGGAACATCCACAAGGAGGCGTTCTACGATGTGGACTGGCTGAAGGTGATGAAACTCAAGGCTACCTATGGCACGTCCGGGAACTCCAGGATCGACACCTCGGTCGCCGCGGGGGCATATTCCTACGATGATTCCTATTCTTACATCGGTGTGACCGGGGCCACGCTTTCCACCGTGCCGAATCCGGGTCTTTCCTGGGAGACGACCAGAATGATCAATCTCGGTCTGGACGCCCAGATCGGCAGGGTACTGGATGTCGAGGTCGAGTACTACAACAATGTCACGAAGGATCTCCTCAGCAGGATCTATGTCTCCAGGACAATCTCGGATGACAGGATCTACGCTAACGTTGGGCGGATAAGGAACTCCGGATTCGAGATCAACCTTACCAGCCACAACATCGCCCGCAAGGATTTCGAGTGGAACACGACGCTCAACTTCTCGCACAACTCCAACAAGATCCTTGAATTGTACAACGGCATCCAGACCGGGTTCACCAACAGTGTCTGGAAGGAAGGCTATGACTCAAACACTTGGTACCTTGTGCGTTGGGCTGGTGTCGATCCTGCGGACGGAATGCCGATGTGGTACGACAAGGATGGGAATCTGACAAAGACATATTCCACAGACGACCGTGTGGCGGACAAGAGCGCGACACCGATCGGTTTCGGAGGGTTGATCAATAATCTCACGTACGGGAACTGGTCGCTTTCGTTCCAGATCAACTATGTGATCGGAGGGTATTCACTTCCGACGTATGCCTCAAGGTTCATCAAGGATGGCTACGACATCACCTCCGGCAACCAGGCTGTCGAGGTCTATTACTACCGTTGGACGACTCCAGGCGAGGCTTCCCGGTACCCGATCGCGTCGCAGAAGACAACCAGTTCGGCAAGGTACTCGACAAGGTTCCTCTACAGCAAGACGAACTTCAACCTGAGCAATCTCACCTTGTCCTACAGGTTGCCCAAGCCGGTGATCTCCAAACTGAAAGTGGAGGGGGCGACCGCCACGCTGATCTGCGACAACCTCTATCTTTTCACTCCGGGCCAGAGCCGGAAGTACAACTCGTACAAGACCCTCAGCAACGGCTACCCTGTGACCAGGACCATCACCCTTGGCCTTAACGTTTCATTCTGATGACAGCACTATGATGAAGACAATATATTCAAAGATAATGACTTTGGCCGCCGTGGCCACGCTTTCGGCCTCCTGCGGCTTCCTTGAGGTGGAGCAGGTGGGCAAGAGCGACATTGACACCTATTTCTCGGAAGTCTCGGCTCTCCAGCCGGCTCTGAACGGATGTTACCATCTGTTATATTCATTCTACGACAGGGAGATGCTGGCCTATCCGGAGGTCACCGGCGACCTTGTGGATCTTTCCTCCAACAACGCGACCTGGACGAACCAGTACAATTTCATCTCCACCTATCTTGAGGAGACGACGGCTGTGGGTTACATCTGGAAACTGGGATATTCAGTCATCCAGAACGTTAACTACATCATCACCTACGCTCCGGACCTGAGGAAAAAGAACCCTGACAGCGCATCCGTGATCGACAACATCCTGGCCCAGGCCTATTTCCTGCGCGCCCTGACGCACCTGGACATCTGCCTCACCTATGCCCAGAACTACACGTACACATCTGATGCGTCGCACCTCGGTGTCCCGGTGATGACCAGCATTCCGGTCGTGACCGACAAGATGAGGCGAAGCACGGAGCGGGAGGTATATTCCCAGATCATAGCCGATCTGGAAAAGGCTCTCTCGACATTCACGGCGGACTATTCTTTCAATGAATATTTTGCCTCTCCGGCCGCCTGCAAGGCTCTTCTGGCCCGCGTCTATCTCTATATGAATGAATATTCCAGGGCCGCCTCCCTGTCCGCCGAAGTGATGAAGGAGTTCCCTCTGACAGCGCGCGAGAAGTACAGGAATATGTTCGTGAACGTGGCGACGCGGGGAGGGGAGTCCATTCTCCGGCTCAATGGGTACGATCAGTCGGATTTCATCAGCGACCTTTACTATTACGAGAGTCCGTCCGCAAGGCCTTCCGCCAAGTTGAAGGAACTCTTCACCGATGAGCGTGACGTTCGTCTTACGCTGTTCCGCCACACCGCGAACAGCGGTCAGACCGGCCAGGCGGTGGACTATGATAACGTCTGTATGAAGTTTTATTGCACCGACGAGACGACCAACAAACTGGACAGGCACTTCGATCCGTTCATCCTGAGGTCGTCGGAGATGTACTTGATCAACGCCGAGGCGAATTACGAACTTGGCAACACATCTGTGGCTGCCGATGACATCAAGGCCTTGGAGGCCAGGGCTTTGGGCGTGGATGCCTCTGAGGTTGTGATTGACTTGGCCTCTTTGGAACTGACCATCCAGAATGAGAGGATGAAGGAACTTTGCTTCGAGGGGCACCGCCTTTTCGACATCACCCGCCGTCACGAGAATCTCAGCCGCTCCCGCAACTCGACCTCATCCGTCTTGTTCCTGAAATATCCTGACTACCGTTTTGTCCTCCCGATTCCGTACCTGGAGCTTGAGTCCAATCCGGAGATGGAACAGAATCCTTCATCTAATTGATGGTTAATATATTGACAATGAATATGAAAAAGAATATATTGCTGATGGCTTTGTCAGCCGTTCTGGCTGTTTCCTGCACGAAGGAACTGCCGCTTTATGACACTCCGTTCTTCAGCATCGCCACCCAGGACGGCGCTTCGACCGCCGTTGTCGGCTCGGATGTCGAGAATGTCAACACCTATTATGTCACGATGAGTTCCGTCTCCCGTGGCGATAACGCTGTCGTTGATTTCACGGTCACTCCTGGTGCAGGGCTTAAGGAAGGCGTTGACTATGAGATCGTCACCCAAGGCTCGTCGCTGACATTCCTGCCGGGAATCTACAGGATGCCGATCCGTGTCCGTTGGAAGGAGCATTCGCTGGACGATTCCGCCGACAACACCCTGACCATCGCCCTGACCGGAGGGACGGACGGTTTCTGTCTCGGAATGCCTGGACCAGATGCCAAGTTCAGCAGACTGGTCATCACAAAGAAGAATCTTTACAATTAATTATTAATGGTTTTATCGTTATGAAAACTGCTAAATTTCTGTGCGCCGCGGCTATTGCCGCTTTGACAGCGCTTGTCTCCTGCAACAAGGACCCAGACATCCCTGAACCCCTCGTGAAGAGTTTCGGTTTTTATGCTTCCGACAACGTCGGCCGGATTGATTCTGACTGCGTGGGAGCGGTCTCCGGTACAGAGATCACCGTGGGCGTGCCTCCGACAACCGACCTTAGTGAGCTTGTGGCGCGTTTTACCACGAATGATGGCAATATCGTGTCTGTCGGCGGAGTCGCTTTGATTTCCGGGCAGACTGTACAGGACTATTCCGCACCAGTCTCTCTTAAGGTTGAGGATGAGGAACTTAAAGCCAGCGTGCTTTACACTGTCAAAGTCAGTCTTAATCCGGACTCCGATCCGAAACTGACATCGTTCAAGTTCGAGTTGGTGAATAATCTTGAGGCCGTCGGAGAGGACATCGAAGGTGAGATTTCCGGAGACGCCATATCCGTGCCGATGATCAAGGCTGCCGACAAGACCAAACTCGTGGCCACATTCACAACCACTCCTACCAACGTTGTCAAGGTTGGTGACGCTGTTCAGGTCAGCGGTGAGACGGCCAATGACTTCACGAATCCGGTTGACTACATAGTCTCCAACAGCGACGGCAGCAAGAGTGCGCTCTACTCCGTGTCGATCAGGACTGTGAACGGAAAGTTGGAGCCGATCGTGACATATTCGGAGCGTCCGGTAGCAGGTGCGGTACTTCGCGTGGATCCTTTCAACAAGAGCCCGTACATTGCTTTCAAAGAAGCATCAGTGTCAGGTGCGGAGTCTGCAAGCGCTGACAAACTTACAGTGGTTAATTTTGTTGATGGCGCTTGGAATGTTGTCGGGAGTGCTGGGTTCAGCAACAAAGTGGCAAAGGAACATTTTGACTTTGACATAGACTCCAAGGAAGGCCTTTATGTGGCCTATGCCGATAACGAGGCTAGCCCTAAGAGCGCTAAGGTGATGGGTTACTCTGGCGGATCCTGGTCTTTGGTCGGCTCCGGTGCCGCCAACAATTTTATGGCTCAGAATCTGAGCCTTGCGGCCATGTCTGACAATAATCTTGTTCTTCTCCAGAAGTGCAACGCCAAGTCCGATCCATTCAAAAGAAATTATCTTGTGGCATCTTTGTTTAATGGATCATGGAAAAACGAGATGATTCTTGATATTACAGAAATGTCTGCAGCTACTGTTTGTAAGGCTAGTAATGTCGCATACGCTGTAGTAGTCCGGCGTGGAGGTAGTGTCCCATTTGATGTCCTGAAATATTCAAGCGGCTCTTGGTCTTCGCTTAGGGCTAATTTTCTTCGTGAAGGCGCTACACATACATATACTTTATTCTCTAATATTGCGGCTAAGGAAGATGGAACTGTCTATGTTTTGACTGCTGATGATGCAAGGACTAATGATGAATACCGTCTTGTTGTTGAGAGATATTCTCCTACTACTCAAACTTGGTCTGTTGTTGGAGATTATTATCCTTATGTTGTGAATAGAAGCGACAAGGTTGAATTTGCTGTCGCACCAGATGGAACTCCATATATATTATATTATGACAATGCAAATAAAAAACTAAACTTGACCTGGCTCGATTCAGAAACAAAACAGTGGGCGGATCCTCTTGTCGTTGCGACGGAACCCATCTCAGATATCAATATCGCTTTCGCCACTTCCGGTGTAGGTTACATCGCTTTCACTGACGCCAACAATGCTGAGAAAGTATTCATTTACAGATAGTCTATGTACTTTCTTGATGGTGGCGCTGTTCCTCGGGGCGGCGCCATCTTCATATTCACGTCCCTTGAGGGTCGCTTTTGTGGGGGATCCGCAGGCTGACGGGATGCGGCAGCTTGAATATTGCCGGAAAACAATCCATAAGGAGCTCCGAGAGAGGAAAGACCTTGATCTCGTGATAGTTCTGGGAGATCTGGTGAACGATCAGATCGATCTGCTGGAGCCGGCCAAGGCCAGTCTGGATTCTCTGCCTTGCCCTTGGTTATGTGTGCCGGGCAACCACGACCGTGATGTCTATCCGAAGGTTGACGGCCGGAAGCGGCCCCGGGACATCAGCACCTACCGCAAGGTGATCGGCTACGAGGACACGACTTTCATCAAGTGCGGCATCCGCTTCATCCTGATGAACGATGTGAGGCTCGGAGGGAAGGAATATGATGGCGGCTTTCGCAATTCGCAGAAGGTTTGGCTTGACTCTGTCCTGAGGGCGACACCAAGGAATATGCTCGCGGTGCTGTCCGTGCATATTCCCGTCACACAGTTCGCCGCCAAAGATTCCTTGTCCGCCATTCTGTCAGTTCATCCGAATATCCTTGTGATGAGCGGGCATACGCACAAGGTGGAAAGGAAATACCTTCATCTGGAAAATGCCGGAGCGGCCTCTTCCTCTGGTAACGATGCCCTGGATATCCCTGAGGTTCAGGTCGGTGCGACCTGCGGTTTGTTCTGGCTCGGTGTCAAGGACGAGACTGGATTCCCTGCGGCGACGATGCCATGTGGCGCTCCGAGAGGTTACTTTGTGGCAGACTTCAAGCGGAACGGGAAATATTCATTGGCATATAAAGCTGTGCTTAGGGACGATGTCGCCTCGGTCTGGGTGTCGGGTGATTCCACACTCATTGTCAATGTTTTCGGTGGAGCACCGGACGGGCGTGTCTCGGTCAGGATTCCAGGACCCAAAGGGTGGCTGTCTGCTTCCCGTGAGGAAAGGCCTGCTCCTGAAGCCCTTGCGGTCATTGAACGGAACAAGTCAATTCCACGGAAAATCGGAAAGGTGCGTAATCCTGAATATCTTCCGATGAGAAAGACGAATTCTCCTCATGTCTGGTCCCGGGTTCTTGGCTCTGATGTTGATGTTCTCAAGGTCGGTACAGTAAAGATCCGCTATCGTGATCCAGTGATGAGATTCACGATTCAGGCCGATGTAAAACGTTGCCCGTAGGCTAATTCACTAAAAATGCTTATTTTTGCAGCCGGGAAAGTTGTTCGTGTTCCTTCCAATGTGTGGAGCCGCTTCTTCCCGGTTTGTTTTTGTCTAAAGAAAGGCGGTTTTGGCAAGGAAAAAGCAAAGTTCTTCTGTTCCGGATCCGGAATATCTTAAAATGCGCAAGGCTTCCCTCCGGCGCACTCATCGTCAGGTGATCTACCTGAACGATAAGGAATTAGCTGCCGTGAAGGAGTATTGTGACCGTTTCGGTGTCAAGGAACGTTCCACAATCTTCCGCGAAGCCGCGATGGAGCGCATCCTTGCTCAGCTGGACGACAGCCATCCGACGCTGTTCTGATGAACAGCGTCGGATTCTCCGACCTTCCTAACCCCCTGCACCCCCTTCCAGGTGGACAAACGGCCTTCCGGCCGGTCGGCAGAAGCCGCCTTGTCGCTTCGCTCCGGAAGTTCTGATGAGCGGCTCTGCACGAACGTCCAGACACGTACGTCGTGCCGCCATATTCATAAAAGCCAGTCACTGGAGTGGCGACGGCTTCCCCGTTTTCGCCACACCATAGGAACTGCCGCCACAATTTTATGTTTTTTATGAATAATTACGTTTTTGTGAGCGATCTTCGTGAACCGTCATATTCAAGTAAACCAGGGACTTGAGACGAGTGCGGCTGCCGGTGGGTGATGTTTGCAGAACTCGCCAAGCCTGAATGAAAGAAGTTGACTAAAACAGCGGACTTGAGCGAAGTGACCGAGAATGTAAACCCATTCACTATGCATCTTCGGATCTGGTACAAAGTGACTGAAGGCAGCGAATATTACAATGTGACTGGCGGTAGCTAATATCACAAAGTGATTGGATGTGGCTAATGTAAAGGTCACCCTCTTTATAAAAGTCTGATTAACAATACATAAAAAACAAGGGTCCTATATAGGAGTTGGCTAACATTTCTCTTATAACGCTGATATTTAAATAATTGCGCAC
>ULVO01034693.1_pt1 | contig 10587 bp, 10 predicted proteins | sample 1959521 | NCBI WGS metagenome assembly ULVO01 (sample SAMEA4835788, study PRJEB28245) | human gut metagenome | biome: gut microbiome; material: fecal sample | place: Denmark | collected 2008
TGACATAAGCCCGACGGAGGACAGTCCGAACGAAAGTCCGTTTCCTGCCGCGACTGCACCGCACGGTACGGACGGAAGCTCGCTCGGCACGGGAAGAGGTGCGGGTGTTTCAGGCATCGCCGAAGGTGTTTCGGAGGCGGGCACAGCAGGGGGCTCGGGCGGGACGGGGTTCGACTCTTTTTTTAAAGACAGGCAGACGATAAGCCCGGCGGCAAGAAGAATTGCGACTGCCGCAATCAATATGCCGCGTCGCCTGAGATTTTTTACAAACCCACCTGCGGGGGTAATGTTTCGGTGATTCGTATCTTTTTTTATTTTTTTCATGTAAGTTCCTCAGTTTTTATTGGATTGTACCCAAACTCAAATTGTTCAAAACCAATCCCAAATCTTGCGGGACACGGCATCAGAAGCGTGAACCGCGCTTTTTTTCGACTGCTGCGGCATAACGCACGGCATCGCGCACGGCCTCGAAAGGCGAGTCGGCTGCCGCAAATATCTCATTGCGTAAAGATAAAAAGAGTTCAGAATCATTTGCGGCAAAGGCAATTGCTTCTGCGGTCAGTTTTCTGTTGCCGGTAAAATTTCGCCCGACAAGGCTTCGTGCCTGCGCTGCGTCGCCGGTGATGAGCCGTTTGAGATTAAAAACATCGTTCAAATTGATTTCGTCACCGTTTGCCGCACGAAAACTCTCCGTATCGGCGGGCGGAATTTTCGCGTTGCGCGGGCAGGCATATTGGCAAATTTCACATCCGATAAAAGTTTTCTGCATGGCGCGAACGCTGTCCGGATGCTGCGCGGTTTCCATTTGCAGCCGCATACAGCGTTCGGTCGTCAATCCGTTTTCGGATATTGCACCGGTGGGGCACGCGTTCATGCAGAGGGAGCAATTACCGCATTCGCTTTGACGAGTGTTCAACGAGGGAAGGACGGTCAGCAATTCGGAAAGTGTTTCGGGCGGAATTTCCCGAACCGCAAACGTAAGAAGAACGATCCGCGTTCCGAATTCGGGCAGTGCAATCAATGAGTTGCGGCATTTAATGCCGATGCCTTCCGCTTCAAGCTGCATTTTGACGGGAATATCGGTTTTTTCGACGTGAATTCCCGCAGCGGTCAGGGCTTCCGCCAGTTTTTTTGCACTGTGATAAGCGCGGTTGGATGCAATGTAGTATGCAGGTATACGTTCGCCAGCCGTAAACGGCGCATAGGGGTACACAAGCACCGCAATGCTGTTTGCCCATGGATATGCTGTCGGAGCATCGGCGGTAAGATTGAATCGGTTGCGGCCGAGGTCAAATTTGCGCGGCGTTGTAAAAAACACCTGTAAGAATCCGTAATCGGCGGCTGCCGTTCGGAAAACAGTCCGCAAATCGCAGGGGGAAACAGCGTGGGGAGTGGGTGCTGACTGCATACGGTGCGCTCCTTTCTGTTCGATTTAATCCGTTTTGCGGTCGGTTCAATATGCGGACGGATTCCTCTTTCGTCCGTAAATTGCAGCAGTCAAACGCGCAGACGGGCGGATGAAGAATATATGTCAATTGTACCATACGATACCAATATCGGCAAGAGGGAACGGAAACGAAGAATGAAACAGAAAGCGAAACCTGTTCAAATTGAACATAATAATATATTTAACGGAAAACGGCAAAAGCGCGGGATAATCGGGTCATTTCACGATAACACAAGTGAAAGAAAAAATAAGGAGATACAACCATGGACACGAAAGAAATCAATGCAGCCGTTAAATGCGCAGTGGAAACAACGCAGCAGCCGCCCTCTTTTTTCATTCACGGTTCATCCGTGTTTGCACTGGAAACCGAGGCAGTTAAAACCGCAGAGACGCTGAAAAGATGCGAAAACATGTTTTTTCGCGGAATCGTTAAGTATTTTTCAATCAAAATGCCCTATTTTTCGGATATGGCAGGTTCGGAAAAATTCCTTGCGCGGCTTGACGAAAGCATGAACACAGCGGCGGACTTTTACAGCGAGTTCAAAGGTGTTGTGATAATTGAACTTTCGGAGGAATGGGCAAAGAAAGGCATCAACGATGCGTTCTCATGCCTGCCGGGCTATATCGGAATGCATAAATGCATTTCGTACATTGTCATTATTGAAGCGGAAAAAGAGTCGGCATCGATTGACGATATGAGGAGAGCTTTGAACGGAAGCACGATTTGGATCGATATACGCATGAAAACGGCGGAAATAGGGCAGTGCATAAATCTTTTCTTCAAAACGGCGAAGGAAGTCGGAATGACCGTTTCGGATGCCGCTTCAAAAGAGCTTAAAAAAACACTTGAAAATGCCGATGTTTCCGTTTTGCCGCTTGATCAGGTTGTTCTTCGAACGGTGCAGCAAATAAAGCTGAACAAACAAGTCAAGAACGCCAACCCTGTTATTGAAGCGGGCGATTTGGATATAATGCCTCAAAAAAGGACGTGTGAAAGGCGAGGCCGCATCGGATTTTCTGCAAAGGAATAAGGAGGAACACAATATGCTGAGTGATGGATTGAAGTATCAGGATTCAAGGATGGCGACTTGCGAAGAGATGAAGCAGGATCTTGCGCCGTTCGCATTGCATGATGCGGCTGCAAAGTCCAAGGGCGGGCCGGTGCTGCTGCGCGACGGCGACACGGTTTATACAGATCCGAGTGATTCGCATTCGTTGATAGTCGGGGATACGGGTTCAATGAAGACGCTGCGATTCGTGCTTCCTCTCATTTATTCCTGTGCGGCGGCGGATGAATCAATGGTTATTGTTGACCCGAAGGGCGAGCTTGCGCGGAAATCCGAAAGTTTTCTTTCCGCGAAGGGCTATAAAACAGTTATCATCAACATGAGGGATCCGCAGCGTTCGCCCGACACATGGAACCCGATGGGGGTTATAGAGAGGGCGTACAAAAGCGGGGAAGAGGGGCAGCAAAAGGCCGTTTTGCAGCTTAATGATATGCTGAACGACATTTTCTTTCGAAGAGTCGATACAAAGGATCCCTATTGGAACGAGTCCGCAGGGCAGCTTGCTCTGGGCATATGCCTGCTGCTTCTTGCATTGGGCGAAAAGTTGAACATGAAGAATCTGCTGAAATGGCGATATGAAAAGCTTGCCGACGGAACGCTTGATAAATGCTTCCGAAATCTGCCGACGGACGGCGAGATCTACCAAAACCTTGCGGGTTATTTGGGTATGACGGCCGAGAACACAAAGTCCTGCATAAGGTCAACCTTTGATCAGCTTGTGCGCGTGTTCAAGTCCGCACCTGCACTGACTGAGATGCTGAATGATACGTCATTTGATATTGAACGGATTGGGGAGGCAAAAGCGGCGGTTTTTGTCGTCATCCCGGATGAAAAAACAACCTTTCATTTTTTGGCGACGCTCTTTATCAGCCAGTGTTACACAACCTTGCTTGAAACAGCGGAAAGGCACGGCGGGTCGCTGCCGCGAAGGACGAATATCATACTTGAGGAGTTTTGCAACCTGCCCGCGCTCGGCGATATCGTTCCGATGATCACGGCGGCAAGGAGCCGCAATATCCGGCTGCACATGGTCATTCAGTCGTACGGACAGCTTGTTGAAAAGTACGGCGAAAACGTGAGCCGCGCCATTCTCGACAATTGCGGAAACATGATCTATCTTCACACGCGGGAAATGGATTTTTTGACGTATATAAGCAGACTTGCGGGGAACAACGAGTACGGAAGGCCGCTGATTTCAACATCGCGTCTGCAAAGGCTGCAAAAAAACGAAACCATTATCTTCCACGGCAGATGCTGCCCGTATCTTGCAGAGGATGTTCCGCTGATTTTTGATTATCCGATAAAATTGGGGACGGAGCTGCGCTCTGCGCCGCAAAAACCGAAGAAAGAAAAAAAGCGCAGGCGAATCGGGGATGTATTGAAGCCGCCCGAACTGAGCGGAGACACCGATGTATGGGACTGATCGAAAAAGCGGTGCAGCGGATATTGAAAATATATTAGCCGTTGCTGCCGGGAAAAAGCAATTTTTCCCGATAAATAAAGTGTAAGGGAAAAACGAATGCACATGCGTTTGATGCGCGGACGGCTGACGCCGAAGCGTGCAGCGCATGAACGTTTGAAATACTCCCGAACGGATAAGCAGGTTTTCTTCCCGCGGGCGATGAAAATATATCATTGAAAACCGTGGGGAAAAAACAAAAAAGCCCGATAAAGTAAATGAAGAGTGAGCAGAACTGAAAATTCACTAAAAACACAGAAACCGAAAGGAGAAAACTAAAATGGCAAGAACAGGACAAGCTTATTCAACAGCAATTGCGGACAGCATCAACGCCTTCCTTAAGGAGGACGAATGGCGTTTCGACTTTGACAGCGAGCGCGGCAGGTTCATTTTCAACCTCGGCCTGAGCTGCAAGCTCAAATCGGTTCGGTACATTGTTGATGTGCGCGAGAAAGACTATCTTATCTACGTTTTTTCACCTCTGGGCCCGGATAAAGGCGATGCCGCAACGATGAAGCGCACGGCGGAGTTCCTGACACGAGCGAACTACGGACTTGTTTTCGGCAACTTCGAAATGGACATGCACGACGGCGAAATTCGCTACAAAACCTTCGTTCCGTGCGGCGGAGAAGCCCCTTGCGCCGATGTTATTCGCCGCAGCATATATGTGCCGGCAATGATGCTTGACAGGTACGGCGACGGCTTGCTGAAGGTGCTGTATTCGGACATTGACCCCGAAAAAGCTTGCAGCATGTGTGAAAATGACCTGAGAGACGGCGCGGACGACGACACCGAAGAATCGGGCAGCACGAACGACAGTACGGCAGACATCCTGTCGAGGCTTTCGGCACATTTTTCAAGCGATACAAGCGATACAGAGGATGAATAATCCGTTTCGAACAGAACCTTTATCAGCGTCGCCTTAAAATGATGCCTGCAATGATACCGAGCAGCGCAATGCCGGCGCAGATAAGCACAAGCGTCCCGAAACTTGTCGTTTTGGCGGAGCTTGCTCCTTCCGCAAATGCCGTTGCACAGCACAGCGCGGAAATGACGGCCGCAAAGCAGCCGATGAATGAAAAGAAATTGCGTTTCCTCATGTTTGTTTCTCTCCTTGTACTCCCAACCCGCATGTTCAACTTCATTCATCGTCTGCGAGCGGCAATTAACAGATTCAGCTTTGCTGAAAGCAGAACCCGAGCTTAAACAGCTTCATATGCATTATAACACTTAACCGACACATAATCCACAGCAAGTTTAATAAACACTTCAAACAGCATACCGATTCAAAGTTCATATCAGCCGATGCCCCCTTGCCGAATGCGCAGGGGGGTATTTTTATGTAATCGTCCGGCAGGAAATAGGTGTTGACAGGAAATGCGCCCGCGTATTATATATTTATTTGATTTGTTGAACAGCGGTTGACTTTTTAATAAAATTTTTATATTATTGACCTGCACATGCAGCGCGCGGGTTCGATACGCGCTGATGAATGTGTGGGGGAATTTCATAAAACAGACTGCATCTTTTTGCGGTCGGTATGTGCCGACTGCAAATCAGGTGTTTTTTGTGTATCGAATTATGAAATATGAAAGGGACTTGCGGGACTCCGTAAGTCAACGGTTCTTAATGTCATGAACGAATTTGTCCTCACTTGCTGTTCAACTGCAGACCTTCCCAAGGAACGATTCGAACAGCTCAAAGTTTCCTATGTTTGCTTCAACTACACGATTGACGGAGTTACGTATCCGGATGATCTCGGGCAGAGCATCCCGTTCGATGAGTTTTACCGCCGCATGGCGGAAGGCGCAATGACGTCCACTTCGCAGGTGAACATGGATCAGTATTTGCAATTTTTTGAACCCTTCCTTGCAGAAGGAAAGGATGTTTTGCATGTTACTCTGTCCTCCGGAATTTCGGGTTCGTTTAATTCCGCATGCGCGGCAGCGCAGGTTTTGCGCGAAAAATATCCCGAAAGAAAGCTTTATGTCGTCGATTCTCTCGGTGCATCATCGGGGTACGGACTTATAATCGATAAGATGGCGGAGCTTCGCGATTCCGGCATGAATATAGACGCGCTTCATGACTGGGTGGAGGAACACAAGCTTAACATGCATCATTGGTTCTTCTCAACCGACTTGACATATTATGTGCGCGGGGGAAGAATTTCGAAATCTGCCGGATTTATCGGCTCGATTCTGCATATTTGCCCGCTGCTGAACTGCGATGATTTGGGCAGGCTCACTCCGCGCGCCAAGATACGCACGAAAAAGCGCGCAATTAACGAAATCGTTCAAAAAATGGTCGAGAATGCGGAGAACGGACTTGATTATTCCGAAAAATGCTTCATTTGCAATTCAGCTTGCTATGACGATGCACGTGCGGTTGCGGATCTTGTTGAAGCGACTTTCCCGAAGCTTAACGGCAAGGTGCTGATAACTTCAATCGGAACAACCATCGGAAGCCATACGGGGCCCGGAACCGTTGCGCTGTTTTTCTGGGGAAAGAAGCGCGTTGACTGAATTTGATAACGGCTTTTAAAACAAAACGCATTGCCGCAAACAGGGGCAATGCGTTTTATCTTTTTCATCAATAATTTTATGCAGCACAAAATGCGTTATGCGCAAAGGCTTCGACTTTTATGACAGGAGCAGCTCCTTCACGCGAACTGCGGCTGCCACGTTGAATTCACATCTTGTATCCACCTGGTAATCAACGCATGCGCTTCGGATTATTTCGGGTGCTGCGTCAACGTTTTCGGCAGCAAGCAAAGCCGTTACAATACGAACGAATTCGTTAAGCTGCAAAACGGGCAGATCAACGACTACTTCAAAAAGACTTGGGAGCACGGGTGATTTTGAACAGGCCGCAAGCAAAACATTCATCGGCAGCAAAGGTTCTGTCACCGTTTCGCATGTATCCTCCCGCAGCTCATCGCAGAGGAGCATGAATTTGAGCGGCTGACAACGCAATTTTGCAAGCAAATCAATGCAATTCAGGTTGCCGTTGAGTGTGTAAACAAGGCGGAGCTGGGGCAATTCGTCCGTCAGCTCAAGCATCATGGTCGTTTTGCCCATTCCCTGCTGCCCGCAAAGAAGCATCGGATGTGCGCTTTCGTCCCGCATAAATGCAATCGCATTGTTCAACAGTATACGGTATTCCGCGTCCATCAGCGGAACAAAATCACCCGCCCGCAGCTCGTGAAGCGGTTTCAGCGCACCGTCAAAGATGAAGTTTCGGTATTTGAGGAAGATTCCGCTTCCGTACGAAGAGTGAAAATTCCAAAGGTCGTTCACAAGCTCGGACCAATCATCAGACTCGAGAAAACGCCGATACATGCCTTCAAGAGCAACGTCCGCATAATAACTGTCGCGAATGCCGAACTCACCGTATTGCCACACGGGCGGCGGGAATTCGGTTTTTGCAGTCGGCTGTTTGGGTTTGAATTCACGGGGCATGGGTGCAACGGGGGCGCCGCCCCACGCAGCGGAGGCAATCACGGAGGCGGCATCCTTTGAATTCTTTTTTTGCTTTTGTTCCGTGCAATTGCAAATTATGGAGTGCAAAACGTTTTCATCTGCCTCCGAAAGAGTTTTCAGCGCGGAAAGCTCAAGCTGCATTGCGTGAATGACGGCATCGTCCGCCTTTCCGGAAGCAGCGGCACATGAAAACACGTTGTCGGTCAGCAACACCGTATCAAGAATGTAATCGTGCCAGATATTGCCGCTTACTCTGCGTGCGCCGCAGCAAACAAGCTCCGAAGTCAAAGCGGAAAGTGCGTCCGCAGCGTTTTGCACGTTGCCGATATCGGCAAAGCGAAGAAGCTCGGAAAGTTTTCCGAGGGGACGAGTGAGCAGTTCGTTTCGGAAAATTGCAAGCCGGGCAATTGCAGCGGACAGCGTGCGAATGTTTTCCTCAGTTTGTGTGCAATCCATTTTTGCTGCCTTTCTGTAAAAAATGAAGCGTTTGCGCCGCAGACTTACCAAGCGATAAGGTGCAGAATATTTTGATCAAGCACGATGAAAGCTCCGAGAATCGCCGTGTAAATCGCAAAACCCCAGAGTGAATGCTTTGTGATGAGCTTTATCATGAAACGCACCGCAAAATAGCCCGAAACGGCGGCAGCGGCAACGCCGAGCACGACCGAAAGCCAGTTTATGTTTGCTGCGCCTGCGCTGACCGCACCGGGAATTTCAAGCACCGCACCGCCGAGAATTGCCGGAATTGAAAGCAGAAAACTGAATTCCGCAGCGTCTTCTTTTTTCATGCTGCAAAGCGTTGCGCCCGTGATGGTTGAACCCGATCTTGAAATGCCGGGCAGGATGGCAACGCCTTGAACAAAACCGATAAACACAGCATGATACCACTTCATTGAAGGAACGGTAAGTTTGCATTCGACTTTCTGACGTATAAAATCGCAGAGCACAAGCAGCGCCGCCGTGAAAAGGAAACAGAAGCCGAGCAGACTGCCTTCGTTCGCCGCATCAATGACATCTTTGAATACGAGTGCCATAACCGCGGTTACGAGTGTCGCAACGATCATCCAGATCCAATACTTTGCCTGCTTTACCGGGTGGAGCAGCATTTCAATGATGCGTTTGCGGTAAACAACAAGCACCGCTGCCAAAGTGCCGAGATGCAGCATGACGGTGAAGAAAAGTCCGCCGTCTGATATACCGAAGATTTTTTGAAGCAGCAGGAGATGACCGCTGCTTGAAATCGGAAGAAATTCGCAAAGTCCCTGAACAAGGCCCAGGATAATTGCAATAAAAGCGTTCATTTTTTGTTCGCCCCCGGACAGCGGAGGCTCTCCCTTCGATTTTGTTTGCAGACCCGCGAAACCTGTCGAATTGCCGAATCGGAAAAAACGGCTTAATCAACACAGGCTGCAATGAAATTATATTTGTTTTTTTCGAAACGATTCGATTTACGGCGAAAAAAGGTTGAATCTTCATCCTTTTTCGCGAAAATAAGCTTAAACCGGCGTTTTCATCGGAAGGCTGTCAATCTGACAGGAACTCCCGATTTTTATGTTTGACGGTTGAAAACCGTGAAATCAATAATAGCGGAGTCCGGAATTCCATCCGTTGTCAAACGCAAGAATAAGACCGGCGTACACGAAAATCATAAGAAGGGTCAGAACTGCACCGATTGCAATTCCCGCAATTGCAAGGCCGCGTCCTTTTTCCGAACGTTTATTGCATTGACAAAGTCCGACAATGGATAGAATAAGTCCCACGATGCCGGGCAGGCCGAAAAGAAGGATGTTGGAAATAATTGCAGCGCAGGAAAGCGAGAAGCCTGCAATGCTGAGTCCGTTATAATTTGCGGAAGGCGTGCACGGCGTGCAGTCCTGCTGCGGCGGGGTGTAGTTGAATTGATTATACCACGACTGCTGCGAGTCCTGCTGCGAATTCTGCTGTGAGTCCTGCTGTGAATTCTGCTGCGAGTCCTGCTGAAAATCCTGCTGCGAATTCTGCTGCGAATCCTGCTGTGAATCCTGCTGAGCAGAACTTTGATCATTGCCTTGGGTGAAGCTGTTCAACTGAGCACCGCAGTTGGGGCAGAACGATGCGTTTGCATCAAGGATGTGGTTTCCGCAATTTGGGCAAAACATTTTTTGTTCCTCCGTGTTTGAATTGAATTCGAGTCACATGCAATGTGATTTAAATTCAATAATATTATACAGCACACACAGGGGATTTTCAAGGGGGCGGGGCATTTGTGCAAATGAAAGGGGCTTTTAAACGAACCCCGCTTCGATGCAGCCTCTTGACAACCGTATATTGCGGATTTAGAATATCCCCGCGGGGTAACCGCAGTTCCCGAAATCGCAATTTTTCGGACAAAAGGAACATCGGCTTCCGCTTTTGCTGACAAAATTTTTGGGAGGATTTTGCGGCATCGCGGCGGCATTGCTGCTGACGGGAAAGCAGAGCGGCGGAGAAAAGGCAAACGCTCTTAGAACGGGAATCAATCCGACGACGGGCAATCAATCTGTTGGTGGAGACAATTCGGAACATTCGTTATCGTTCGGCTTTACCGCTTCGAGAAGGGCTTTTGCTTTTTTATACTTTGCCCGCCGTGCGGCAAACTGCTCCGCATCGATTTCGGAACAGCCCGCATAACGTGTTTCGTCCGAATTATGCGCAATGTCCGCAAGTTTGACGCGGACTGCTGTCGGATTGCTGCGGATTGCCCGGATGTAATCGAAATAGTCAATGCCGTCTTTATGCGTCAGCAGTTTTAACACATCGATAACAGCCGACGGAAATTCGGATTCAAGTTCAGAGATTGTTATGTTCGTGTCCTCTGCAACGTCGTGAAGAAGTGCTGCGCAGACCGAAATTTCATCGGGCATTTGTTCCGCAAGATGAATGGGGTGAAAAATATAAGGCACGCCGCATTTGTCAACCTGCCCGGCATGGGCAGCGTATGCAGTACGCATTGCCTTATTGGTGAGGAGGGTGTAAATCACGGTTCGAACGATCCTTTCGGATTTCAGTGTAACTCAGCATATTCAAGCTGAACATGAGTGCAAAAACACAAAAAACTCTCGAAACCTTCGAGAGTTTGGAGCGGGAAACGGGGCTCGAACCCGCCACCTCCGCCTT
>ULVO01090272.1_pt1 | contig 10541 bp, 9 predicted proteins | sample 1959521 | NCBI WGS metagenome assembly ULVO01 (sample SAMEA4835788, study PRJEB28245) | human gut metagenome | biome: gut microbiome; material: fecal sample | place: Denmark | collected 2008
CCGAAATGAAAAACTGATATTCACTATTCTCCTTCTCAAAAAGGGCTTCCGCATCTGTTGGCGGAAGCCCTTTTTCTGTATAGTGCTTTACCCTCTAAAATCGGCCAAAGCACTGGCTATTAAATCTATTGGCGGCGAAGATATTGACGGCTCCTTTTCCTGCAAATCCGGGGTACGCCCTAGGCTCTGTTTTTCTAAGTATTCCTGCACGATTTTCTCAAAAGTAAGCCCGTTTGTTTATCAATTTTTCTTCTTCCGCTGCTAATTTATTGTCTTTAACAAAGATTTCTGCGTTCATGCAGTTATTTTTGCTTTTATAACGCATTTATGGAAATCTTATGTGAAGTATGCTATAGTGCAAATACAGGAAGTGAATCTTAAACACTGGAATTGATCACAACTTGTAATTAATTTCATCGGTGCACAGATGAAATCTTGTTCGTTCCGAAATCAATCAAATTATAATAATGAGGATTTATATAATGAAAACTCTAAATAAGAATCTTTTTACTTCTGGTTTGGCTATAGCCATGGTCTGTGCTATGGCGTTACCTGCTTTTGCAGATAATTCCAATAGTAATTTTTTTGTTCCACAGTCCGTTGAGGCTATTATCGAGCACAATGAAAATGGGGAAATCTACTACGAATGCCGCTGGCGTGATGACAACGGGATTGCTACTATCGATAATCTCTCGGACGCAGAGTGGGTCGAGCATACATTCGATGGGTTGCCGCTTAAACACCGTGCAGCAAAAGAGCCTTCGGCGAACAAAGTTCGTGCCGCCTCTGAAACAGTGTATGCATTACGCCATTATTCTCGGGCTCAAATTGTTCAAGCGGTCGGTGGAACAGTCTTGGTAGATAGTGACCGGCAATATGCAAATTCTGGTAGCGCTGTTGCTCGAAGCCCTTACATTTTGAATGACTGGGGATACGCATTGCGGTCCTATTGGGGATAATTAATCTTACATATAATATATTGTAAATCAATTTGAGTGGCATATTAAGATAAAACGATTATTTCTTAATATGCCACTTCCTATAAAATTCAATTAGAATTATGACTAAAGAGAAAAAATTATATCTCACCGCTGGTTTCCTTTCAATTGTAAGTATTCTTTTGGGTTTCATAGCGTTTTCTATTATTATCGTATGCACACCATTGCACACGCTGCTCCTTAAAGGTAACTCGACACATGAATACAAGCTTTATGATTATGAAGACCCAATCGTTCCTATTATCGAAGATCCGAATCAGGTATCGTTGTTAAAAGACTTTCATTCAGCGCTGGAATCTTTTCCGGAATATACATTTTTAGAAAAGATCAACCAATCCTTGGATATTCAATACTTTTGTGGTTCAGAATCTTTTGCTCCCGATAACATTAATATTTTTGAGCATGATGGAACAAATTACATAACTGTCAATCAGCTTCTATAAAGAAGCATTCAACGCAGAAAGAATTCCTCTACATTGCGGTAATGGATTCGATGAAACATCTTATATTGTTTCGCCTGATTACCATATTTCTGTTATTTTAGGGAGCAACTATTTAAAATATTTTAACATCGGAGATGTAATTAGCGCATTGAATTATTATGAAGTCCCCACCTATATGGTTGTTCAAGGTTTTGCTGAAAAGGGTGCTTGTGCCACAGTAAATGGTGTCACTATCGACCTTGATAACTACATCATTACGGCATCCCCACTTTTTAATTTTATGCCTGAAAGTTTTGACGAAACACGTTATCATGGTCTTTTATATTTTCAAAAGATAGATAGTTATTTTATGTTAAAAAAAGCTTCAAATATTGTTGACATAATAGCGGGGTTAGACAATATTAGCACTGCAAATAATATGTTTCCGATGTATATCCAAGCTTATTCGCCTTATTATCAAATGTATATCCGTTTTATTTGTAGGCAACCGTTAGTCGTTGATATTTTTCTTTTTGTGCTTCTTTTGCTGGGTGCACTTATTTGTCAGTGTTATATTATCCATCTATCGCGTGCAGTAACGTCAAAGTGCTTCGACCTAAAGTTGTTGCTTTTTTACCCATTTTTCGATTTTTGCATGATCTTATTCTTTTTCATTCTTGGAGAATTGATGTCGATGAACAAAGATTTTCTGATTTCAGCTTCGCTAATTCTCACTCTAACATTTATTTTTCTTTCTGACATTGCATTGATTATACTATTTCAATCTAAAAGCAAAAGTCAAATTAGCCTATGTCAAAAGTAGAGATTTCTAATCATCTAAAATAAAGTAAAAGACTTCAAATTTTATCATAATCATCCTATTGCCGAACACATAGCAATCTTTTACCTCTTCGTTGTTGCACATGCCGAGTACCACATTCAAAAGGCCCTCTTTCACACAGCGAAGGAGGGCCTTTTGTTTACTTATATCTCAGCAATTCTAATGCTTGTGCCAGAGGTATTACTTTATGACATTTTGATTTTTTTGTGTCATAGACCGGTTTCTTGCCGTTTGGCATTATAGCTGCTGAATTCTCTGTCTGCACTGCGGCATTTAGTTCTGGTATGTAGCGATGTACCTTCCCCTGCCGGTCAATCTTGGCATGAGACATGATAAGTTCCGCTGTTCCCAGCTTGATTTTTGCTTCTTTCGGCAGCGGTGAAAGCCACTTGTAGGTTCCACGCTCCGAGGCCATATCCCACATAGAATACTGGTAAACTCGCCCGCCGAAGAAGTTGTCCTGCTGTTCCCTATATTCAAAGTGTTCTGTCTGCTGCGTTACCATCTGCGCCACGCGAGCGGCATTCAGTTTCATCTCCTCTAAGTGGATGTACTCATACCGTTGATGCTCGCAGTAGTAACCGCAGCTGATATTGACCGCCGCCGTTTCCAGATACGGCGCAATGTAAGATATATCACTGCACGAACCACCTGCCGTCTCGAATCCGAACGAGGTGACGAAGTCCTCAAACTCCGGGTTATCGCAGTGATAAAACACAGCATCATTGCTGCCACGGCGGTCAAGCTCTACGATGTAGTTTACCTGTGGCCGTAAAGAGCCGCTTGTGAATTTCTTTGCACCTATACAGCCGACTTCCTCATCCTCACATAAAAGCACATGACAGTTTGTTGTGCGCAGGATCTGCAAAATCATCCAGACTCCGCATCGGTCATCACCGCCGATGCCCTGCGGTGACATAGCTACCGCCCTATCCTCCGAATAGCATATCTGTTCAACAGGCTGACGGTGAACCGTGTCCATGTGAGCCACCAGCAGCACGGGGATTGCTCCCTCGGCATACAGATAGCCAGGCTTATCCGTGACGGGATAACCCCTGCTTTTCAGTTCGGCTTTCAGCATCTTTTTTAGTTCCATCTGTGGCAGACGCAGAATGGTTTCAAACGTCAATTCTTGCATGGATTCCTCCTTTATGCGGCAAGGCCGTTCATCTGATTCGGGCAGAAACGATTGGCACCGATGGAAAGGCAGTCACCATGGATTGTGCAGTTTCTGCATACTCCAATCACCTGCTCATAGCAGGCGGGGCAAATTCTGCGCTGCTCGCCGGAACGGGCAATTCCGATACGCGGCATACCGATAAACTCCTCTTTGCAGGCAGTGCAGCGATAACTGCATTCCTTACAGTAGAAGTGGTTATCAATATATCTCCCATATCCATACACCGTTTTACCGCAGCCTTTGCAGACAAACATACTGCCGCATTCTGCACAGCGTATCGAGCGGTGGTCCTTCTGCTCCCCGCCGCAGCAAACGCAGCGAGCCACGGAGCCAATCGTCATTTGGCCATAGTCGGTCTCCCCTTTCAGCAGAGACACAACTGCATATCCATACTCATAGTCGGGATAATGGTTGCTGTCCGCCGCAGATTCGCAGTAAGGTTCGGTATCTTTTCCTCGCTTAATCGACCACAGGTTCGGTTTGTCAAGGCACGTAGCGATTGCCTGCTGAACGATGCTGCGATACAGGGTTTTCTGGTCTTCCAAATCCGTTGGATACAGACGAGATTGCAGCAGCACATCGTCCTTATAACAGAAAATCTCTCGCGTGATGCGCGGTGCTGTATGGAAGTCCTGCGTGTACTCATCACTGACCGTGAAGAAAATCATGCTGACAGCATCCCCCATATAGGACTGGCAGCCGCCGCGGTAACCGCCGCCTTCTAAGCAATGGCAGGAACTCCAAGTGTTGTCACGGTTGGACATTTCGAGAAAATCACAGGGGTGGATTGACAGCACTGCGGTTTTCTCGATATGCGCCGGGTTCAGGGCATCTGCCAGCCGCGCAAACAGCGCGTTGTATGGCTTGATCGTGCGCATATAGCGGTTATCCGGTTCGCCAGCTTCTGCTTCTTCCTCGATTTGGTCGAGATGAAATTTCAGGCAGAGCCGATTGATGATACGGCTTGCCTTTTGCCCCGGTGCGCACTTGATACCGCCGTACTGCCGAATCGTGTCCAATCGGTACTCGTTTGGTATCCGGGCATAGTCTGCGGTTGCCGCGTGGAGCGCGGCATTAAAGTTTTCGTACACAGCGTCATCCGGGCAGGCCTTGCGGCCCAGTTCCAGTATAGCGGCGCGTGTTTCATCTACGGTGATGCGGTCAATCTCCCGGCGCTCCTCCACGCGGAACACGATTGCCAGTTCTTTCTCGTTCCATAGCGGATGCTTGCGCAGGAGCTGCAAAAGCCCCTGCTTCTGTTCATACCACTGTGTAAGGTTCGCCGCGACTCCTTCCTCCGAAAACGGCTTTTGATACTTGTGCATGACCTCGTAAAATTGCTGTTTGAGTTCATCCATCATTGTGATTTCACCTTTCTTGCATTTCTATTTTTAACGCCGGGCGGCGCCAAACCAAAACAAAAAAGCGAGAACAACTTTTCTTCGCTGCAAACAGCAGTACAAAAAATCATTCTCGCTTTATGCGGGGCTGCCCCCGTCAGATAAAAAATGCCCGCAATGCACAGACCAAACGGTCAGCGGCTTTGCAGGCACAAAGTACAAAAATGACAACGTGTGTCAGTGCAAATTGCTTTGCAGGACACATAAATCACTTACAAGAATATGGTAACACACTTGAAGATAATCGTCAACTACGGATTCATTAATAGTAATAATTCACTCCGGCCATAGGATTTTATCGATTGGAATACACTATGCTTGCTTATAAAGGCTATAGGATTGCACCAATTTGAATTTCACATACTTATCTGTAGGATAACCAAAGCGGTGTGATTTCGTTGAAATTATTTGCGATTTTTCATTTTTTTTTCAATCTTAGAGATGTTTGTTTGAGTTGTCCCCAAGAGATTGGCCACTTCTGTTTGAGTTCTTCCCTCTTTTCGAAGTTGCGCGATAGTCGATTCCATTTGGCTGACTGGTCGGCTTTTGTTCGTACGCGATTGAGAAATAATATTGGTATCATCATAACTACGAACTTCTACCGTAACAATTTCATTTGCTATCCGTTGTTTCATTCTTAATATATTATTCTTTTTGTGGAACTCTACTCCTTCTGTAGACATCAATTCCTCAAGCGTTATATTCGCAATCTCTTTCGGAATTATACCGCTTGTTTCTTTTTTTACTATATTACTCATACTATTAGCCTCATTTTAATCTTTATTATATACACCATGGCAATCCATTTCTTCATGTCAGGTATTACCGGTGCATCCGTCGTCAGTTGGAATATGACTTTATATGATATTATATTCTTTTTGTTTGCTTTTGTCAATAGGTCATCAACCGTCTTATCGTGATTTCATAGTTCAGCTTTATGTGCAAAACAATAAACGAGTTTAGTAGCTAGAACGGTAACAACGCAAATCCAAAGAAGGCGTACATAATTATGGTACACACATACATTTATCTCTCTATAAAACTTACAAATGCCCATCGGCTTTTTGAACCAATGGGCATTTGTGTATCTTATGGCTTTGTTTATAATAGCGTTAGTATCTCAATTTCTCCAAGTGTAGACCTCTGTATCAACCGTGCCAGCGCTAAGAGACGAGGACGTAATCACGCGGTTGTCACCGCTCTCCCACGTAACGGTTCCGTTCGCGTCCTTTTTGATGAACTTGAACTGGATTTCCGTTCCTGCCGGAACACTCACTGGGAGGAACCATTCGGGATAATTGGGATTCAGCAGCGCTTCTGTGCATTTATCCGGATTCCAACTACCCAACTCCGGTACATTGCCTACGATGTAAATATTTTCACCGTAGCTGGTTTCAGCTTTTACATGGAAAATGACTTGGTTCTGGTCACCAGACAAGACATTATAGGTAAACGAATTGCTGACAGCATCTCCCTTCGTAACCGTAATATCATTGTATCCTGCAACTGCATTATCGGGGACATACGTCACGATTTCATTTGCGGTGTTGCTTTCAACCGTTGCTTCGGTTTCACCAAACTTGACCGAGATATTTCCATCAAGTCCATCACCGTAAATATAAACACGGTTGCCTGCACGTCCCATCGTAGAAACGACATTTCCGATTTCGGGTGCGTTGGCTGCCGCATCGTACTGCCAAATTCCTACTTCACCACCATCCAACGTGATCGATGCCGTAGTGTTGATTCCTGTAGAGGCATAGACGCTGATATTTTCACCGTTCAGCATACCACCGAGGAAGTCCACATACTCACCTTCCGGGAGCAGCGTTTCCACATTGTCAATGGTATACGCTTTATCCGGCTGGCGATTTATTGCAACAAGTATAACATCATCATAGAACTTCCGCTCGTAGATAAGGACATCATCATTGCTGTAACGAATCGTGGTAGTACCATACGCAATGGCATCATTTTGCTGACGCAGTTCCGACAGCTTGCCAATCAGCTTGTACGCCGTTGTATCTGTATCAAACGAACTATCCGTCTGCATGAAGATACGTCCAGAGACATCGCTGCCATCTGCGGGGACAACATATTGCTCCGTACCGTAGTAGATGTTGGGAACACCACGAGATGTCAGCAACGTCGCCAAGGCTGCATTGTAGGTCTTTTGGCTTCTCTGCGTGTAGCCGAATCTCGTCACATCGTGGTTATCGAGAAACGTCACTGCCTGATTTTCGTAGTCGTAATCGTCCTGCGTGTACTGCAGCATATTGCCGAAGTCCGCCATCGTTGTCGAGAAATCGCCAAAGGTCGCGGACGCTGCGCGATAAAACTCGAAATCAAGGTTGTTTATGCCCGTCTGCTTCGGGAAATAGACATACTCGTCATATTTAGGGTCAGGCCGCCCGATGAAAAACTCACCGAATTGGGTGATCGTATTATGCGAATCAACCGCATCTTTCAGCCCCTTTGCGAATGCCGCATCCATATGGAGCGTGGCATCATGGCGGATACCGTTTACACCCATATCCGCCCAGAACAGAGTTGCCTGTTCCAGATATGCCGCAACATTCTGATTCTCCTGTGAGAAATCAGCCAGCGAACCGAGGTCCTTATAGCGATAGCCATATCGGCTGCTATCATCGCCACGGTCACCCAAACCGTGGAACCATCCATTGGTATCATTCTGAGGATCGGCAATCAAGTTTTCTACCAAGCCATCCCCATTGTAATCATACGGCTCACCATTCTCATCGAATGCAAAGGTACCATCCTCTTTGCGATCCGGCTCGTACAGCTTGCCATCTTCCGGGATATTGTTCGCGGTAGGGTTCATTTCCCGGCTGGTGTGGTTGGTAACGAAATCGATAACCAGCTTAATGCCGTTGGCGTGCAGTGCATCCCGCAGTTCCTTGAACTCGTTCAGCGTTCCGAAATGCTTGTTTGTCGCAAAATAGTTGCGAACATGGTAGCCGTGGAAACTCGTCCACCGGTTGAGACTGCCATCGCTTTGGTAGTCGATGATCTCCGTATCACGGTTCTCATACGGTGCGGAGATCCAAACCGCCGTGACACCCATACCTTTTAAATAAGGGATCTTCTCGATGATGCCTGCCCAGTCGCCGCCTTGGTAGAGCTTCAGATCCTGCCCGGTTCCATCATAGAGCGTTGCATCAAATCCTGCGGGAACGTTGTTGGATGTGTCTCCATCATAGAAACGGTCCGTGATGATTTGGTAGACGACATCCTTGGACGTAACTGGTCCCAGTTCCGGAGCCGATGCAGCGGAATCCGCATACACAGGGAATGCTCCGAGCGTCATCGAGAGTGCAACTGCTGCAGATCCGATAAGGCACGCTGCCTTTTTTGCCAAATGTTTAGCCATACTTACCTCCTTTACGGTAACTTCTTTGTCGATTGTCGTTCTATCAATATTGGCAGCGTGGTCTGCGATTGTACAAGATACTGCGGTGTCCGGATTCGCCGCAGAACGACTTTCGCAGCCTGCTCACCCATATCATACATATCGAGGTTCACAACACTCAGTTGCGGTTCAATGATTTTAGAAAATGGAAAATCATCAAATGTGATAACAGCCATATCTTCCGGGATGCGTATTCCGGAAGCCTTCAATTCATTTACACAGCCAAACGCAATATACTGGTTTGCGCAGATCACAGCGTTAGGCCGTGTTGGCAGTTCCAACAGGGCGCGTGCGGCTGCTGCGCCGCCCTCACTGGTGGGCGGTCCTTCCCGCAAATATCCTGCCGGGATTTTCTCGTTCAGAGTGGCAAGTGCGCCGCTCAGACGGTGCGCAGAAATTGTATCTTCTTTGGGGCCGCCGATGAATGCGATTCTGTCATATCCGTTGCGCCACAGATGTGTAACTGCAATTTGCCCGGCCACCGAGTTATTGGTATCGATCCAGCAAAGCTGGTTGGAGAAATCCGGCGCACCTACAACAATGTAGGGCAGTTCCGTATGCGCCAGACAAAGAGCCACATCCTTTGACACGACTGATGCGTGCAGAATTACACCATCCACATAGGAGCCCTGCAGCAGTTCATCGAAATGCTGCCAAAGATCAAGCGCCGTGCTGTGCTGCACAATTAGGCCATACCCTTTTTCGGAAAGCGCGTTCTCTACTCCGGCCATGATTTCAAACAGATGCGGGTTGTCAAATCCCACACCATGCTGCATTTCTGCTAAAAAAAGAATCGTTTTTGTTGCGCCGGTAGCAAAACTTTGTGCGCGGCGATTCGGCTGATACCCCAGTTCCTTGATGACCGCATTTACCCGGTCACAGGTTTCCTGCGATATAGAATATGATCTATGCAGCACCTTGCTGACGGTTGCCTTGGACACACCCGCAGCTTCGGCCACTTCCTGAATCGTCACGCTCACGTTTTACACCTCCTGTGTGAATACGGAAAACCCCATAGGGGCAAGGCTGTTGTTCTTTTCCTCGTATCCCTGCTGCCACAGCATCTTTCCGTTTATCGGAGGAATCTCTGCGGCGGCAGATTGGTTGTTGAGGAACACGGTGATCTTTTCTTTTCCATCGGTGCGCTCATACCCATACAGCCCGTTTTTCTTTTCGGCCTTAACGGTATGGTAGCTGCCTCGGCAAAGGGCCGGGTGTTCCGTTCGCAGATGCATCGCCTTTTTATAAAAATCTGCCAAGGCCGGCGGCTCCTGCGACCACGTCATTTCATGGCGGTACTCTGCTTCCTGTAAGCCGTAAATACCGCGCTCGTCACCATAAAAGACAGACGGAATCCCTGTAAAAGTCATCTGGAAAAGCACAGCGAGCTGCATCCTTGCCGGGTCTTTTTCGCACAGCGAATAGAAGCGGCTCACATCATGACTGTCCAGCAGATTGAGTTGCGCGTACAGTACCGGGAGTTTATACCGCATCCGCATATTGGTCACGCGGGCATCAAATTCTGCTGCATCGATACTCTGCTCGGCAAAGAATCGGCGGCAGTGCTTGCGGAAATCGTAGTTCATGGTGGAGTCGAAGATATCACCGTTCAACCAATGCTGGGCAGTCTCCCACACCTCACCGATCAGGATACACTCTGCCTTTTCTTCTTTCACCGCCTGCCGAAATGCCCGCCAGAATCCGTCGTTGATCTCGCTGGCAACATCCAGACGCCAGCCGTCAATATCAAATTTCCGCACCCAATAGCGGCCCACCTCGCAGAAATACTCCTGTACTTCCGGGTTGCAGGTGTTAGTTTTCGGCATCATGCGCTCATAGCCGAAGCATTCATAAGTCGGATAGGTTTCGGGGTCTTCCGGCCTCTCTACAGGGAATTGCAGATGGTAAAACCAGTTTTTATATTTTGAGTTTTCGCCATTGCGCACCACGTCATCAAAAGCGAAAAAATTCCACCCCACATGGTTAAACACACCATCAATAATCACACGCATTCCCCGTGCATGGCAGTCGTTGACCAACTGTCGGAAATCTTCATCCGTACCGAAACAGGGATCGATGTGATGATAATCCAGCAAATCGTACTTGTGGTACTCCCCTGCTGCAAAAATCGGATTTAAGTAAATGCAGGTAGCACCCAATTCTTGAATGTAATCCAGATTCTCGATCACGCCGCGCAGCGTTCCGCCGAGTTTTCCGCGCGTGATTTTGCCGTTCCACTCTTTTTCGGATGATTTGCCAGAGATAAAGCG
>ULVO01098790.1_pt1 | contig 10442 bp, 8 predicted proteins | sample 1959521 | NCBI WGS metagenome assembly ULVO01 (sample SAMEA4835788, study PRJEB28245) | human gut metagenome | biome: gut microbiome; material: fecal sample | place: Denmark | collected 2008
CGTCATCCTCCCCTATATCTGCGAGGCCGCGGCGGCGGTCAGCGTGATCTGGGCGGTGCTCCGGCTGCGGAAGGCGGAGGAACCCATCCGGGAGTACATTTATAAAAAGAGCGTGCAGGCGCTGCCCCACCGGGCCATGCTCTGCATGATCTTCGCGGGCCTGGGCTTTGTGACCATGGTGCTGTACCTGGCCATGAACGGCTCCGGCGGCCGCGTGGCCTCCGTGATCGCCTACCTGGCGCTGAAGGCGCTGGTGGCCGGGGGAGCGTGGCTCCTGTGGCGGTATATGCTGACCCTGAAATGGGAAAAGCTCCCCGCCCGCGACTTGGATACGCCTCAGGCGTGATCCACCAATTTCTTTTGTGAACTCCGGGCTTCTGCCCGCGTTCAAAAAAATTTAAGGAGGATTCCAATGAAGAAAGCTACCCGTATCTTGGCTCTGGTACTTTGCGCTGTCATGTGCCTGGGCCTGTTCGTTGGCTGCGGCAACAAAGGCAAGCAGAACAACGACACCCCGTTGGTCGTGGGTTATTCCCCGTTCAACAGCAAGTTCTCCCCCTTCTTCTCCGAGACCGCTTATGACCAGGACGTCTGGGTCATGACCGCTATCAGCCTGCTGAACGGCGATCGCCAGGGCGCCATCATCATGAAGGGTATCGAAGGCGAAACCAAGGCCTACAATGGCACCGACTACACCTACTATGGTCCCGCTGACTGCGAGATCGTGGAGAACACCGATGGCACTGTGGACTACAACTTCAAGCTGCGCGAGGACCTGAAGTTCTCCGACGGCGAGCCTATCACCATCGACGACGTCATCTTCTCCATGTACGTCCTGTGCGATCCTACCTACGACGGCAACAGCACCCTGTTTGCTCTGCCCATCGAGGGCATGGATGCTTACCGTTCCGGTATGGACACCCTGTACAACCTGATGCTGGCTGCCGGCCGCGACAACACCGACTTCTCCAAGTGGGAAGAGGCGGATCAGACTGCCTTCTGGGCTGACGTGGATCAGGCCGGCGTGAAGTTCGTCCAGGCCATCATGCAGTACTGCATTGCCCAGGGCGCTAACGCCGAGGGCGATTCCGTTTCCGCCTGCATGAAGAACTGGGGCTTCGAGCTGCCCGCCGATGCTACCGAGGCTGACGCCTTCAACGCCATCGTCGCCAAGTATCCCTCCCTGGCCGAGGCTGTCGACGCTGAGAAGCCCGAAGGCACCACCTTCACCAGCCTGCTGAACGACTACGAGACCAAGTACACCAAGGGTATCGAGACCGGCACCTCCGCCGCCAACATCTCCGGCATCAAGAAGACCGGCGACTACAGCATGACCGTCTCCCTGACCCAGGTCGACGCCACCGCCATCTATCAGCTGGGTGTGACCATCGCCCCCATGCACTACTATGGCGACAAGACCAAGTACAACTACGAGAACAACCAGTTCGGCTTCGACAAGGGCGATCTGAGCACCGTCCGTGCCAAGACTACCACCCCCATGGGTGCTGGCCCCTACAAGTTCATCAAGTTCGAGAATGGTACCGTTAACTTCGAGGCTAACGATTCCTACTATCTGGGCGCCCCCAAGACCAAGTATGTCAACTTCCTGCAGACTCAGGAAGACGATAAGCTCAACGGCGTCGTCACCGGCACCGTGGATATCACCGATCCTACCTTCAGCGCCACCGCCGTGGACGCCATCAAGGCTGCCAACAAGAACGACGATGTCAACGGCCCCGCCATCACCACCGATACCGTGGATAACCTGGGCTATGGTTACATCGGCATGAGCGCCAACACCATGAACGTCAACAAGGAGCCTGGTTCCGATGCCTCCAAGGCTTATCGTAGGGCTTTCGCCACCGTTCTGGCTGCTTACCGCACCGTCGCCATCGAGTCCTACTATGGCGAGCGCGCTTCCGTCATCAACTACCCCATCTCCAACACCTCTTGGGCTGCTCCTCAGGCTGCCGATCCTGGCTACAAGGTCGCTTTCTCTGTGGATGCTCAGGGTAAGGACATCTATACCTCCGACATGAACGACGAGCAGAAGTATGAGGCCGCCCTGCAGGCTGCCCTGACCTTCTTCGAGGCCGCCGGCTGCAAGGTCGAGAACGGCAAGGTCGTCTCCAACCCCGAGGGTGGTATGGATACCGCTAACTACGCCATCGAGCGCGAGGCCCTGATCCCCGCCGACGGCAAGGGCGATCACCCCTCCTTCATGATCCTCACCGAGGCCTCCAAGGCTCTGGAGAAGATCGGCGTGCACCTGATCGTCACCGACCTGTCCGACAGCACGCAGCTGTGGGATACCATCGAGGCCGACCAGGCTGACATGTGGGCTGCCGCTTGGGGCGCCGCCGTGGATCCTGATATGTATCAGATCTACTTCTCCGGCATGGACGGCAAGGCTGTCGGCGGCTCCAACTACATGTACGACATCAACGATGCCGAGCTGAACCAGCTGATCCTGGATGCCCGCGCTTCTCTGGACCAGAGCTATCGTAAGACTCTGTACAAGTCCTGCCTGGACATCATCGTTGACTGGGCCGTTGAGGTTCCTGTCTATCAGCGTCAGAACGCCATCATCTTCTCCACCGAGCGTGTCAACATGAACACTGTTACCCCCGACATCACCACCTTCTATGGCTGGCTGAGCGAGGTTCAGAACGTTGAGCTGAACTGACAAAGTTCCGCACCCAAGACCTGTACGACAACATAGGTTAAGTCACAAGGTACGCCCCGGCGGCTCCGGCCGCCGGGGGTGCCCCGACTGCATATCAAGGAGCGACCCGGGCGGGGCCGGGGGTGTTGCTTGATGTGCAGTGGGTAGTCTATAGGGAGGGGCGGAACAGACGTGTTCCGCCAATCTGCATCACTGTATCATCAGATCGGAGGGTTATCAGTGCGCAAATACATCATCAAAAGAATTCTAATCTCAATCGTCATCCTGTTCCTTGTCGCATTCGTCATCTACGCATTGATGCGCTGTCTCCCCACGTCCTACGTGGAGGCTATGGCGCGTCAGAAGTCCATGCAGCCCGGTTCCAAGTCCTTTGAGGAGTGGATGGAGCAGCTCACCCACATGTACAACCTGGATGTGGGCATTATCCCCGGCTTCTTCAAGTGGCTGGGCCAGATGCTGACCTTCAAATTCGGCGACAGCTGGCTGTGGACCAAACCCGTCACGGAAGTATTCAACAACTGTGTGTGGATCTCCTTCTTCATGGGCCTTATCGCCTTCGTGCTGCAGATCATCATCGCGATCCCCCTGGGCGTCATTGCCGCCACCAAGCAGTACAGCAAGACAGACTATGTCATTTCGGTGCTGGCCTTGGCCGGTATTTCGCTGCCCACCTTCTTCTTTGCTTCTCTGCTGAAGCTGGTTTTCTCCGTGAGGCTGGGCTGGTTCGACCTGTATGGTCTCACCGGCCGCAATCACGAGCAGCTCTCGGCCTTCGCGAAGCTCCTGGACATGGGACATCATCTGGTTCTGCCCATCGTCACCCTGGTGGTTATCAGTGTCGGTTCCCTCATGCGTTACACCCGCACCAACATGCTGGAGGTGCTCAACGCTGACTTCATCCGCACGGCCCGGGCCAAGGGTCTGTCCGAGCGCAAGGTCATCTATCACCATGCGTTCCGCAACACCCTGATCCCCCTGGTCACCATCATCGGCGGTTCTCTGCCCGGCCTGTTCTCCGGTGCACTGATCACCGAGACGCTGTACTCCATCCCTGGCATCGGCTACATTTCCTACCAGTCCATGGTGGGCGGCGATATTCCGTTCTCCATGTTCTACCTGGTCTTTATGGCCGTGCTGACCCTGTTGGGTAACCTGATTTCTGATATTCTGTACGCCGTGGTGGATCCGCGGGTACGCATCGCTTAAGAAGGGAGGAGGAAATAAAATGGCAGATCGCAAAGATAAGATCAATGAGCAGCAGATCGAGCAGGAGATCCGTGAGGAGATCCGCGAGGAAATGAAGCACGCCGACCAGGAGCCTGCTCAGGAGCAGTATTCTCTGAACGATGACCGTCGTGTTAAGGTCCTTTCTCCCGGTATGCTGGTGGCCAAGCGCTTCATTCGCAACCGCATGGCCGTCACCGGTCTGGTCATCCTGGTTTTCATGTTCGTGTTTTCCTTCATCGGCGGCCTGATCTCCCCCTATGGTCAGGACCAGTTCTTCTACACCGATAAGACCATCCGCCGTGACTTCGGCGCGGCCAAGGAAAACACCGAGTTCCAGTACGCCAGCAACAACGACGAGGTGTTTGGCCTCACCGCCCAGGCCAGAGCTATGCTGGCCATCCAGCAGGGGAAGACCACCTTCTCCAACAAGAGCGACAACTTCACCCTGACCAAGGTTTCCGACGACTTCTATTCCGTGGAATACAACGGTCAGGTGGTGGGCTACGCCGGCAAGAAGCTGGTGAACGCCTCCGCCAAGGACAGCACCCTGTCCTTCGAGTTCAACTATCAGGCCCTGCTGGCCTCCGCCTCCGGCGCTAAGGAATTCACCGCCGACGGCGTAGCCTACACCCTGGCTGAGGATGGCAGCATCACCTCCCAGGACGGCGCCGATGTGGCCTATGTCAGCAACATCATCGTCAACGCCATTTCCCCCGACGTGTTCCTGAGCCGCGACTTCAAGGAGAAGCTGTATGCCGCCATTGCCACCGCTGAAAACGGCAAGGCTGCCTTCAGCTATACCGATGAGTCCCTGATCGTCGCCGAGGAGCCTGAGGAGGAGCCCGACACCGAGGAGCCGTCCTCCGGCATCAACACCGAGGACCCCAACGCTCCCACCCAGGAGGATACTCCCACCAGCGCCACCGCTGAGTACGATCTGGAGTATGATCCCGCCACCATGAGCTGGAAGATCCTCCAGGAGAAGCCCAGCCGTCAGTACGATCAGTATTCCTTCCCCGGCAAGGACCACTGGCTGGGCACCGATATGTACGGTATGGATATGCTGACCCGCCTGATGTACGGCGGCCGTGTCTCCCTGCTGATCGGCTTCATCGTCATCATCATTGAGACCGTCATCGGCGTGATCTTCGGCGGTATCTCCGGCTACTTCGGCGGCTGGGTGGATAACCTCATCATGCGTATCGTCGATATCTTCTACTGCATCCCCTCCATGCCCATCATCATTATTCTGGGCGCGGCCATGGATGCATCCCGCGTGGACCCCACCATCCGAATGGTCTACTTAATGCTGATCCTGGGCTTCCTGGGCTGGGCCGGTATCGCCCGTCTGGTCCGCGGCCAGATCCTGTCCCTGCGTGAGCAGGAGTACATGACCGCCGCCGAGGCCTGCGGCCTCAGCGTGTCCCGCCGGATCTTCAAGCACCTGATCCCCAATGTCATTCCCCAGCTGATCGTCACCTGCACCATGGGCCTGGGCAGCGTTATCATCATGGAGGCTACCCTGTCCTTCCTGGGCCTGGGCGTCAAGTTCCCCTTCGCTTCCTGGGGCAATATCATCAGCGACGTCAATAACACCCACGTTCTGACCACCTATTGGTTCATCTGGATCCCCGCCGGCGTGCTGCTGCTGCTGACGGTTCTGGCATTCAACCTGGTTGGCGACGGTCTGCGGGATGCCTTTGACCCGAAGATGAAGCGCTGAGGAAGGAGGAGATCATATGGCTAAGAAAAACGAAAGCGGCTATCTGTCCGCCAAGGAGTCTCGCCGGATTTCCCGGGAGAACCGCAAGATCACGGACCAGTTTGAAAAGCTGCACAAGCGCAAGAACGTGCCTGAGGAGGAGTTCCTCACCCAGATGCACGACCAGAATAACTCCCTGGAGATCGAGAACCTGCACACCTACTTCTTCTCTGACGTGGGTACCGTCCGCGCCGTGGACGGCGTCTCCTTCGACGTGCCCATCGGCAAGACCATGGGTGTGGTGGGCGAGTCCGGCTGCGGCAAGTCCGTCACCAGCCTGTCCATCATGCAGCTGCTCCAGCGGCCCCAGGGCCAGATCGTGGAGGGCGAGATTCGCCTGAATCTCGGCAACGGCAAGGCCTACGACATCACCAAGACCCCCATCGAGCAGATGCAGAAGCTCCGCGGCAACTACATGTCCATGATTTTCCAGGAGCCCATGACCAGCCTGAACCCGGTGTTCCGCATCGGCGCCCAGCTGGACGAGGTCATTGCCCTGCACGACGGTGAGGGCAAGACCCCCGAGGACATCAAGGCCCGCTCCATCCATCTGCTGGAGATGGCCGGCATCGCCAACAGCGAGGGCGTCTATAAGATGTACCCCCACGAGCTGTCCGGCGGTATGCGTCAGCGTGTCATGATCGCCATGGCCCTGTCCTGCAATCCCCGCCTGATCATCGCCGACGAGCCTACCACGGCTCTGGACGTGACCATCCAGGCCCAGATTCTGGACCTGCTGCGCAACCTGAAGGATAAGATCAACTCCTCCATCATGCTGATTACCCACGACCTGGGTGTCATCGCCGAGATGGCCGACTATGTGGTGGTCATGTACGCTGGCCGCGTGGTGGAAAAGGGCACCGCCCAGGAGATCTTCGCCAATCCCGCTCACCCCTACACCATCGGCCTGATGGCCTCCAAGCCCATGGTCGGTAAGAAGGTGGATAAGCTATATTCCATCCCCGGCAAGGTCCCCAACCCCATCAACATGCCCAACTACTGCTATTTCAAGGATCGCTGCGAAATGTGCGTGGAAGGCTGCCAGGGTGAGTATCCTCACATGATCCAGCTGTCCCCCACCCATATGGTCAGCTGCTACCGTTACTACGGAAAGGAGGACGCTCAGAATGGCTGATGTCAAGAAGACCGCTGAGGAGCAGGTCCAGTACGATCCTCAGTATATCCTCCAGGTCAAGGACCTGAAGAAATACTTCCCCATCAAGGGCGGTATGCTCAACAAGACCGTGGGTTACGTGAAGGCCGTGGACGGCGTCACCTTCAACCTCAAGCGCGGTACCACCATGGGTCTGGTGGGCGAGTCCGGCTGCGGCAAGACAACCACCGGCCGCACCATCCTCCGTCTGTCCGGCGAAAAGACCGGCGGCCAGGTGCTGTTCAACGGCCAGGAGGTCTATGACCTTAACGCCAAGGAGATGCGCGACATGCGCACCAAGATGCAGATCATCTTCCAGGACCCCTTCTCCTCTCTGCAGCCCCGTATGCCCGTGGGCGAGATCATCGGCGAGGCCGTCCGTGAGCACGGACTGGTCTCCAAGGAGGAGTTCGACGACTACATCGACAAGGTCATGGACGACTGCGGCCTGCAGTCCTTCCACAAGGACCGCTATCCCCACGAGTTCTCCGGCGGCCAGCGCCAGCGTATCTGCATCGCCCGCGCTCTGGCTCTGAAGCCCGAGTTCATCGTCTGCGATGAGCCCGTTTCCGCTCTGGACGTGTCCATCCAGGCCCAGATCATCAACCTGCTGAAGGAGCTCCAGGAGCAGTACAAGTTCACCTACCTGTTCATCTCCCACGACCTGTCCGTGGTGGAGCACATCTCCGACACCGTGGGCGTCATGTATCTGGGCAACCTGGTGGAATACGGCGCCACCGAGGATATCTTCAAGAATCCTCTGCACCCCTACACCAAGGCCCTGTTCTCCGCCATCCCCGTGCCGGACCCCACGGCCAAGATGAACCGCATTGTGCTGGAGGGTTCCATTCCTTCCCCCGCCAATCCCCCCGCAGGCTGCAAGTTCCACACCCGCTGTGCCCAGTGCATGGAGCAGTGCAAGACCGAGGTGCCTGAGCAGCGCGAGATCGAGCCCGGCCACTTCGTGGTCTGCCACCTGTACGACCAGAAGTAATGGCCAGGAAGGAAAAACACTGGGAGGACGACGACGGCCGCACCATAGCGGACATGTCCCAGGTGAAGCGCCCGTCGCTGTTCGGCAATCTGCCCGGCAGCGCTTACCAGCGGGAGGAGCAGCCGGAGGAGCGGGAGGAAGCCAAGAAATCTCCCCCCTGGGTTGACAATTCCCTGAGCAAGCAGGACCGGCATGCCTTCTTCTTCGGAACCATGAAGGCGTCGCTGCTGATCTGTGCGGCTTACCTGGTGGGATTCGGAGTGTTTATCCTGATTCTGACGCTTCTGTTCCGCTGACTGCGGAAAGATCAGACCCCAAAAGGGGCGTCCTCCAGCCGGAGGACGCCCCTTTTTATACGCATTATCGAAAAATGGGAGGATTATCATGATTTCATCCATGCTGCAATACATTCAGAAAAGCCCCGACTGCTTCCACGCGGTGGAGAATCTCCGCCAGCGTCTGCTGTCCGAGGGTTACACCCAGCTGACGGCAGGGGAGTGGACCCTGACCCCCGGCGGGAAGTATTTTGTCACCAAGAACGGCTCCTCGCTGATGGCCTTTCGTGTACCCCAGGGCCGCCCCACGGGCTTTGTGCTGACCGCCAGCCACTCCGACTCTCCCTGCTTCCGTCTGCGGGACCATACGGAGCTTGCCGGCGAGTTTGTCCGCCTGTCCGCCGAGCGCTACGGCGGCATGATCAACGACTGCTGGCTGGACCGCCCCCTGAGCGTGGCTGGCCGGGTGCTGGTCCGCCGGGAAAACGGCCTGGATATGCGCCTGGTGGATATGAAGAAGGACATGGCCCTGATCCCCCGGGTGGCCATCCACCTGAACCGGGACGGCAACAACGGAACCAAGTATAATCCCGCCCAGGACCTGGTGGCCCTGTACGCCGGCGGGGAGCAGAAGGGCAGCTTCGACCGGGAGATTGCCGCCGCCGCCGGGTGCCAGCCGGAGGACATCGTGGCCCGGGACCTGTTCCTGTATAACAACCAGCCCGGCACCGTCTGGGGCCCGGCAGGGGAGTTCCTGTCCGTCCCCCGGCTGGACGACCTGGCCTGTGTGTTCGCCTGCACCCAGGGCTTCCTGACCGCCCATGAGACCACCGCCCTCCCGGTGCTGTGTGTGTTCGACAACGAGGAGATTGGCTCCGAGACCAAGCAGGGCGCGGCCTCCGCCTTTCTGCCGGAGACGCTGACGGCCATCACCTCCGCCCTGGGCCTCACCTCCGGGGACTATCGCCGCCTGGTGGCCAACAGCTTCCTGCTGTCCTGCGACAACGGCCATGCCCGCCACCCCAACCACCCGGAGCTGGCGGACGCCAACGAGGCCCCGGTGCTCAACGGCGGCGTGGTGGTGAAGCACTCCCCCCGCTATGCCACCGACGCCGTCTCCGCCGCCGCCTTCCAGGAGATCTGCCGCCGGGCCCAGGTGCCCACCCAGCACTACGCCAACCGTCCCGACCAGGCCGGCGGCGCCACCCTGGGGAACATCGCCAACACCAAGCTGCCGGTGAACACCGTGGACATCGGCATGGCCCAGCTGGCCATGCACTCCTGCTTCGAGACCATGGGCAGCCGGGACGTGGCCCACTTCGTCCGGGCGGTCACCGCCTGCTACGAGGCCGCTCTGACCTTCACCGACACCCAGGTGACTCTGGGCTGAGCCGCATTTTTCACCCCAAAAGAGGGCTGTCTCGTCACGAGACAGCCCTCAGCTTGTTAAAGAAAGCCTCGCAGAGTTTGCCGCCCGCAGGCGGCAAAGCAAGTTTGGTCCGTTTTTTGCGGCGGCGCCCCCCAAGGGGACTTCCGTTGGGCGTGTACGTCGCAAAAACACTTCTCAGTCTGCAAGTGTGGAATTTGATCGCTTTCAGCGAACAAATTATGCGCGCGGCAGACTGCAAGCCTTTTGCCAAAAAAGGGCTGTCTCGTCACGAGACAGCCCTCTTTGTATGTATTTTGATGAGATAGCACAGGAGGAAGGAATCAAAGACCTCCGTTTTCCTCCTGCAAGTACCCGAACTCCTCCTGAAACAGGTCATCGGCATAGGCCCGCAGCTTCCGGCAGTAGTCGTCATAGGCCGCCATCATCCGCACGGCCTCCGGCGTCAGCTCTGCGCCGCCGCCGCCCCGTCCGCCGGTGACGGAGTGCAGCAGAGGAAAGCCCAGGGCTTCCTGAGCCTTTTTGGTAATGGTCCACGCCTTGGAATAGGCCATGTTCATGGACATGGCCGCCGCCCGCAGCGAGTGCAGCTCCTGCACCTTCCGCAGCAGCTGCGCCATTCCCGGCCCGAAGCACTTCTCTCCGCAGAACAGCCGGACCGTCAGGTTGTACGTCATTTTCTCATCCATGCCCCTATTGTACCAGCTTCCGGGGTCCCCGTCAACCTTGACGCAGCCGCAAAAACGTGTTATTCTTGGGAAAACGGCAAGAAATCGAGGAGCTTTTATGAAAATTCTCATTCGCGGCGCCGGGGACATCGCCACCGGCATCGCCCTGCGCCTGTACCGGGCCGGGATGCAGGTGGTCATGACCGACCTGCCCGCCCCCACGGCCATCCGCCGGACGGTGTGCTTTTCCCAGGCCATTATCCTGGGGGAGATGACGGTGGAGGACGTCA
>ULVO01088229.1_pt1 | contig 10330 bp, 10 predicted proteins | sample 1959521 | NCBI WGS metagenome assembly ULVO01 (sample SAMEA4835788, study PRJEB28245) | human gut metagenome | biome: gut microbiome; material: fecal sample | place: Denmark | collected 2008
ACATACTTTTTTCCTGAGATAGTCTGCATCTTGGCATTAGCCGGCATATCCATAGAATCTCCTCCTCGCTAGATATAATTATGTACCTATCAGAAGGAATTTTCAAGCCGTTTGTTGGTGAAAATATAATAAAAATACCAGTATTTATCGGATTCTTAGCCGGCAGCCCAAATACTTCCTAGATATAAAATCACGGGACTGCAGGCTACAATGAGAACTGGTGTCTGGAAGAAACTCATTTTCTTCATCATCCTGCTGATAATGACCCGAAAAATGCAGAGAAGCATGTATGCAAGTATCCCATAAAGAAAGACAAACAAGCGGGAAACATCACCAGCAATATGAGTGAAGAACATGAGGACGACAGCAAAAACTATGCCTCCTAAAGAAGCGAAGATAAGTTTTTTCGTTATCTCATAAGTCAAGTATCTCCAGGAATAAAGACCTTCGTAAAAGATAAATGCCATGAAAACGAGCGGCACCCATAAATAAAGATAAGCAGGCGATACGTGGAATACCGTTCTCGTAATTAACCCATTCCTGATAAAAAGCGAAAAAACGCCTGCCAAAACAAGGGCCACATAATCTCCTGCCAAGAAAAGAAGTGTCTGAATCAAGGCACTCCCTGCCTGATTTTCTGATTTTATTGATTCCATACCACGCTGAACCTCTGAATCCATATGATCTCCCCCAGATCAAATTTGTTTCGTCTTAAAATGCAAATGTAATAATTATAAGTATAGCATAGCGAAAATATCATATCATTACTCTAATCCTGCACACCAAAAATTATATAAGTTTCATTCCTCTTCCCTTACAATATAGAGCTGCCTCTTCTTTGTTTCCAGATAAATCTTTGCAATATAAAGGCCAATGATGCCAAGACTCATCAGAACCAGACCGCCAAGGAGAGTAATGATACATACGAGGGAATGCCAGCCTGCAACGGGATCTCCTGCGATCAATGCTCGAAGGAAAATCAAGATAAGCGCAAGGAAAGAGACTCCGCACATAGCAATTCCAAGGATAGATGACAGGTACAAAGGAATTGTTGTATAAGCCAGAATCCCTTCAATAGAATACTGGAAAAGCTTCCAGAAGGACCATTTTGACTGCCCGGCGCTTCTCTCAACATTTTCATAAGAAAGCCACTTCGTCTTGAAGCCAACCCAGCTGAAAATACCTTTGGAAAAACGGTTATATTCACCATCCGCCACGATAGCATTTACCATCTGACGAGACATCATGCGGAAGTCTCTTGCACCATCGACAATCTGCGTTTTGGAAAGCTTATTGATGATTTTATAAAACTGCCTGGCAAAGAAGGAACGAACGACAGGCTCTCCTTTTCTGGTCGTCCTCTTTGTCGCAACACAATCCTAGTCCTCGATTGGATCATGCAAAAGGCACCACATATCTGGAAGAAGAGACGGAGGATCCTGAAGATCCACATCCATGGTCGCTATATAGTCTCCTTTGGCCATAGAAAGCCCGGCATAAAGTCCTGCTTCTTTCCCGAAGTTCCTGGAAAAAGAAACATAATGAACCCTGGAATCTTTCTTATGAAGATCACGAAGAATCTCTATGGTCCGATCCGTGCTTCCGTCATCAATAAAACAAAACTCCAGCTCCGCATCGATTCTATCCTCATACTTCATGACCTCATCATAAAAGGTCTGAATTGTGGCTTCTTCATTAAAGCAAGGCACCACCAATGATAACAACTGCATTGCAATTCTCCCTATCCTCAATTCGTATATAAATACTTCCTAATTAATCAATAGACCGTTTTCATAAGTCATACATTTATTATAAATGCACTTCATCATACTGTCATTCTGAAATATCGAAATAAAAGAAGATTGAATTAAATCTGTTTTGATAATATCCGTCAGAACCGCAGCCGAGGACTTTGACCTGCCCCAGCGGGGAAGAATGTCCTTGACCTTGCTCTAGCAGAGAAGGTGCACGACCTCAAATTCTGATGTCGGGCGGATGAGTTGCATTTCGGACGGACAACAGTCTGGTTGTGCGGTTTTTAAGTTCTTTCATCGCTCCCACGCCATCGCTAAAATGCCAAGGTACGCCTTGAAATCAAAAGACTCGTTTATATAAACACCATACAACCTCGCTACGCTCGTTGAAATGCAACTCATCCCCCGGCTCCGCCGGTACCTTCCCTTCCAGGGCAAGGTCAAATGCAAAAACCGCACTCTTTTGAGTGCGGTTGCGGTTCTATTATTTCTATTTCAAAATAGATTTCAGGAATGCTTTGGTTCTTTCGCTCTTTGGATGTTCGAAGACTTGCTCGCTGGTGCCTTCTTCTTCTACTCTTCCATCTACCATGAAGAGGATTCTGTCAGAGACGGATTTGGCGAAGGCCATTTCGTGGGTGACGATGACCATGGTCATTTTTTCGTCAGCCAGCTGCTGGATGGTTTTCAGAACTTCGCCTGTCAGTTCAGGATCGAGAGCGGATGTCGGTTCGTCGAAGAGCATGATTTCCGGGTTCATGGCAAGAGCTCTTGCGATAGCGACTCGCTGTTTCTGCCCTCCGGAAAGGCTTCCAGGATACATGTTCTTCTTATTCAGAAGTCCTACTTTATCCAGAAGATTCTCGGCAATAGGAAGAACTTCTTCTTTCTTCATGCCTTTGACATAAATCGGAGCGGCCATGATGTTATCCAGGACTGTCATATGCGGAAAAAGATTGAAGGACTGGAATACCATGCCCATCTTTCCCAAAATTTCCTTGGACTTTACTTCATTGGCGTAGATGACTTCTCCATTCTTTCCTTCCGCGAGATAATCGCCGTCGACAAGAATGGATCCTCCCTGGATCGTTTCAAGGTGATTCAGGCAGCGGAGGAGAGTACTCTTGCCGGCACCGGATGGCCCGATGATGGAGATGACTTCCCCTTTTTCAAGACTCATATTGACCTTATGAAGAATGGTGAGTTTGCCATAAACCTTCACAATATCTTTCATTTCAATAAAGCTCATCGCAGTACCTCATCAGTCTTCATAAACGGCATAGCGTTTTTCAATGTATGCCAGAATCTTTGTCAGGATAGCCGTGCAGAGCAGGTAGAAAACAGCTGCTACAAGGAACGGCGTTGTATCGAAGTCGCGCTGAACGAAAGCACGGGTGACGCGCATGAGGTCGTTCATAGCAAGAATGTATACAAGAGAGGTATCCTTCAGAAGCGTGATGGTTTCGTTGCCAAGAGGCGGGATGACGCGCTTGACGACCTGAGGAAGGATGATGTGCCACATCGTCTGCTTATACGTAAAGCCAAGAACCTTGGCGCCTTCATACTGGCCCTTGCTGATCGACTGGATGCCGCCTCGGAATATTTCAGCGAAGTATGCAGCATAGTTCGCTACGAAAGCCAGGATGGCCGCCGGGAAATCATTGATCTGGATATTCAGCATCAAAGGAAGGCCATAGTAAATGAACATGATCTGCAGCATCAGAGGCGTGCCTCTCATGACGTAGATGTACATAGCGGCCAGACGGCGGAAAAGCCCCACCTTCGAGATGCGGACCATGGCGAGAAGTACACCGATTGGCAGTGACAGCACTATGGTAAAAAGGAAAATCTTGGCAGAAACGCCCAGACCTTGAATCATATTTGGCAAAATGTGAATGATATAATCCATCATCGGCTCCTTACATTCCGGAATTTACGGCAGTGCCGTTTTTGATCATGTATGAATATCATACACTGACTTCATCCTTTTAACAAGATAGAGTGACAAAATTTACAAACTGGCTAGATATGAACGAAGCAAGGCAGAACAGGAAACCTCCCGCTCTGCCTCTTCGTTTATCCCTTAAAGGGAATTATTTCAGAATAACATCTTTACCGAACCATTTTTCGGAAATCTTAGCAGCTTCGCCGCTTGCTTTTACCTTTTCAATGCCTTCATTCAGAAGATCGATCAGAGCCTGGTTGTCTTTCTTGACGCCGATAGCGAATGTATCTTTGGAAACAACGCCATCCAGTTCTCTGAATGTTCCAGGTTTCTTAGTCATGTAGTATTCAATCAGGACAGAGTCAGCCAGGATTGCATCGCAGCGTCCGGATTCCAGATCCATGAAGCAGGAAGCAAGATCAGGATAAGCCTTGACTTCAGAGAAGGAATTCTTCAGAGCCGGATCCTTATTCAGAGCAGCTTCCGCCGTGGAAGCTTCCTGGATATCCAGTTTCTTTCCTTTCAGTTCAGCCTGTGTCTTGATCGGGCTGTCAGCCAGAACGACGTAGACCTGAGTATTATCCATGTAAGGTTTTGTGAAACCAAGCTTCTTCTGTCTTTCCGGAGTCATGGTGAAGCCGTTCCAGATGGCATCGATCTTACCGGAATTCAGTTCCGTTTCCTTGGAAGCCCAGTCGATTGGCTTGAATTCAATCGGAACACCGATTTCCTTGGATACCGCATTTGCCATATCGATATCGAAGCCTACGATCTTACCGCTGTCATCACGGAACCCCATCGGAGCGAAGGTATCATCCATACCAGCTACAATCTTTGTCGGCTTAGCGCCTGCAGCAGCTGACTTAGCAGCGCTTCCGGCAGACTTCTGATCTCCGCCACATCCAGCCATCAAACCAATAGCACCCAGTGCCAAAACCCCTGCTGCAAGAATCTTTTTAATATTCATGGTCATCTCTCCCTTAGCCTTCTTTAATTCTTTATCTCATTAAAGAGTTATCTTGACATTATATTACATGATTGAGAGATGCCTGTCAACACCTTTTTTGAAAATCTTAAAAAAAATTTTCCGCTGCGTTTTGCGAATTTCACCACGTAGATAATATAGAAATATGGGCAAAGTAAAAGCTCGTAGATTTCAATCTGCCTGAACAGATATTAGGGTAGAAATCTATGAGCCAAAAATATTAGCTTCCTAAAAAACTTAGCATTTTATATTGCTGATTTATTTTCATACATCTTCTGATAATAATTCTGATATTCTCCGGAAATGATGTCTTCCCACCATTTCTGATGTGTCAAATACCACTGAATCGTCTTCTTGATACCATCGGCAAATTTTGTTTCCGGAAGCCAGCCAAGTTCTCTGTGAATTTTTTCAGGATCAATGGCATATCTTCTGTCATGGCCTTTTCGATCCGTTACGTGAGTGATTAAACTCTCCGGCTTTCCAAGCTCCTGACAGATCAGTTTGACGATGTCTATATTCCTCATTTCATTATGACCGCCGACGTTATAGACTTCCCCGACTTTTCCTTTACGGATAATGAGGTCAATGGCGCGGCAGTGATCTTCAACATAGAGCCAGTCACGAACATTCAGACCATCCCCGTAAACAGGAAGAGGCCTGTCATGGAGCGCATTGATAATCATCAGCGGAATGAGCTTTTCCGGGAAATGATACGGTCCATAGTTATTCGAGCAGCGCGAAATTGTGACAGGAAGTCCGTATGTCCTGTAGTAGGCCATGACAAGGAGATCAGCCCCAGACTTGGAACTGCTGTAAGGACTCGATGTATGGATGGGCGTTTCTTCTGTAAAGAAAAGATCAGGACGATCCAGAGGAAGATCGCCATACACTTCATCGGTAGATACCTGGTGATACCTCTGAATGCCATACTTTCTGCAGGCATCCATCAGGACAGACGTCCCGATAATATTCGTCTGAAGGAAGATTTCCGGATTTTCAATGGAACGATCAACATGGCTTTCTGCAGCGAAATTAATCACGACATCAGGCTTTTCTTTTTCAAAAAGGCCATAAACGCTATCCCTGTCACAAATATCCATCTTTACGAACTGGAAATTCGGATGATCCATGACATCTGCCAATGTTGAAAGATTTCCAGCATATGTCAGCTTATCCAGGCATATAATCTGATCACCTGGATGTTCCTGCAGCATATAATGAACAAAGTTTCCTCCGATAAAACCGGCTCCCCCGGTCACGATAAGCTTCAAGGTGCTTCACCTCTTCAAATTTTGCCCGACAAAGCTATCTATACAGACAAAAACAAATAAAATTATGCCATAAACCAACGTCAGAAAAATCCATATTATATTATATGTTATGTTATACTACCCTTCTTATATAGCGATTAATTGCATCGTTCCGTCACTATATTCCCAGCTTCTCTCTAGCCGCAGATATACCTTCCATCAACACAGAATCCCTCATTCCTAAAAGAATTCCAATATAAACGGCTCCTCCAATAATAGCAATAACACCAGTATGAATAATAGTCGGTGAAAACATTTGCTCTATAGTAATTGTAATCATGAACATAATCATACCTGCTAACCAATAATGTGTAGATTGGGATAATATCGTCTTAAAACCGAAATCCCTTCTTACCATATAAAGCTGAACCATTGTTACCAGCCATTCAGTAAGAAGAGTGGCAATAGCGACACCAACCGACTGATATTTTGGAATCAAATAGAAATTGATACCAAAATTAAAAGCCGCACCCACTATAACCGATAGGGTCAACTGATTCTGGCGATTTGTTGGCACTAAGTACTGAATTCCTGTTACATTACTTATCCCTATAGCAATAATAATTCCACTGATTGCCTGAAGAACAACTATTACCTTTTCGTAACCAGGACCATAGAACCATGGGACAAAATTTGGTGCTGTGGAAATAAGCCCTAAACACATAGGAATCGAAAGAAACCAGGTAAACCGGTAGGACTTCATCATATAATTCATAACATCTTCTTTTAATCCGTGTGCATGGGCGAAAGAAATCCGAGGCATCATAACAGTTCCTAATGATGTAAAAATTGTTAAAAGTAGCTTCACCATCTTATCCGCCTGTTCATAGTAGCCATTTTCTGCAAATGATCCCGAAAGAAGGCCAAGCATAGTTTTATCTAAGACAACATAAACCTGTATAGCTATCTGTGGGAGAAAAAGCTGTAAAATAATCAAGAAATTCCTAAAGGGTCTCCATTCTCTAATTGAAACTCTTTCTAAATACTTAGGAAGATAAAGCCAAATCAAAACTCCTGACAAGATATTCATCCCGCCCATCAGTGCTGTATAAATTAGAAGATCTGAAGACTGATGAACCAGTATAAAAATTAAAGCAACATTCGCAATGCGAACAATAAAATTACGAAGAACTATCTTCCCAAATTCTTCTAACCCCTGGAAAAGCCAAGAAATGTCAAAGAGAACGGCAGCTATATTGAGTGCTTGTAGCCAGTAGATTGTATGGGAAACTTGCCATGACGAAATCATGAAATAATAAACTATAAGATTCACGGAAACTAAAAAGAGCCGCAGTACATTGACTTCATAGAAAATTCTGCTTTGCGTAAGCCTATCGTCTTGATGATAGGCTATTTCTCTTTGAGCATAATTAGAAACGCCCAAATTTGCTACTAAAACAAAATATGTAACCACTGAAAAAGTGAAACTATATTCACCAATTCCGTCAGGCCCAAGGACTCGAGACAAATATGGAATCGTAATAAATGGAGTAATCAAGGTTAAAAGCTGATAACTCAAATTATATATGTAATTTTTTGTTATGCTTTTAGCCATTTTAACTTCTCCCATGCTTTATTAAATCTTAAACTCATCTTACCTTCACAATGATTTTCTTGCAAAAAAGCTCTTCCTTTTCGGCTTATTATTTTAATGTTCCTTTTAGTTTCCAACTATTTATACATATTCGGCTATGCTTTCTTCCAATTTCAGTTACCTCAACATCAAATAATTTAATTTAGTCCCTTAATTTTATTATGGCGAATTGTAAAAAATTAAAGGAGATTCGCCAAGGAAATAAAATAACTCACAGTAGGACAGTGTAAAATGTTAATAACGACAAAAACGCCAGACTACTATGAGTTACAACCATCTTACCATAAATCGACGATCTCAATTAGAGGAGTTACCATCCAGTAAAATATTACTCCCGTAAAATTACTACTACCTTGCAGATACATAACTCAACTACTATTCATGAATTAAAACATTGTAATGATGCCTATTCTGCTACCATTGCACATAAGGAGTACATCCAATAAAATTAAGTGCAAAAACCGTAAAGCAAAAGCCGCGGACAAGTTAGCAGAAAAGCTTCGCTATAAAGTAAAATATCCATGAACAGCAGGAAACTCATGGTTGATTCCAAATGGCTTGATCATTTCATGACCATCCATAAGAATAAGAAGTTGAAGCAATAAAAGTCCTTATCTATTAGGAACTAGAGAGCATTCCCCCCTATCAAAAATAGCACAATACAGTAGTGCAAAAGAAATCGGATAAGTATAGAAGAATTGACTACTAAATAAACAGCCGAGTTGACCTATAAACATTATAAGTATACATATGATATCAAATCGTTCTTTTAAAATTGACCTTTTCCGTATAACTTCTCTAAAAAGATAGATAATTGGTATGCAAAATAATATTATTCCTACGATTCCATATTCCGCAATCAATTGAGAAAACTCATTTACCACAGGATATTGGATTCTCATAAAGGTAAGCGAAAGCATATCGGACGTCCATTGCTTTACCTCCTGATGATTTTTTACAAACGAAGGAAATTCTGACATCATGTACATATCAACATAACCATGCCCTACTCCAAAAATTGGATGATGCAATCCTACTCTTGCCATTGCAATAACATTTCCGAATCGTGGAGTATTAGAGCGATCACTTATTCCAGCAACTGAGATCACATTGTTATCAATATATTTTTCAGACCCATCCATCACGGTTTTCCAAACTATTGGATATAATGATCTCATTTGCACTAGTTTTTGCAATATTAGTTATAATCGCACTTCCTCCAATGCAGAGGCCAAACGATAGTACAGTCCCCAAGCAGATAGACAAACATATTTTCTTTCAATTATCATATCGAAGCCATAGACTTATAAGAATTAAACATGCCACTTCTCCAAAATAGATAACTGTAGCCGTTCTTGCCTTTGTCATAAAAACCATAAAGACAAAATAAATCAAAAGCACAAATTCTAACTTTCTGTTTTCATAGAAAATTCTATACCATAAGAAAGGAATTATAAAAGCTGCATAAATGCCGAAGAACGAGGGCTCAGGCGCAAAACTCCTCACTTGTCCTTTCCATAAGAGCGGCGGCCACCAACCATGAGCAAATTCAGGAGTATATAAATTTCTATTTATTGTAATTAATATTTGTTCACAATAAGAATTACCAGTCCATATCCACCAAATTTCAAATAGAGAATAAATCCCCATTAATACTGCCAAAAAATGCAGCTTTAGATATCCAACTAATTCCTTCTCTTGAAGATTTACTATACATATTAGTAAAAATGAAAAATATGCCCCCTAATGGGACAATTAAATTTTTTACAATTCCCCATATACTGGAAACAAAGTATTTAAAGTGTAATGCTGATGGGGAATCTATGATTCCAGGCCAAATATGTTCAATAACCTTGACTACATTTGTATCCATTAAATAGCGATCGAAGGCTTCATTCCAAAAAGGAAATCTATATGCACCTATTATTGTACAGACAATCACCCAAAAACAAAAAAACAAGAAAAATCTATAATGTGGTAGATATATAAATTTTTCTAATACATACTGTACTCCTAATGCGAGCAACAAGACATACAGAATCATTAATGGTAATATTGATCCTGCTAATGGCAAATTATATCTCTCCGGCAAAAACATAATTGGCATTGTAATAATTAATAAAAAAATCATCCCTTTTTCTATCTTTTTAATACTTTCTCGCATTTTCATCCCTCTATTTCTAATTTTACCCATGTACCTATCTGACAACCAAATTTTATATTGCAGAATAATCAATTATTCCAAATGCCCTTTTATATGACTATTCGATTTAAATCTATATTAAGAAGCCAATCTATTCATTGCTTTCCAGACATTAAATAATCCACCATCATGTGGCATCACGAATTTTTTATATTCATAAAATCTCGTACCGAACGTCATGAAAAATTGCGATACATACGCTTTTATTATAGGTTCCCATGCCTTAAATAACAATGTATAAATGCTTTTTAAACAAGTAAAATTCCTCCTCTTTATTTTTGCTATAAGATTCCTTTTCTTCTGCGATAACCCGCTTCTCATTCATAACACAAATCATATTTATCTCAAGATAAGGAAAGTCTCTGTGTTATAATTGAAGTGAAAGCTGAGGAATCTACCATGAATACACCTATCATTTTCAACCTTTCAATCGGAGGCAAGAAGCCGCATTCTTCGACACAGAAGATCTGCCCTTTCTGCCATCCTGAAACTTTAACGGGTGTGTCAAGAGTTTTGTGTAAATCGATTCAATAAGC
>ULVO01079394.1_pt1 | contig 10321 bp, 10 predicted proteins | sample 1959521 | NCBI WGS metagenome assembly ULVO01 (sample SAMEA4835788, study PRJEB28245) | human gut metagenome | biome: gut microbiome; material: fecal sample | place: Denmark | collected 2008
ACATTAGAACAAGGTTTAAATAACTATGAATAACCAATAAAATTATATTATAAATAAACGACAAACTAATGACTTTTTCTCTATAATTTGATACAATTTATTTAAGAGTTTAAAAAAGAATATGATAAATATAATGAAAGAATTGCTTTAAACCCCCTGAAGTTGAACTTCATTATTTAGAAAGCATTAAAGATTTAGAAAAATTAGAAAATAAAAATTAATATTTCAATTACATATTGATTTTTATTTTTGTCATAATAAACAATAATTTACATAGGCTTTTAAACTTATGTATTTTTTATTTCAAAAACCTTAAATAACTTTTATAGACAAAAAGCTAATAATCTGTTAAAATTAAGTCATGACATGGAATATTAAAAATGTAAAAATTAGTAATAGAATTGTATTTGCGCCTATGGCAGGAGTGTCTAACATTAGTTATAGACAAATCATAAAAGAGTTTGGTGCTGGTTTAATATACTCTGAAATGATAAGCACTCTAGGTATTAAATATAATGGAAAGAAAACAATAGATTTAATTAACTTTGAAGATACCGAGCGCCCTATTAGCATTCAAATATTTGGAAGTGATATTACTTATTTCGTAAGTGCAGCAAGATACATTGAAGAAAACTTTCACCCAGATATAATAGACATAAACATGGGTTGTCCTGTTCCTAAAGTTGCAATAAAAAGTCAAGCAGGAAGTGCCCTACTAAAAGACCCAGATAAAATTTATGAAATAGTTTCCGAAGTTGTAAAAAACACCAACACTCCTATCACAGTAAAAATAAGAAGTGGATGGGATAGTGATCACATTAACGCAGTAGAAGTTGCAAAAAAAATAGAACAAGCTGGTGCTTCAGCAATTGCTATTCATGCAAGAACTAGAAGTCAAGGATATTCAGGCAAAGCTGACTGGAACATCATAAAACAAGTTAAAGAAAGTGTAAGTATTCCAGTAATCGGTAATGGTGATATATCTACAATATATGACGCTAAAAGAATGCTTGAAGAAACAAAATGTGATGCAGTAATGATCGGACGTGCCACTCTTGGTAACCCTTGGTTTATCAAAGAATGCATAGAATATGTAGAAAATAATCGCGTCATCGATAAACCAACTGACTTAGAAAAAATAAACATGATAATAAAGCACTTTAACTTACTTAAAAAATACACCAATACAAAAACAGCCCTTCTAGAAATTAGGACACATGCCCTATGGTACCTAAAAGGAATACCTGGTACTAAAGAAATTAAAACTAAAATATGTCAAGCTAAAACAGAAGAAGAATTTATAGCTATAATAAATGAATTAAAAAATAATATAAACAAATAAGGAGAATTGGATGAAACGTGAATTGGATCTGATATTAATATAAAACTTATAAAATATTAATATTGGAGAAAAAAATGAAAATAAGATTAGAAGAAGAAAAAGACTACAAAATAGTAAAAAACTTAACAAGAGATGCGTTTTGGAATAAATATAGACCAGGATGCATTGAACACTTAGTTGTTAATAAATTAAGAAATAATTCTAGATTTATAAAAGAACTAGACTATGTCATAGAAAAAGATAACAAAATAATAGGAAGTATATTTTATTCACTTGGTTACATAAAAACTAAAGATAACAAAGTATTAGATGTACTTATATTTGGACCAGTTAGTATAGACCCTAATTATCAACACATGGGTTATGGAGAAACTTTAATAAATTACACACTAGAAATTGCTAAAAAACTAAACTATGACTTAGTACTTATAACTGGAAACCCAGACTACTATAAAAAGTATGGTTTTGTTTTGTCTAGCACATATAACATATATTATGAAGGACTAGAAAATGAAGAATCTCCATTCTTTATGGTGAAAGTACTTAATGAAAAGAACATCACTAAATACGAAGGAATATATTCTGACCTTGAAATATTTAATGTTACCGAAGAAGAAGTGAGTGACTTTGATAAAAACTTCCCACCAAAAGAAAAACTAGTACTTTCTGGACAACTAAATTAGTGATCCAAAAGCATGAAATCTTTCGTTCATGCTTTAATTTTTTTTAATATTCTTCTAACTTCTTCGCTACTCAAATCAGGCACCCAACACTCACTATTAGGTTTTCTTAAATCTTCTTTAACTGTTTCTTTATAATATGTAGAATTCACAGGCTCTTGCATATCTATAATATAAAATTCACTTCCATTTTGCATAACATCAATTGACCACTGACCACTCAAATTACACTTACTTATAATGCTCTTTAAATGTTCACACACCATACTCTTATTCTCATTATATCTATTATGTAACACTTCATAATTTCCTCCATTCCGAATTTTTGACAAATTCGCCCTTTTTCCGGAGTGAGTTTTAACATAACTTACTATTGACAAACCGTAATTAATATAGTACAATAACCACGTAAATCGATGAAGAAGACGAGTAGCATTATATACTGTTAATAGAAAGCTAGGATGATGGAAACTAGTAACAAGCCTAATGTGAATAAAAACTTCTAAGTGGCTAACAAGCCCGGATATATTCCGTTATAAATAAGAGATAATCAGTTAATGATTAAGAAGGGTGGAACCGCAGGTATCTTACTATGCCCCTTTAGTCATTAACTTTTTTATTTAAAAGAAGGAGGAAAAATAATGGAAAGAAATTTTACAGAACAAGAATTAGTTAGAAGGGAAAAACTAGAAAAATTAAGAAGTCTTGGACTTGATCCATTCGGTGATAGGTTTGATAGAGACTCACTTGCAAATGACATCAAAGAAAAATATAAAGACATAACTCATGAAGAATTAGAAAGTATGGATGAGCACGCTAAAGTGGCAGGAAGAATTATGTTCATAAGAAAAATGGGAAAAGCATCATTTTTTTCAATTCAAGACAAGTCAGGCAAAATTCAAATTTATATCTCAATAAATGACATTGGAGAGGAAGACTATACTTTATTTAAAACTGCAGACATTGGAGACATCGTTGGTGTTGAAGGTAAAATAATGAAAACTATGACTGGAGAAGTTACTATAAAATGTTTAAAATATACTCACTTAGTAAAAGCATTAAAACCACTTCCAGAAAAATTCCATGGATTACAAGATAAAGAAGAAAGATATAGAAGAAGATACGTTGATTTAATAATGAATGAAGAATCAAAAAGAGTTGCTTTCTTAAGACCAAGAATTATAAGATGCATTCAAAACTTCATGGATAATCGTGGATTTACTGAAGTAGAAACTCCAGTACTAACTACTCTACTAACAGGTGCTTCAGCTAGACCTTTCGTAACGCACCACAATGCTCAAGACCTAGATATGTACCTAAGAATTGCACTAGAACTTCACTTAAAAAGACTACTTGTAGGTGGAATGGATGCAGTTTATGAAATCGGTAGACTATTTAGAAATGAAGGAATGGACTTAACTCACAATCCAGAATTTACATCAATGGAAGCATACCTAGCATATAGTGACTTAGATGGAATGATGGAAATGACAGAAAGCTTACTTAAAGAAATAGCAAGCAAAGTATTTAATAAAACTACATTTAACTGGAGAGGTCATGAAATTAGTTTAGATGGTAACTTCAAAAGAATAACAATGACTGAAGCTATTAAAGAACAAACTGGAATAGATTTCAGTAAAAACTATACAAATGAAGAAATGATTAAACTCGCAGAAGAACACGATATAGAACTTGAACCACATGAGAAAGTATTCGGTCATATTGTTAACAAATTCTTTGAAAAATACGTTGAAGAAACACTTATACAGCCAACATTCTTATGTAATCACCCAATAGAAATAAGCCCACTTACAAAAAAAGACCCAAAAGACCCTAGATTTGTACAAAGATTTGAATTATTTATTGGTGGAAAAGAAATGGCTAACGCTTACACTGAATTAAATGACCCAATTGACCAATTAGAAAGATTTATAGCTCAATTAAAAGAACAAGATTTAGGTAACGAAGAAGCAAACGACATAGATATGGACTTCGTTGAAGCCTTAGAATATGGAATGCCACCAGCTGGAGGTATTGGATACGGAATTGATAGACTAGTTATGTTCTTCACAGAAAACGAATCAATTAGAGACGTAATCCTATTCCCATTAATGAAACCTGAAACAAAAGAGAAGTAATATTTCTCTTTTTTTCTTAACACATAATTATAACATTTTAAATGAAATTTTTGATATTTACTTGTAAAACTTTACATTTATAGTGTATAATTAAGTAGGAGGTAAAAATTATGAAGAAAAAGAACACATTGTTCAAATCAATTGCAATTATGTTCTTAGTACTAGTCGTATTATCATGGATAATTCCAACTTCAAGAGTAAGTGGAACAGAAGTTATTTCTTCTGATTTAGCAAGAGTTTCATTACATCAATTATTTGAATACCCATGGGCTGGCCCTCAAGCATCTGCTAAAACAGTATTATTTATACTAGCAGTAGGTGGCTTCTATGGCGTACTTGGAATTACTGGAAAATACAGAAACTGTCTAGAAAAAATTGCAAAATCTATGAAAGGAAAAGAAGAACTATTCTTAATTATAGTATCACTAATATCCGTACTACTTAGTAGTGTGTTCGGTTTAGATATATTATTATTTATATTTATACCAGCAATAATCAGTATCATATTACTAATGGGTTACGACAAAATGACAGCTTACCTAGTTGCATTCATGTCTCCACTTATTGGTATGATAGGTTCAACTTACAGTGCATACTTAGCTGGTTATACTAACCAAGTACTTAGTCTAACTTATAAAAACGGACTACTTACTAAAATAGCTTTACTAGTAATATGCTTTGTTGTATTTATTGCTTTCACACTAAAACACGCAAGAAAAGTACTTAACAAAAATAGTGATAAAGAAGAATATGCTTATCTAGGAGAAAAAACTCAAAGCAAAAAACCTAGTTGGCCATTATATGTAATATTTGGTTTATTACTAGTATTACTTATCATTGGTTACACTGATTGGGAAGGTGTTTTTGGAATTACTTTCTTCACAGACTTACATAAAAATATCCAAGAATTCACAATCAAAGATGTTACTATACTAAAATACTTATTTTCTGGAACAGAACAATTAGGAAAATGGACTATTGATAGTTATACATTTATTCTAATACTTTCTACATTTATAATAAGCCTAGTATATAACATTAAACTAGACGACTCACTAGAAGCATACGCAAAAGGTATTAAGAAAAGCCTAAAATCTGCAGCATTAGTTGGTTTTGCTTACTGTGTAGTATTTATTGCATTCTACCATGGATACATTGTTACTATATTAAATTTCATAACTAACACTTGTGGTTTTGGACTTGCTAAACTAGTTAACATAACATGGTTACAAGAAATAATACACCTAATATTTGGATCACTAGGCATGATAATTGCAACAGCTATAAATATAGACTACCTATATGTAGCATCTACAGTAGGAACATTCTTATCAGTTGCATATGCTGACTACACATTATTAATAAGTATTATAATGCAAGCAATATATGGTTTAACACTTTTCGTAGCCCCTACTTCAACATTATTGATTTTAGGTTTAACAAGCTTAGACATCAACTACAAAGACTGGCTAAAGAAGAGTTGGAAACTAGTACTTGAATTACTTCTTGTAATATTTATTGTAATAATACTTCTAGTAATAGTTAAATCTCATATATAAAATTAGAACTTTAACAAAAAAGTTCTTTTTTTGTATATTATTTTATAAAAACACTCAATATATCATATATTATGAAAGAGGTGTATATGAATAACTATACAGAAGAATTAAAAAGAATATTAAAGAGTAGTGAATTAATTGCTGAAAGTCTTAATAGTTCTAATATTAATTCTATTCATTTTATAATGAGTATGCTATCTAATTACAATTCATTATCAAAAATACTAGAGAAATACAAAATCAAACTAGAAGAAATAAAATCTTACCTACCAAAAGAACAATCTAATAAATATTTATTTTATAGTAAAGAACTATTAAGTTCTATTGAAAGTGTAATACTGTCTTTAGAAAATATAGATGACGAAATAACTCTAAATTTATTATTTAACGAAATATTATCTAACAAAGACACATTATGTTATAAAGCTCTAATAAAAACTAACATAGACATAGAAAGTCTAAAAAAAAGTATATTAACAACTAACACAATTTCAAGTAACAGTATATTAAAAACAATTGGTAGAAATTTAAACAAACTAGCATTAAATAATGAATTTGACCCAGTTATAGGAAGAGAAAAAGAAATAACAAGAGTTATAGAAGTACTAAAAAGAAAAAACAAAAACAATCCACTTCTACTAGGAGAAGCTGGTGTTGGTAAAACCTCAGTAGTTGAAGAACTAGCTAGACGTATTACTAAAAACCAAGTGCCAAATTTCCTTAAAGGAAAAACCATATATGAAGTAAACTTATCTTCAGTGATAGCTGGTACTAAATATCGTGGAGAATTTGAAGAAAAATTAACCAAACTAATTAACGAGTTTGAAAAAAACGATAACTTAATACTATTTATAGATGAAATTCACACTCTAGTAGGTGCAGGTGGAGCTGAAGGGGCAATTGATGCTTCAAACATATTAAAACCAGCTCTAGCAAGAGGAAAACTCTCACTTATAGGCGCAACTACTCTAAAAGAATACACTAACTCCATAGAAAAAGACAAAGCTTTAGATAGAAGATTTGAACCACTTTTAATAAATGAAACTAATTATGAAGAAACACTATACATTCTAAAAAAAATAAAACCTAATTATGAAAAATACCACAACGTTAAAATACCAAATAACATTATTGAATTAACTGCAAAACTATCAAACAAATACATAAAAAATAAACATAATCCAGATAAATCAATAGACATACTAGACGAAATATCAGCTGTAACCTCTCTTATGGAAAAAAAGACAACTTATTCTAAAATAAAAAATAAAATATCTGTTCTTACTGAAAAGAAAAATAAATATATATTAGAAAACAACTTAACAAAAGCACTAACTCTAAAAAAAGAAATAACTACACTTGAAAATAAACTAAAAGAAAATACTAATAAAAACAAAAAAAACATAGTAACAAAAACAATTTTAAAAGAAGTACTAGAAACAAAAACAAACTCAAATATATTTGAACTATCTAACCCTGACTATTTTATAGATTTAAATAAGTACCTAAAACAAAACATATTTGATCAAGATCATATAATAGATAACATTACAAATAAATTAATTTCTTTCACAAAAAGTACTAGTAACTTACCACTCACTATATCACTTAATGGTCCAGTTAAAACAGGAAAAACTTACTTAGTAAATACACTATCTAACTACTTAAAAACACATCTAATAACATTAAATATGAAAGACTACATAACAAGCACTAGCATTACAAAACTAATTGGTTCATCAGCAGGATATGTTGGATATAACGAAAAAAACACACCATTTGAAAGCCTAAAACACCACCCTGTTTCGATAATTCTATTAGAAGACTATAACTATACCCACCCTACTATAAAAGCCTTATTTAACACCATTACAAGCACTGGAAAACTAACTCTTAACAATAATGAGACAATTAATTTTGAAAATACTATAATAATTAAAACAACAAAAGAATCAAATAAGTCTAAAATTGGTTTTATAGAAAAACAAACAAATAAAAACATTCTCTCATTCAATCCACTTTCTAAAAACACAATAAAGAAAATAATAACTAAACAAAATAAAAATCTAACAAATGAACAAATAGAAAAAATAATAGAAAAATCTAACTATTTAGAAGAAAATGCTAAAAACATAAACAACTTAATAAATGAAAACTTAGTGAACTTTAATGAAGTAACACAAAATTTATGATATAATATTACCAAGGAAGTGAAAATATGGAATTATTATTAATAATACTTATAATAAGTTTACCTCTTATATCACAGTTATATATAACAGTAACTTATAAAAAAACATCTAACATTGAATTTAGAAGTGACACTACAGGATATGATGTAGCTAGAAACATACTTGATAAAAACGGTTTAAACAACATACTTGTGGTTGAAACAAATGGAACACTAACTGATCATTATGACCCAACTAGAAAAGTAATAAAGTTATCTAAAGATATATATCACGGTAACTCAGTTGCAAGCGCATCAGTTGCAGCACATGAAGTAGGACACGCTATACAAGATAAAGAAGGATACACATTCTTAAAAATAAGGCATGCAATATTCCCTGTAGTAAGCTTTTTAGATAGAATATCATACATAGTAATATTTTTAGGTTTTCTACTTGAATACATGAATTTAGTATACTTTGGAATATTTGCAGTAGGTGCTGGCGTATTATTTCAAATAATAACTTTACCAGTAGAAATAAACGCATCAAAAAGAGCAATAAAAGAACTAAAAAGTCTTAACTTAACAACAGATAGAACAGAAAACTTATCAAAAAATATGCTAACAGCTGCAGCTTTAACATATGTTGCAAGCACACTTGCTGAAATATTACAACTTATAAGACTAATCGGTATTATAAAAGACAACGATTAGTCTTTTTTTATACAAAAAAATAACACATTAGTGTTACTTTACAAATGGAATTAATCCCATAAATCTAGCTCTTTTAACTTCTCTAGCTATATGTCTTTGATGTAATGCACAAGCACCAGTCATTCTTCTAGGTAAAATCTTACCTTTATCATTAATGTACTTAGTTATAATAGGTACATCTTTATAATCAACGCTTTTTCCAGCACACATTTGACATATCTTCTTTTTTCTAGGATAAAATTCTTTCATTATTTATTCCTCCTTTACTAAAATGGTAAATCATCATCACTAAGTGATACTTCACTACCAAAATCTTTAAAAGGGTCGTCATTACTAACATCTACTCCTGTTTCAGGACTTGGTTGATCCATATAAACAGAACTTGTTGTATCAACATAAGCATTAACTGGACTACTCTCGTTATTATCTCTTCTAGAACCCATTAACTCAATTCTATCAGCTATAACTTCAGTAATATATCTCTTACTTCCATCTTGAGCATCATAACTTCTAATTTGAATTCTTCCATCAATACCTATTTGACTACCTTTAGTTACATACTTTTGAACAACATTAACCTGAGGTCCGGTAACTTGTACAGGTATAAAGTCAGCTTCAACAACACCTTCTCTATTCTTAAATGTTCTATTAACAGCAACAGTGAAATTAGCAACAGAATTACCATTAGTAAATGCTCTAATTTCAGGGTCTTTTGTTAATCTTCCTACAAGTACTACTTTATTCATAATACTACTCTTCCTCCTTAATGATTAAATGTCTTAAAATTCTTTCGTCTATTAAAGCTTTTCTATCAAACTCTTTAACAGCCTTACTTTCACATTCAACATTAAGTAAATGATAATAACCTCTTACTTGTTTTTCAATTTCATAAGCTAACTTCTTTTGACCTAAATCTTTACTATTTAAGATTTTACCACCCATATCAGTAATAATACTTTCAAAAGACTTAACTACGTTAGCTACTTCTTCTTCAGCGATATCAGCTTTTACAATGAACATGATTTCATATTTATTCATTTCATTTCACCTCCTTATGGTCTATTGGCTTCACATGAAGCAAGGAAGATTTCTCTTCTCACAAGTATTCTACCACAACTTCCCTAATTTGTCCACAAAAACTTTCAAAAGAAAAGAACACCAAAGTGTTACTTTCTAATATACCAATAATTTTCACTCTTACCATTCTCAGGATATGTTCCATAATCAGCTACTATAGTACCGCTTAAAGTTCCAGGTTCGTCTAATGTCTGTGATGTAGAACCAGCTGATACATACCAGTAACTTCCGCTTTTACCATTAGTTGGATAAGTTCCACTAGATGTACTTGTAACAGTACCATAGGATGTTGAACCTTTTGAATAACTAGACCCTGATGAAATAGTTGCCGTCTTACTGTAACTGAACTTTTTTTGAGCAGCAAGGCAACTTGTTATATAATATGCTACTGTATCTCCACCATACGTATACCATCCAGTACCAACATTTGAACAAGCCCATGCTGATGAACGATCAAAAGTACTTCCACTTACTGAGTTTTCTGGAGTTGTCCCTGATAAACTCCAAACTGTATTTGTAACAAAAGTGCCGCTTGTTGTTGAATAAGAAATAGATGGGCTGGTCACAACATTGTATTTATTCCATATGTATATTAATTTAGTTTTTAAATTATATTTATTCCATTCGCTCTTAGTAATATT
>ULVO01049219.1_pt1 | contig 10251 bp, 9 predicted proteins | sample 1959521 | NCBI WGS metagenome assembly ULVO01 (sample SAMEA4835788, study PRJEB28245) | human gut metagenome | biome: gut microbiome; material: fecal sample | place: Denmark | collected 2008
CAGCTCATTAGGTGTTAGGTCACCTCACACTTAGGAGGCGAACGCTCTATCCTACTGAGCTACGGAGACATGTATTGATTTTCTAAAGTTTCAGCCCGTTTGGTTTCCGGTCACCTCCCACTTAGGAGGCGGACGCTCTATCCTGCTGAGCTACGGAAACTCGTGTGGATTTTTCAACATTTTCAGCGGATTTGGCGTTTGGTCACCATCCAATTAGGAGGCGAACGCTCTATCCTGCTGAGCTACGGAGAGATATGTGCGCGCGGATATTTCCGGACGCACAGTTGATTATACCGTGCCGAAGGGGAATTGTCAATACGCAAGCCCTTCGGCGCGGCATTTTGTTTGGTTTACTTCTTTTCTACGCCCAGCGTTACCTTTTCACCGTTCACGTCCCATTCCTTGACGTAGCCGGCAGGCGCGGCGTCGCTTACGGACACGGCCAGCACATCCTGCGCAATGGCGTCGCCGAAGCGGCTAAGCACATCCTTGGCGCGGCCTTCGCATGCGTAGGTCAGCGCTATGCGGTCGGTCACTTCAAAGCCGGCCTCCTTGCGCATGACCTGTATCTTGGATACAAGTTCGCGCACAAAGCCTTCGTCCACCAGTTCGTCGGTCAAATTGGTGTCCAGCACAACGGCGGTCTCCTTCTCTGTCTGGCTCACGAAGCCGCTCTTCTGTATGGGTTCGGTCAGCACATCCGCTTCCGCAAGGGACACGGCCGTGCCTTCAAGCTCAAAATCATAGCTGTTGCCGGCCTTATGCGCGGCAACTACCTTGTCGCCTATGCCGTCCTGCGCAAGATATGCGTTTATCTTGGGCAGCAGCTTGCCGTAGCGCGGCCCTAGGGTCTTAAGCTGCGGCTTCACGCGGTAGGATATAAAGGAGGATGCATCGTTTACGAATTCAACGGCCTTCACGTTCAGCTCGTCCGCTATTATGGAAGTATACAGCGCATCGAGCGTGCCGCCCTGCACAAACATGCGAGCAAGCGGCTGGCGGTTTTTCACGTTCGCTGCGGCGCGGGCAGCGCGGCCCAGCACAACTATTTCCAGCACCTCGTCCATGCTGCGCTCAAGCTCCGCGTCTATCAGGCTTTCATCCGCAACGGGGAAGTCGCAAAGGTGTATGCTTTCGGGCGCGGTCTTATCAACGCTGCGCACTATGTTCTGGTATATGCTTTCGCTCATGAACGGCGTGAACGGTGCGCACAGCGCGCTCATGGTTGCAAGCACGGTGTAAAGCGTCATGTACGCGGCTTCCTTGTCGTCCGTCATGCCGCTTCCCCAGTAACGCTCGCGGCAGCGGCGGACGTACCAATTGGAAAGATCGTCCGTAAAGCGGGCCAGTTCGCGGCCGGCTTCGGTTATATGCAGTCCGTCAAGGTTGCTGTCAACGGTCTTTATCAGCGTATTCAGCCGGCTGAGCACCCACTTATCCATGGGGGTGAGGTTCTCGCGCTTGAGGGTGTGCTTGGTTGGGTCGAAGCCGTCTATTTCGGCATAGAGCACATAGAACGCATATGTATTCCACAGCGTGCCCATGAACTTGCGCTGCGCTTCGCTCACGGCGTCCGCGCTGAAGCGGCTGGGCAGCCAGGGCATGGAGCCTGTGTAGAAATACCAGCGCACGGCGTCCGCGCCCTGCTTATCAAGCACGCTCCACGGGTCAACAACGTTGCCCTTGTGCTTACTCATCTTTATGCCGTCCTTGTCCGCAACAAGGCCCAGCACAAGGCAGTTCTTATAGCTCGGCTCATCGAACAGGCAGGTGGATATTGCAAGCAGGGTATAGAACCAGCCGCGGGTCTGGTCGATGGCTTCGCTTATGTAGTTGGCGGGATAGCGGCGCTCAAACTGCTCCTTGTTTTCAAACGGATAGTGCCACTGCGCAAAGGGCATGGAGCCGGAATCGAACCAGCAGTCTATAACGGCCTTCTCGCGGCGCATCGTGCCGCCGCACTTTTCGCACTTGAACGTTATCGGGTCAAGGTAAGGCTTATGCAGCTCTATGTTTTCCGGCGTGCCGGGCGCAAGCTCGCAAAGCTCCTTGCGGCTGCCTACAACGTGAACATGACCGCAGTCCTCGCATACCCAAACCGGCAGCGGAGTGCCCCAGTAACGTTCGCGGCTGAGTCCCCAGTCTATAACGTTTTCAAGGAAGTTGCCCATGCGGCCGTCCTTTATGGTCTCGGGCAGCCAGTTTATGCGCTGATTGTACTCGATAAGCTTATCGCGCACGGCAGTCATCTTTATGAACCAGCTTTCGCGGGCGTAATAGATGAGCGGGGTATCGCAGCGCCAGCAGAACGGATAGCTGTGCTCAAACGGTATTTCCGCGAACAGCGCGCCGCTCTCCTTCAAATTCTTCAGTATCATCGGGTCGGCCTTCTTAACGAAGGTGCCTGCCCAGGGGGTATCCTCGGTCATGTTGCCGCGCGCGTCAACCATCTGCACGAAGGGTATGTCGTTTTCGCGGCAAACGCGGTAGTCGTCCTCGCCGAACGCGGGGGCATTATGGACTATGCCCGTGCCGTCGTCGGCGGAAACGTAATCGTCCGCAACTATGCGGAAGCCCTTCTTGCCGGTTTTTGCGGCGGCCTTTGCCGTGCATTCAAACAGCGGCTCGTAGGTGCGGCCAACAAGCTCGCTGCCCGCAAATTCGCGCACTATCTTCGCATCCTCGCCCAGCACCTTTTCAACAAGATCCTTGGCCAGTATGAACGCCTCGCCGTCCTTTTCCGCGCGGCAGTATACTATGTTCGCGTTTACGCACAGGCAAACGTTTGAAGGCAGGGTCCACGGCGTTGTGGTCCAGGCAAGGTAGCTTGCGTCCTCATCGGTGCACTTGAACCTTACGGTCGCGGATATTTCCTTAACGTCCTTATAGCCCTGTGCAACTTCGTGGCTGGCAAGCGCGGTGCCGCAGCGGGGGCAGTAAGGCACAACCTTATGGCCCTTGTACAGGAGGCCCTTTTCATATATGGTTTTGAGCGCCCACCATTCGGACTCTATATAATTATCCTCATATGTAACATAAGGATGCTCCATATCGGCCCAGTAACCCACGCGGTCGCTCATCTGTTCCCATTCGGTCTTGTATTTCCAAACGGATTCCTTGCACTTGGCAATGAACGGCTCCACGCCATAGGCTTCTATCTGTTTTTTGCCGTCAAGCCCCAGCATTTTTTCAACTTCCAGTTCAACCGGCAGTCCGTGCGTATCCCAGCCGGCCTTGCGCAGCACGTCGTAGCCCTTCATGGTGCGGTAGCGGGGGATGATGTCCTTCATGGCGCGGGTGAGTATGTGGCCTATGTGCGGCTTGCCGTTTGCCGTGGGCGGGCCGTCGTAAAAGGTATAGGCGGGCCTGCCCTTTCTCAGCTCGCAGCTTTTTTCAAATATGCGGTTCTCCTTCCAGAATTGGAGGATCTCCTTCTCCCTGTCCACAAAGTTAAGGGATGTGGGGACTTTGGTATACATTCAATAGCTCCTTTCGCCTTGTTCTGCATAAAATAAAAAACCGCCTCCCGTGTAACGGGACGCAGTGCTTGCGCGGTACCACCCGATTTGGCATATAAATATGCCCCATCTCACCCTGCGCTGTAACGTGCGCATAACGGCGCGTACTATCCGCGGGAAAACCGCCTTCATACGCGCGCTCATGGATGATGCGTACCGGATCCGCACCCGCTGCCTTTCACCGTTTGCAGCTCGCTTATGGGGTCTTATCCCGGCCGTGTGTTCCAATCATCGCTTTGGTTGCAGTATACCCTATTTCATTGCGTTTGTAAAGGTTTTGGGCGCGGCTTCGGCGTCATTTATTCATTTTTTAGATGATAAGCGGTATTGTATTGTTTTAATCGCTTTGCCAAGCGCATACGGCAGTGTTAAAATTATATTGTAAATAATCCGCACGCGGGGTGAGCGTTATGGCAAGGGAACTGCCCGGGCAGTTTGAAGATTTTGGCGAAGCGCGCCAAAAGGGCTTTTTGAAGGTGAAGAACATAAAGGACAACGGCGGCAAGGTCGCCGGCGTGTTCTGCACGTTTACGCCGCTTGAAATACTCGATGCAGCGGGGTTCACGCCCGTGAGCCTTTGCGGCATGAGCGTGGAAACCATTCCCGCAGCGGAAGCGCACCTGCCCAAGAACCTTTGCCCGCTAATAAAATCAAGCTACGGCTTCGCCGTATCGGATAAATGCCCGTATACCTATTTTTCGGATATAATAGTGGGCGAAACAACGTGCGACGGCAAAAAGAAAATGTATGAGCTGCTCAACGAGATTCGCCCCACATATATTTTGCATCTTCCCCAGGGCGAGCGGGAGAACGCGCTTGACGAATGGACGGCGGAGCTGCGCCGCTTCAAAAATTTTCTTGAAGATAAGTTCGGCGTTGCAATAACGGACGATGCGCTCCGCAGTGCCGCCGTTCAGCGCAACGAAGAGCGCCGCGCCCGCATACGGCTGATGGAAGTGCAAAAGAACGTTCCGCCCATGGCAAAGGGGCTTAATCTTTACACCGCGCTTGACGGGGCGGGCTTCATATTCGATCCTGCCGACCGCGTGGCGATGCTTACAAACCTTTATAACGATGTTGCCGCCGCATACGCTTCCGGCGCGCGCCCGGTAAGCGAGGTCGATAAGCGCATACTCATAACCGGCTGCCCCATAGGCGGCGTTATGAACAAAACCGTAAAAACCATTGAGGAAAACGGCGGCGCGGTAGTATGCTTTGAAAACTGCACGGGCATAAAGGCCGCGTATCAGCTTGTCGATACCGAAGCGGACGACATTATGACCGCCATTGCCAAGCGCTATCTTGACATAGGCTGCGCGGTAATGACGCCGAACTCCGTGCGCGTGGAGCTGCTCAAGCGGCTCATAAGCGAATACAAAATAGACGGCGTGGTCGAAATAGACCTTCAGTCCTGCACGCCATACACCATAGAAACGCACTTTATCCGCCGCGAGATGGAAAAGCTTGGCATACACTACATAGCCCTTGAAACGGACTATTCCCAAAGCGACTCCGGCCAGCTTTCCACCCGCCTTGAAGCATTCCTCGAAATGCTCTAAACCTTGCGCACACTCCTCCTCTTTTTCCATAAAACAGCCAAAAAGCTCCCGTGAAGGGAGCTTTTTGGGTTGTGTGATGAATGAATGTATATCAGGTTATGATATCATTTATTAAGGAAGCGTTCGGTAATGTTCACATACAGCGCCGCACCCATGTGCAGCACGTCCTCATCCACATTAAAGCGGGAGTTGTGGTGCGCAAAGGCGCAGTTTTTCGCCCCGTTTGCGGAGCTTAGAAAAAGATACGCTCCCGGCAGTTTTTCAAGATAGTATGCAAAATCCTCCCCGCCCATGTTCGGCGCGACAAGGTGTGTAACGGTGCGTTCCTCCCCCGTTATTTCCTTTGCGGCCTCCGCGGCAAGGTGGGCCATGCTTTCATCGTTTATAACTGGCGGTGCGCCCCAATCTATTATGCATTGCGCATCCGCGCCGAAAACCGCCGCCTGAGCTGCCGCTATCTGCTCTATTCTTTGCGCAACTGCCATCCTTACGCCGCTATCCACGCTGCGTATTGTGCCCTCCATCTCCGCGCAGTTCGGTATTATGTTATACCGGCTGCCGTATAAAATGCGAACGGCCCCGCCGTGTCGGCATGGCAGGGCCATTCTTAGAGGATCTACATTATCCACTCCCTTATCGGGCGGATAATAAGCTTATCTGAGTCATTCTCCGCGCGCCGCTTCCCAGGAAGCCAGCTGGGAGGAGAACATGTCTCCGCTCATCGCGGTCTCGTACACATACTGCCCCTTATAGCGCAGATAACTCCAGCCGCAGCTGGTGTATGTGCCTTCAAACGGATTCAGCTTGGTGCCGTTGTATATGCCGCCTGAGGCCCTGTAGGGTATCACCATTGCGTGCAAAGCCGCTGGGAGTTATGGAATTGCTCACCATGTCGTTGGCATTATTGGGAATTCGACCTGCAGCGCCCTTATGCGGTCAAGGCCGTGATAAATGGATTTGCGGAAGTTCTCGTTGTTTACGGCTATGCGCCAGTTATCCGGTTCATATTGCTCATCAAACATAGGTTCAAAATTAAAGCCGAAATAGAAGGAATAGTTGGTTTGCTTTATCGTGGGGGAAACAAGCTTGGCCGTGTCCTCATTGCTCATCCATTTGCTTTAATAAAAAAATAATAAACATAAGCCCCTGTGTCAAGGCAGGCAGGCGTTTCTTAGCGCATTTCTTAGCATTCGCGTGCTTTTCTTCGGTAGCCATGTATAGTAGAATGTATATGGAAAAGGATTACTGTTTACTGCATTATTATGCATGTGCCGCGGCGGTGCTTTTGCTTATCGCAACGCCGCCGTCCCCGCCGCGCACAACGCCGCTGTTTTCCAACACAACGCTTTTTGTCATATGCTATGCGCTCTGCGCGGCGTACCTTTCCGCAAGCGCGGCGGAAATACTGTCGGTGTGTGCAGTGCTTATAGCCGCAGGGGGTTATAATATACGGCCTTGATACCGCCGCCATAACGCAGGCCGCCAATACCCAGCGCATATGCGGTAAGGGCTCCGCCGGATCTTTTTCTGCTGGATCTTGGGCTGCCGGACATGGACGGGCTTCAGGTGATTCAGCAGCTGCGCACCCAAACTCGCCGCCCGATAATAATTCTTTCCGCCCGCGCACAGGAAAACGAAAAGGTGCTTGCGCTTGATTACGGCGCGGATGATTACGTTACCAAGCCCTTCGGCGCAAAGGAGCTAAAGGCACGCATACGCTCCGCATTGAGGCACACATATATAAGCCAGGAAAGCGAAAGCCTTGGAAGATACCGCTACATATGCGGCCCGCTCACGGTTGATTATCAGCTTGAGCGCGTGTTCAAAAACGGCGAGGATATGCACCTGACCAATATAGAATATCAGATAGTTGCGCTAATATCCCGCGCATCCGGTAAGGTGCTGACGTATCAAACCATAATCGCCGGCATATGGGGCCCGTATGCGGACGCGGAAAACAACCGCATACTGCGCGTGAACATGGCGAACATCCGCCGCAAAATAGAGGAAAACCCCGCCGCACCCAAGTATATATTTACCGAGGTAGGCGTTGGATACAGAATGGCGCCCGAAAAGCGGCCCGACATGAACTGAAACGGATGAACTGAAAAATGTATGATCTGCTGATAAAAAACGCATATGTGCTGGACGGTACCGGAGCGGAAGGCTTCCATAGCGACATAGGCATATCAGGCGGCAAAATAGCCGCCATGGCGCAGGCAATAAATGCCCAAGCCGAACGCGTTATAGATGCCTCGGGGCTCACGCTTGCGCCCGGCTTTATAGATGCTCACAGCCATCAGGACGTTATAGTTGAAGAATACCCCGAATGCATCTGCGCCGTGGAGCAGGGCATAACCACGCAGATAACCGGCATGTGCGGCGACTCCGCCGCCCCCGTTTCGCCGCGGCATGTAGGCGACGCCCTTCGCATAATAAGCTCCCTCAAGGGCGGCGTGCTGCCGTCCCCCGTTGAAACCCGCTTCACATTCGGCGGCTATCTTGACCATATTGATAAGCCGCTCGGCACAAGCATGGCGTTCCTTGTTGGCCACGGCATGATTCGCGCGGCGGTAATGGGCTTTGAAAACCGCAAGCCCACGGCATATGAGACAGAGCAGATGAAGGCCCTTGTTCAGCAGGCCATGGACGGCGGAGCGTTCGGCATATCGTTCGGGCTTATATATCCGCCGGGATCGTATTGCGATGCGGAAGAAATGAGCGAGCTTTGCAAGGTGGTTGCGCAAAACGGCGGCGTTATGACCGTGCATGTGCGCTCGGAAAGCAGCGGGCTTATAGAAGCGGTGGAAGAAATGCTCGGCGTTGTGCGCGCAAGCGGAGTGCGCTGCGTAATATCGCACCACAAGGCGACCGGCGGCAGCGCAAACTGGGGCAAAACCGCCAAAACGCTTGAACTGATACAAAAAATAAACGCCGAAGGTTACGACGTTTTTACCGACCAATATCCATATACCGCCTCCGCCACCGGCCTTTCCACAAACATTCCGGGCGATATGTTCACACTTGGCACGGATAAGCTTATCGCCATGCTGTCCTCCGCGCAGGGGCGAAACGAGCTGCGCCCGCTTATACTCGGCGCGTTAACGCCCAAGGAGCGCTTTAAGTACACCATGATAGGCTCTTCCCCCGCGCATCCCGAATACAGCGGCAGAATGCTCAACGACATAGCGGATGAGCTAAACATTGATCCATACGAGCTGCAATGCGATATTCTGCGCGACGATAAGCTGCTCACCGGCGGCATATACCATACCATGAGCGAGGACGATCTGAAGCGCGTTATGCAATACCGCCGCACTATGGTGGGCACGGACGGCATGTGGTATCCCGGTTGCGGCGGCTGCCATCCGCGCTCAATAGGCACGTTCCCGCGCGTACTCGGCCGCTACGTTCGCGAAAAGCAGTATATCACCCTGCCGGAAGCCATACGGCGCATGACCTCACTGCCCGCGCAGGTGTATGGGCTTAAAGACAAGGGGCTTATAGTAAAGGGCTATGATGCGGACATGGTGCTTTTCGACGCGGACAAGATTATAGACCGTGCAGATTACGGCGCATTCCGCACCCGCTGCGAAGGGCTTAATTATGTTATAGTCGGCGGAAAAACAGCGGCGGAAAACGCCGTATTCACCGGCGCTAAAGCCGGGCGGATAATACGGCGGCCGTAAATCCGTATAATTACTGAGCAAGCATCCAGTTTATAATATCGAATCTGTCGCTGTGGTATATCCAGCGTATTTCATGGCCCTGCCCGCTGAGCAGGGTCAGCTTGCTGCTGCCGCCGCAGCGGTTTATCATTTCATGCGCCTGAATAACGCTGAAGCCCATGCCGCGGTCAAGCTCCCCATGGAATATCCACACGGGCATTTTTGTAAGCAGCGCGCAGCTGAGCGGATCCACGCTGCCGCACACCGGCACAAGGCATGTTACAACATATGTTTTTAATCTTCTTAATTATTTTAATAAAGTTTTAACTTGTTTTTAATAGTAAATTATGTTATTTTATAATTAAGCAATTGCTTATGTTGTAATCGTTGAGACGTCTGGTTTTTGTGTTCAATGTCATATGGAGGTGGTATTAGGGCTTAGGTAGTATTATACATTGTTAACAGTAACTCAGGAAGCAGTTTTTGGACTCACAATTTTAACCGAGAGGAGACATGTGTATGAAAAAATCATTGATGATTTTGCTCGTTTGCACGCTGCTCACGATTATAAGTGCATGTGCAAACAACAACCCGGGGCTTGCGCCTTCCGTTCCCCAATACGATTACGAGTACACCACGCTTGAACAGCTATCCGAAAATGCGGGTAACGTCATCATCGGTACAGTTGATAGCGTGGAACAAGCCGATGATTCCAATTATTTTTACCACATAGACGGGCTTTCCGTTATAAGGGGGCAAAACACGGATTCCATTACCGTCTACGGAAACTCGGATTTGATAAACGAAGGCGGCAAATACTGCCTATTCCTTTATCAGAACGACTCCGAATTTTGGCCCATGCCCCTCACCCTGTTCGTTGACCGCGAATCGATATTTGAAATACAGTCCGGCAAAGTTATTGCGCCCGATAGGTTCGGTATGACCGGCATGAGCGAAGATGAATTGATCGATGCTGCAACAAAATTGTCCATGCGCGAAAATACCGTGCCGACCGTTACAGACGAATTGCCGTACGACAAGCTGATAGCCGAAAGCGAAGCCATATTCACCGCCACGGTCAAGGAGTTGTCCTATTCTTCGCCATATTCGGGAGGCAGTGCCGCCGTCACGGTAAACAAGGTATTCAAGGGGACCGCAGAAAAAAGCCCCACGGGGCCCGCGGAAGAAAACGAAATAAGAATGCTTGTGCCGCAAGGCTTGCAGGTAGGAGAAACATATTTGTTTTTCAGGACAAACGGCCTGGCGGGTATGCCTACCCGCAGCAACAGCGTGATAAGCGTTGAATCCGAAGAATATGCTCAGATAATTGAGCAGATACAGTAGATCGGATGCAGAAGCTTAGCATCCGATCTTTGTTGGTTTTTCATTTCAGCTTTATTCAAATCCGTTTTTTACAGCCCGTCCCCCGGCAGCTCCACTCCGGCGGCGGCTGCGGCGGCTATGGCGGGGCCAAGCTCGCCAACGCGCTCGGGGCTGTGCGCATCG
>ULVO01046864.1_pt1 | contig 10206 bp, 8 predicted proteins | sample 1959521 | NCBI WGS metagenome assembly ULVO01 (sample SAMEA4835788, study PRJEB28245) | human gut metagenome | biome: gut microbiome; material: fecal sample | place: Denmark | collected 2008
AAACTAAACACCAGCGTGAACAGTGCCACCGTTTCGATAATGCCGATGACGATGAAGTAGTTGGCCGTGCCCTTGCCGGTCTCGCCCAGCGCGTCGGCGGAGGCGGCGGCCACCTTGCCCTGGAAGAAGGCGGACAGGCCGATGGCCAGGCCCGCGAAAATGCCGGTGAACATGGCCAGAGCCGCGTCACAGCCGCCCTCCACGGCGCTGCGGATGAAGTTCATCAGCAGGAAGCCGTAAATGGTCTGGGTCAGCGGCGCGCCGGAAAAGGCCACCATGATGAAGGGGGCGGGCTTACCGTTGGCGTAGCACTTCTTCCACGCGCCCACGGAGGCCTGAGCGGCAAAGCCCGAACCGAACGCAGAACCCATGGCGGACAGGCCCAAAGCGCAGGCCATACCAATAAAAGCAATACTCGTACTCATAATTGATCTCCTATCCGTTTATTTTTTGATCTTATCGCGTTTTTTGAAGGGATCGTAAGCGATGCCGGCCCACTCCATGCCCAGCTGCCCGGAAAATTCCAGCAGGTTCAGCCGGACGCCGTGTACCACCACGGACAGCAGGCCCATGACGATGTTCAGCCCGTGTCCGATGAGCAGCACCAGCACGGCGGCGATGACCAGCGGCCCGTTCAGGCTGAAGGCCATGTCGTTGAAGCTCTGGGCGATGGCCAGGGAGGCCATGCCTACGGCGAACAGCCGGATGTAGCTCATGATGTTGCCAAAGGCACTGATGGTGTTGAGAAACACCGTAAAGGCGTTGCCCAAGCCCGCCTTCAGCCCCTGCACGAAGCTCTTGCCCGGCGACATACCGCCAAAGCACACCACCAGCAGGAATCCGGCGATGACCACGCCAGCCACGGGGAGCAGGTTCACCTGCTGCCCGATGACCAAATACAGCACCACGAAATATAGCGCGTCGATGGCGGCCAGCCAACCCAGGTCAGACACCCAGCTTAGGTCCTTCTCCTTCAGCTTGCGCCGGATGTTCATAACACAGGCCAGGGACAGCTGCACCGTACCCAGGATGAAGCAGAACTTCATGATGGTGTTCTGCTGGGTGGTGGTGGATACGTCGAAGTACGCCGGGTAGTTGGCAAAGGTGGGGATGACCAGCGATTTCAGCAACGGTACATCCATGGCCTGTTCAAGACCGAACCACGTGCCCGTCAGCGCGCCCCATATCACCGTGGCGGCGGACAGCACCCACAGCAGCTGCACGGCGTTGGACGAGCCCTTGCCCTTCAGTGTCAGCACCAATGCCGCCAGCAGGAACAGACAGCCGTACCCGGCGTCGCCGATGATCATGGCAAAAAACAGGGTGAAGAAGCCCAAGAACCAAAAGGAGATGTCGTACTCCCGGTAGCCGGGTACTGTGCCCAGAATGTCGAACACCGGGATCATCAGCTTCGTGACCTTGTTGTACTGCACCTTCGTGGGGACTTTCTCATCATCCCCGGCGGGGTCGTCCATAGCCCACGCCCAGTGTGCCTGTGCGGCGGCCTTTTTGAAGCCCTCCGCCTCGCTCACCGGCAGATAGCCGGACAGCCACACCAGCCCGTCCTGACCTTGCGAGGTGTTGCTCACGGCGGAGTACTCCGCGTCGTTCTGCGTTTTCAGCAGCTGCGCCCGGATGTCGGGCAGGTGCTGGGCCGCCCGCGTCAGGAACGCCTCACATTCCCGCAGGCCCTCGGCGCAGTCCTGCTGCTCCCGCTCCAGCTCGTCCAGCCCTTTTTCCGGGATGGGAAACTCTGTGGCGGAGTAGGAGGCGGGCAGGGGAGCGAGAGCGGCCAGCGTGGGCATCTTACCCACCGGCGACAGGCGGATGAACCGCACGTCCGGGTCGCGCTCCAGCGCCGCCATCGTCTTTTTATCGGTGCGGTAGACGTGGATGTCCCAGCCGCTGCTTTGCAGCTCCCGCAGCTGGGCAGGGGAGAAGTGTCCCCATTCCGCCAGCCGCTCCGCGGCGGCGTGGGCAGCGGTCTGCTGCTCCTGCAAGACCTTCCTGCGGTCGATGCAGCCCGTCAGCTCCCGGAAGAACGTCTCAAATTCCTCGTCGGACAGCGCGGCGGCCTGCTCCCCGTTGGAATACTCCTGCAACACCGCTGCCGCCTTGGAAAGCGCCGTGAAGCGCGTCAGATACCGCTGGTCGGCATCGGCCTTTTCGGCGAAGTGGATCACGCCCAGCTCCCGCAGGCGATCCAGCAGGGCGGTCTTTTCCGATGCGGTGGTGACGATGTGTACCACCTTCATTTTTTCGATCATCGGCCCACCTCCTGCAGCTTCTTCTTGGCGATCTTGCCCCGCACCACGGCGGAGGTCTGCTGGTCGCCCAGGTAGATGCCGATGACCCGGATATTCTCCTTGGCCTCGGGGATCTTCACCTTCTCGAACAGGTTCACCCGCTGGGCTGTGGCGCGCAGCTCCCGCTCCAGCAGCGTCACCCGCTGCCGCAGCGTCTTGGCCATAGCGTCCAGTCCGGCGATCTCCCGCAGCCGCACCGCCGCGGTGTCCACCCACAGGGGGTAGTCCGCCACATCATACTGGATGTCCTCAAAGGTCAGCTCCTGAAACACCGGCACGGTGACGCCGGCGATGTTCTCCTGTCCGCACACCACGCTGCGGGGGCGGACAAGGGTTTCCAGCCGTTTGTCCGGCGGGAAGCTGTCGTTCTCCGCGAAGACGGCCACCCAGTCGTCCAGTCCGGCCCCCGCCGCCTGACGCTGGCGCTCCACCTGCTCCAGCTGTGCCGCGGCCTGCATGACCACGGCCTGCAGCTGCTGCTTTTTCAGCTGCAAGGTGGGCAGATACCGCTGGAACTGCTTCAGCCGGTCCTTCTGCACCTTCAACTCATTTTTCGTTAGTTTGACAGCCATAGGCGCACCTTCATTCCACCGCGCCGCGCTTGGGCCACCGTTCCTGGATGAGACTGGTCTTCAGGCCCGTCTCGTTGGGCTCGAAGCACTCGGCCAGGATCTCCCAGCCCAGATCCAGCGCCTCCTCCAGCGGGATGTTCACGCTCAGATCCATCAGCTTCGTTTCAAACAGATGGCCGTATTTCAGCAGCTTCTCGTCCCACTCGGACATCATGAAGCCCATGGACTTCTTCTCCAGGCTCTCCTTATAGGCGCTGTAAAGCCGGATCATGCCGTCCATCAGCGCCCGGTGGTCGCTGCGTGTCTTGCCGTTCACGTTCTGCTTCAGGCGGGACAGTGAGCCGAACGGCTCGATGTGCCCGTTTTTCAGGTAATACTGCCCCTCGGTGATATAACCTGTGTTGTCGGGGACGGGGTGTGTCACGTCGTCGCCGGGCATGGTGGTCACGCCCAAAATGGTGATCGACCCCGCGCCCTCAAAGTCCACGGCCTTTTCATACCGGGATGCCAGGCAGCTGTACAGGTCGCCGGGATAGCCGCGGTTGGAGGGCACCTGCTCCATGGTGATGGCCATTTCCTTCTGCGCGTCGGCGAAGTTGGTCATATCCGTCAGCAGCACCAGCACCCGCTTGCCGTTCAGCGCGAACTGCTCCGCCACGGCCAGCGCCATATCCGGCACAAGAGTACACTCCACCGTGGGGTCGGAGGCGGTGTGGATGAACATCACCGTGCGGCCCATCGCGCCGCTCTTTTCCAGCGTGTCCCGGAAGAACAGATAGTCGTCGTGCTTCAGGCCCATGCCGCCCAGCACGATCACGTCCACCTGCGCCTGCATGGCGATGCGGGACAGCAGCTGGTTATAGGGCTCGCCGGACACGGAGAAGATAGGCAGCTTCTGACTCTCCACCAGCGTGTTGAACACGTCGATCATGGGGATGCCGGTGCGGATCATCTTGTTGGGCACGATACGCCTGGACGGGTTCACGGACGGCCCGCCGATGGGGATCATGTTCTCCGTCAGAGCCGGGCCGTTGTCCCGGGGCACGCCCGCGCCGTTGAAGATGCGGCCCAGCAGGTGATCGGAGAAGGACACCATCATGGGCCGTCCCAAAAACCGCACCGGGTCGGTGGTGCTCACGCCCTGCGTGCCGCTGAATACCTGTAACGTCACCAGGTCTCTATCCAGCTTGATGACGTTGGCGTAGCTCTCGCCCACCAGCGCCAGATCGCCGCTGCGAACGCCGCTGGCCCGCACGGTCACAACGTTGCCGACGATGGATTCTATTTTCGTATAAACCTTCTGCATCTTGCCACCTCTCTCATTCCGCCGCACGGCTCAGGTAGAAGTCCTTCAGCTTCCGCTCCTGGGCCTCGAACTCCGGCGTCTGGAACACGGTGTTGTGCCAGTCCAAAAACTCCTGACGAACCTGGTTGAAGAAGGCGCGGATCTCCTTCTTATCGCTGAGTGCGAACTCCCGCGTCAGCACGTCGTAGAGCACGTTGAACTCGTGGAGCTGCCGCGCCGGGTCACAGGCCGCGTCGATGGGATCGAAGGAGTTCTGCTGGAGATACACCGCGTCCAGCAGCTCACCCTTTTGGTACACGATATAGTCCTCGGCGGAAGTGCCCTCCTCGCCGATGACCTTCATCATCTGATTGATCTCGCTGCTGCGCTTCAGGATGGCCCGTGCCTGCTCCACCCGTTCCATGTCCACCACGCCCCGGTACTTGGACCAGGAGTCGATGGGGTGGATAGCCGGGTACTTGCGGGCGTCGGAGCGTTCACGGGACAGACCGTGGAACGCGCCCACCACCTTCAGCGTGGCCTGTGTCACCGGCTCTTCAAAGTTGCCGCCGGCGGGGGAGACCGTGCCGCCGATGGTGACGGAGGCCACCTTGCCGTTTTTCAGCCGCACCTTACCGGCCCGCTCGTAGAACGAGGCGATGACGGACTCCAAATAGGCGGGGAATGCCTCCTCGCCGGGGATCTCCTCCAGCCGTCCGCTCATTTCGCGCATGGCCTGCGCCCAGCGGCTGGTGGAGTCTGCTAGCAGCAGCACATCCAGCCCCATCTGCCGGTAATACTCCGCCATGGTCACGGCGGTGTAGACCGATGCCTCACGGGCGGCCACCGGCATGGAGGACGTGTTGCATATAATGATGGTGCGCTCCATCAGGGAGCGCCCTGTGCGGGGGTCGATCAGCTCCGGGAACTCCGTCAGCACCTCCACCACCTCGCCGGCGCGTTCGCCGCAGGCGGCCACGATGACGATGTCCACGTCGGCGTTCTTGGCCTCCATGTGCTGCAAGACCGTCTTGCCCGCGCCGAACGGGCCGGGCACGCAGAACGTGCCGCCCTTGGCCACCGGCAGGAACGTGTCCACGCAGCGCAGCTGCGTCACCAGCGTCTCATCGGGGCGCAGACGCTCCTCATAGCACTGGATGGCCTGCTTCACCGGCCAGGAGAACACCATGGTCAGCGCCTTCTCCTCGCCGTTTTCGTTTTCGATCACCGCCACGGTGTCCCGGACGTTATACACGCCCTTCTCCCGGACGGATTTCACTTTCCACTCGCCCTTCACACCGAAGGGCACCATGATCAGGTGGGTGAACAGCCCCTCCGGCACGCTGCCCACCGCGTCACCGGCGGTGACGGTGTCGCCGGGCTTCACCGAGGGGGTGAACTCCCAGTCCCGGTTGGGGATGGGGTCGAGATACACGCCCCGTTCCAAGAAGAAGCCGCACTTCTTCGCCAGGTCCGGCAGCGGGTTCTGCAAGCCGTCGAACACCTGGGTCAAAAGGCCCGGCCCAAGCTCCACGCTCATCAGCTCACCGGACAGCTCCACCTTGTCGCCCACCTGGATGCCGTTGGTCATCTCGTAGATCTGCATACTGGCCGTGTCGCCGTTGACGCGGATGACCTCGCCCTTCAGCCGGTCATCGCCCACCAGGACGTAGCCCACTTCATTTTTTCGCACAGAGCCGGAAAAGCTGGCGGACACCAGGTTTCCGTTGACCCCTGTCACATATCCTGTTACCTTGTCCATATCGTTGTTTCTCCTGTTTCGTTATAGGCTGACGACCTGCTGCCGGATGTGATCCATCAAACCGTCAAAAGCCCGTTTGCCCGCCTCGTAGCGGAAGCCCTGCTGCCGCTCCAGCAGCCGGAGCTTCATGGCGTAGCCGTACAGGGCGTGCTCATCGAAATTGTGCAGGCCGATCATATCATCCAGCCGCCTGAATTGCAGCTCCAGCAAAATGCGCTCGCCCTCCAGCGGGTCGTCCGCGTTCACCGCCGCCGTCACAGCCTGGGTAATGGCGGCCTCCCGGTCAGAGGGAACGGGGCAGGGGCGGCCCAGCTTCACACAGCGCTGGTACGTCAGCTCCCGCCGCAGCGCCTGATAGAACGATGCCCACTGGGACAGCAGCGGCCCTTTGTCGGCGTCCACCGTCAGCGTCTCCAGCGTTTGGTATACGCCGCTGCCCACCGCCGTTTGGCACATAGCCAAAAACGCGGCGTAGTCCATGGGCGCTTCGCCCTGGGTCTTCAGCATGGGCAGACTGGAGATCAGATAGTAATAGGAAGCCACGTGACCCCTCCTTACAGGTGCATATCCCGGAAGAAGGGCATCAGCATCTCCGCCAGCGCCTGCTCGGAGCAATCAAAGTAGCCCGAACCGTCCTTGGCGGCCAGCCGGAAGCCCGCGCCCACCTTCTTGGACGGACGTATCTCCAACCCGTTTTGCAGCTCCCGGGCCAGCTCCTGGCGCAGCCCGTCCGTCACCTGGCCTACCTCCACGGCGTAGGCGGACACGTCCTCACCCTGCACGGCGGCCTTGATGAGCGTGACCAGCGCCTGCTGATCCAGTGCCTTGCCGGTGTCAGCGGCCAGGAGCTTTTCAAACTCCTTCTGGATCTCCTGGCGGAAGGCCAGCACCGCGTCGCGCTTGGCCTGCTGCACACTGAGCTCCGCGCTGCTTTTGAACACCTCGACCTCCGCCTTGGCGTCCTCGCGCAGCTTGTCGGAATCCTTCTTCGCGTCAGCTATGATGGCGTCCGCCTGCCGTTTCGCCTCGGCTACAATGGCGGCAGCCTCCCGGTTGGCGCTGTCGATCCCGTCCTTCTTGATAGAGGAAACGAGATCCTGAATTTGCAGTTCCATACGTGTTCACCCTCCTACAAATTTAGTTATCCGTATTATTATCCATATTATAATATAACCCCGGAAATTTGCAATCATTTTTTAAGCATAAATCCAGATAATTTTTGGCTACTCTGTTAGTTTCTTTGCACGATGTTTATGTATTCTTATAAAAACTCACGCACACGAAGCACATTGTCTGAACGGTGGGCCATCCGCAGCTTCCACCTTGCCAAACCGCCTTTTTTTCGCTATAATATGCCGTGCAGAAAATCGGTTTGCGAAAAGAGGTGTGAGGGCCTTGTACTTTACATACGGTGAAAAGGAGCTGTCCTATCTGCGGCAGCGGGATGTCCGCTTGGCTGCGGTCATTGACCAGGTGGGCATGATCCAACGCGAGGTGGACACCGACCTCTTTTCATCCGTTGTCCACCATATCATCGGTCAGCAGATTTCCACCAAGGCCCAGGCCACCATTTGGCAGCGGATGCGGGATGCCCTGGGCACAGTGACGGCGGAGACGATCCTGTTCGCCGACCCGGCACAGCTGCAATCGCTGGGCATGACCTTCCGCAAGGCAGACTATATCCGCGACTTCGCCGGAAAGATACACAGCGGGGAATTTGACCTGGACGCGGTGTGCCACATGAGCGATGAGGATGCTATCCGCGCCCTCAGTTCCCTGCGGGGCGTCGGCGTGTGGACGGCGGAGATGATCCTGCTGTTCTGTATGCAGCGGCCCGACGTGTTCAGCTATGACGACCTGGCTATTCAGCGGGGTCTGCGGATGGTCTATCACCACCGCCGCATCGACCGTAAGCTGTTTGAAAAATACCGCCGCCGGTTCAGCCCTTACGGCAGCGTGGCCAGCCTGTATCTGTGGGCGGCATCAGGCGGCGCTGTCCCCGGCCTGCGCGACTACGCACCGAGGCCGAAACGGAAATAACGGGAGTGATACAAAACCTATGAAAAGATCAAGGTACGAAAATTCCCGGCGCGGATTGACCGCGGGGCAAAGTTCCTTTATAATCAAAGGTCAGAGGAAGATATTTTACGCAAAGGAGCAGCTTCTATGAACGAGATCTATGTGACCGGCCACCGCAACCCGGATACCGACTCCATCGTTGCCGCCATGGCTTTCGCCGCCCTGAAAAACGCCCTGGGCGAGAAGGAGTACGTGGCGGTGCACCTGGGTACGATCAGCGACGAGACCAACCGTATGCTGGAGCGTTTCCATTTCGACCCGCCCCGGTTCATCCAAAATGTCCGCACCCAGGTGCGCGACCTGGAGTTTGACCGCCCGCCCTGTTTGGATGCCTCCGTCACCATGGACCGTGCGTGGAAGCTGATGCGTGAGCAGAAGATCTCCGCCATCCCCGTGGTCAACGAGGACGGCACGCTCCACGGCATGCTCTCCGCCGGCGACATCGCCACCTTCAGCCTGAACACCGTGGGCGATCCCCGTGTGGACGACATCCCTCTGTTCAACCTGCTTAGCGTCATCGAGGGCCGCGTCATGGGCGATGGCGGCGACCTGGTGGATACCGTCAGCGGTACGGTGTCCATCGCCCTGCCGCAGAACTGCGAGAACCTGCTGTTTGACAGCACGGACAGCATCGTGCTGTGCGGCAGCCAGCCGGATATGATCCGCCGCGCATTGGATCAGCAGATCGCCTGCCTCATCCTGTGCCAGACGGACGTTGACCCGGCGTGGCTGGAAAACGCGGGCAAGACCTGCGTCATCTCCACGCCGCTGGATGCCAGCCGCGTCCACCGCCTTATCTATCAGGCCACGCCCATCGACCGGCCCTGCGCCACCGAGGGGCTGATCTCCTTCCACCTGGACGACTACATCGACGACGTCCGCGAGGTGGTGCTCAAGAGCCGCTACCGCTGCTACCCTGTTTTGGACGAGGACGAGAAGGTGGTGGGCACGCTGTCCCGCTACCACCTGCTGAAGCCCCGGCGCAAGCAGGTGGTGCTGGTGGACCACAACGAGCTGGCTCAGACCGTCCCCGGCATCGAGCAGGCGGAGATCCTGGGCATCATCGACCACCACCGCCTGGCGGACATTCAGACCCGCCAGCCCATCGCCGTCCGCAACGAGCCGGTGGGCAGCACCAACACCATCATCACCTCCATGTACCAGGAGCACGGCGTCACGCCGTCTCCCCACATGGCGGGCCTGATGGCCGCGGCCATCCTGTCCGACACGGTCATGTTCAAATCCCCCACCTGCACCAAGCGCGACATCGCCATGGCGGAGCGGCTGGCCCGCATCGCCCGCGTGTCCCTCTCCGACCTGGGCCGTGAGCTGTTCAGCGGCAGCAACGACGGCAAGTCCGCCGAGGAGCTGCTCCGCAGCGACTTCAAGGAGTTCCACCTCTCCGAGCAGGTGCTGGGCGTGGGACAGATCACCTGCATCGACTCCCAAAAGCTGATGGAGCGCAAGGACGAGCTGCTGGATGCCATGCGCCGTATGCAGCAGGATAACAGCTACGACATGGTCATCCTCATGCTTACCGACGTGCTGCAGGAGGGCACGCAGCTGCTGTATGTGGGCAGCGATGACACCATCCGCAACGCCTTCGCCGTCGAGCCCAAGGACCACACCGTGTTCCTGCCCGGTGTCATGTCCCGGAAAAAGCAGGTCGTCCCCATGCTCACCACCCTGTGGGGGTAAATACACAACACGAAAAGGAGGCCGCGCCCATGTACGAGCTTATCCAGGCCAGCGAGAGCTGCTATTACATCGAAAGCCCCGCCAAGATCGGCCTTGTCCGCCTGAACGAGACGGATGTCTGCCTCATCGACAGCGGCAGCGACAAGGACGCGGGCCGCAAGGTGCGCCAGCACCTGGACAAAAACGGCTGGCGTCTCACCGCCATCTACAACACCCACTCCAACGCCGACCACGTGGGCGGCAACCAGTATCTGCAAAAGCAGACCGGCTGCGCCGTCTACGCCCCCGGAATCGAGTGCGACATCACCCGCCACCCGCTGCTGGAGCCGTCCTTTCTCTACGGCGGCTTCCCGCCTAGGGAGCTGCGCCACAAGTTCCTTATGGCCCAGCCCAGCGACGCCCATGAGCTGACGGCGGACGTGCTGCCGGAGGGCTTTGAGCTGCTGCCCCTGCCCGGTCACTTCTTCGACATGGTGGGCTTCCGCACGGCGGAGGACGTGGTCT
>ULVO01038065.1_pt1 | contig 10184 bp, 10 predicted proteins | sample 1959521 | NCBI WGS metagenome assembly ULVO01 (sample SAMEA4835788, study PRJEB28245) | human gut metagenome | biome: gut microbiome; material: fecal sample | place: Denmark | collected 2008
TTCTCGTGTTTTCTTCTTGAGATTAAAATTGCTTTTTGTTATAATATTTATCAGAACAGCATTAGTGAAAATTCGAAAAAGGAGATAGTTATTATGCCACATACTAGCACTGTATATAGCTTATTGCTTTCATGCCCTGGCGATGTTTTAGATTTAAAAGACATAATTGAAGAATGCGTAAAAAGTTTTAACTCTTCACTGGGCGAGATCAATAAAATGATAATCCAGCTTAAACACTGGTCCACTGATAGTTTTCCACAATCCGGAGATAAACCTCAAAAATTATTAAACAAACAATTTGTAGATGATTGCGATTTATGTGTTGCATTGCTCGGCACGCGATTCGGAACGCCCACAGACAATTATGATTCTGGGACGGAAGAAGAAATAGAAAACATGTTAGCTCAAGGCAAACAGGTGTTTTTATACTTTATAGAACGTAGTGTAGATCCTAGCAGTATTGATGTGCAACAATATAGGAATATAACTCTCTATATTTTCTTCAGCTAACATAGGAGTACCGCAAGCAATCATACCTACGATCGGCACTCTTGATATTCCGGTCATGACTTTTGACATTTTCTTTGTCTTGATACCACGCCAACCACCTGTTACTTCTATCAACCCACGTTCTTGCATTGCTTGAAGATTTCGACAAACATTACTTCTATCCAATTTAACAGCCTCGGCTATCTCTTGCATAGTGGGGACAATATTATTGGCGAAATAATATTCATCAATGAATTCGATAATGGCATTGAAGACTTCTTCACTTCTGACCTTCATAAAAAATTTTTCCTTTCTTTCGATTTGTTACGCAATTTTTGTTGCGTATTGATTTTATTTTAGCTATAATGTATGCAAATGTCAAGCACATAGGGGAACAAATTAAAAAAATTATGCTATTGCTTTTGTAGGTTTTGTTGTCTTCCGCAGCGAAAAAGATCAAGGGGCAATGTTTATCCCTCGTTAAGCATAAACCATTGCCTTTTTCCTTGACTTTTTCGACTGTGGCAGACTGGTTTTGCGGTTGCAAAAGCAATAGCTTGCAAAAAACAAAAACGAACAAATGAGTTTGAGATGAAGAATTGTGTGATTTACGCGAGATTCAGCTCGCACGGACAAAACGAGCAAAGTATCGAAGCACAGGTGCGTATTTGTACGGAATGTGCGGAGAGCAAAGGACTTGAAGTTGTCAACCTTTATACCGATAAAGCAAGAACGGGAACAAACGACGCCCGCCCTGCTTTTCAAAAAATGATCTCCGATGCCCAACTTGGCACTTTCCAATATATTATCGTTTATATGTTCGACAGGTTCGCACGTAACCGTCGAGACAGCATTCTATATAAAGAAATGCTCAAGGAAAAATACGGCATAAAGGTTATTTCCGCTCTTGAACCGATAGCAGATGATGAAGGCGGCGAATTCTATGAAATGTTTTTGGACTGGAACGCAGAAAAATACAGCAAGCGTCTTTCCAAAAGAGTCAAAGACGGTCTTGATATTAGCGTCGCCAACGGTACATTCTGCGGTGGCTTTATCATTTATGGTTATAAATTGGAATTAGAACCTGTCCCCGGAAAACAAGGGAAATTTATTAAACGTATCGTTCTGGACGAAGAAGAATCCAAAGTTATGAAGTATGTCTTTGAACAGTTTGATAAAGGTATCGGCAAAAAACAAATAGCTCAGGAACTCAACGCTCAGGGAGTCAGATTCAAGGGAAAGCCCATAACCGGAAAAACGTTCGACCATTATTTGACCAATCCGAAATATACCGGAGAATTCTACTTTGGGGAAAGATTATGTACCAATATGTATCCGGCAATTATCGACAAAGAAACCTTCGAGCGAGTGCAAAAAAGGCTATCCGATAATCGCTACGTTTTAGGTGGCAAAGAAACAGCAAAAATAGAACCTTACCTATTGACGGGAAAACTCTTCTGCGGTCACTGCGGTTCGGAAATGGTCTCCGGTGGTGGAAGAAGTAAAACGGGCAAAAAATACTATTACTACGAATGCAAAAACAGGAAGAAGAAACTTTGTAAAAAGCGGCTTGAGCATAAAGATACTCTTGAAAACGCCGTTGTATCAAGCATCCTTTTATACCTGTCCGATGAAGTCCATCAGCAAACGATAATAAGCGACTTGATGAAGCATTACGAATCGAGGACGGACGAAAAGGAACTCAAATCAATACGAAAGCGAATTGCCGACGTACAAGAAAAAGCAGATGCCGCAGCCACTGCCTTTATCGAAGCCAAAAGCCCGTTACTCAAACAGCGTATCGAAGTGCAAATGCAAGAGTATGAAGTCCTTTTAAGTGACTTGGAAAAGCTGAAAACGAAATTAACAATCGAACGTGGACGGCAACTTACAGAGAAAGATTTTGAAGCGTTCGTCAAGCTGATAATTCAGGGAAACGTAGATGATTTTGAGTTTAGACGACAGCTGATAGACACCCTCGTATACAAAGTATACGTTTGCGACGATCATACCTATATCTACTTCAATTTTAAAGGCGGGAACAAAGCAATAGATGAAACAACTTTAGAGGAAATCAAACCGCAGTTAGAGGATAGGTGGGAAATAGTTCAAACGCGAAGTGATTCTGCCCGCCAAGTGAAACCTAAATCGAACTTTGTTGTTTCGGTTTAGGTTTTTTTCATAGCGTTGCGCCCTGCCGCAGTTATCGCGAAATCAATAGAATCGGTCGTTAAGGTCGATTTTTCGATCAGACGGAAGAGCAACATTTCGTTTTTATCTCCGATCTGAAAGCCGCTCGTTTCTATACCAAATGCCTGGACGTAATTTTTGACAGGATTAAAAATCACGAGTTGTCGCCCGGTTATATGAAAAGGGTTTTCCCATGATAACGAGTTGCTACCGCAATCTTAATCGGCCGCAAAAAGTAATCGATTTCTGGATGGAAAACAAGGAAATTTACCGTTACGGTCTGAGCGTTCCTTTGCTTACTTCCCTTGCCGCCGCTTACTGCGACGTCAAAGACAACAAAAACGCAAAGTACTGCGCCGACTTCGACGGTTATCGCAAAAAGCAGTTGGTTTCCGCTGATTCTCTCGACTACCCGGACGGTCTTACCGACGTCGTGATCGTACATAATCCGCTTTATGCGCCCGACGAAGAAACGAGAGCGAATTTTGCGGATTTTCTCCGCGATAAAAACGTTAAAATCTGTCTTTCCGGGCATACGCACAAGTTTACGCTCGACTACGACGTTTATAGAAACGGTATTCCGTCGTTGGTTTGCGGCGGAATTTCCGAACGAAACGTAAAGAAAAAGGGCGATCTAGTTTATTCCGTGCTTCGTTTTTCCGAAAACGCCGTTTCCGTAAAGGCTTTTTCCGCAGCCGACGGCGAATTGCGCTCGGAAAACGTTTCCTTAAAATAAATACCGCATCGACTTCTTTCGTAAAACGGGAAAAATTCGTTAAAAGCGGCGCAAATTTTGGTTCGGACGCCGTTTTTCTTGGTTTTTCCTTACAAAAAGGGCGGAAAAGCGGTTTTTGAATAAAAGGTGTTTACAAAAGCATAAAAGCGTGTTATTATTGATACATTACTTTTGTAAAATATAAGGAGAGACATGTTACAATCTTCACTTGACGCAGACCCTGACCCCGACAGTATAATTCTGTCTTCGATTTTTATCGTTTTGCTGGTCGGACTTTCCGCGTTCTTTTCGTCTACGGAAACCGCTTTTAGTTCCGCTAATCGTACCAAACTTAAAATCAAGGCGCAAGACGGCAACAAGCGCGCGCAAAACGCACTTATGCTGCTTGACAAATACGACAAAGTTCTTTCCGCAATTCTCGTCGGAAACAATATCGTCAACATTACGCTTTCCGTTTTGTTCAACAACATTTTCGAAGCGGTTATACCCAACCCTGCGGTAAGCGGTATCGTTTCCGTTGCGGTTTCTACGGTAATCGTTCTTACTTTCGGCGAAATCAGCCCGAAAATGATCGCTAAAGAAAACGCGGAAAAACTTGTGATGGCTTTCGGTTATCCCATACGGATAATTATGGTTATTCTTTACCCGATAACGATAATTTTCGCCGGGTTAAAATTCGTTTTGAAAAAGATTTTCAAATCCAAAGGCGAAGATAAAATCACCGAAGAAGAACTGCTTTCCATCGTGGAAGAGGCACAGGAAGACGGTTCTCTCGATATGCAGGAAAGAGAACTCATTTCGAGCGCGATCGAATTCGACGACGCCGAAGTCGGCGACATACTCGTACCGAGAGTAAATATTATTGCCGTACCCATCGATATGCCGATGGAAAAAATCAAAAAAATGTTTCTCGAACACACGTTTTCGCGTATGCCCGTTTACAACGGCACGATCGACAGCGTAATCGGTATGATACACAACATCGACTTCTTCACCGCTTTGGAAAAGGGCGAAAAATCGATTAAAAACTACATTACGCCGGTAAACGTAGCTACCGAACATATGAAGATATCCGCTTTGCTTAAAAGTATGCAAATGCAGAAAGTACATATGGCGGTGGTAGTCGACGAATACGGCGGCACGTTGGGTATCGTTACGCTCGAAGACATTCTCGAAGAACTCGTCGGCGAGATTTGGGACGAACACGACGAAGTGGTCAATTACTTCACGAAAATCGACGACACGACTTACATTGTCGACGGCAGAGCCGAACTCGATAAGTTTTTCGAAACGTTCGGTATCGACGAAGACGAACTCGACTCGTTCGACTCGCAAACCGTGAGCGGCTGGGTAATCGAGCAAATCGGCGATATTCCGAAAAAATCGCAAACTTTCGATTATCGCAACCTTACCATAATAGTAAACCGTCTGACGCAGCGGAGAGTTCTCGATATTAAAGTTATCGTAAATCCGCCCGAAGACGAAGAAAAGGGCGAAAAGAGCGAGAAAAACGAAAAAATCGACAAATTCGGTTTCCTTAAACCGGACAGAGAAAAAACGGAAAAACCCGACGAAGAAACGAAATAATTTTTTCGTCGAAACAAACGACGGTGGCGAATATGAAAGAAAAAAAAGCAATACTGACTACTTTTAAGGTACTTCTGATACTCGCATTCATCGCGTGGATCGCGTTGATTATCGTTGCTTGCGGCTCGAAAGCCGCTCCGCAAGCGTTTACTCCCGACGAAAACTCCATACCTACGCACGTTTCTTCTTCGGGCGACGCGGACTTTTCTTCGGTTAAAGCAAAACTTGACGCGCTTATAAATCTCGATACTTCCGACGAAACGAAGAAAGCGGATATAATAAACGCCGTCGCGGAAGCGTATCGCGTAGCGTGCGAAAAGACGAAACTTGCGGACAAAATGTACGCCTTCGTCAGTTGCAAAACCACGATGTTTCCGGGGACGATACTCGAAATCCCCATTCAGGGCAACCGCTACGTTCTGAAAACCGGCACGGAATTCTACTTTACGGAATACTCTATCCCCGGCGCCGGACTGGGCGGACTGGCAAGCGCGTTTGCTCCGGAAAACACGACCTTTGCAATGCGTTCTTACTCGGACGCAACGACGATGAATTACCTTTACAGTGAAAAAAGCCTTTCGCCTAAGTTCCTTACCCAAAACGCCGACGGAAGCGGCGACGTGATCGGTATCGAACGCTACTGGGACGTCCCGGACAAGCAGGTTTCCGCAGAAAAATGGGCAAAGGAGCAAAAACAAAGCGTTTTCTGCGCCGCACAGGAAGGTATCTATACCGCTACTGACCAAAACATAACCGAAGAAACGATTAAATCGGCGAAAATCGAATACAAAACGAGCGAGAACGGCAATTACTTCGTGCTTACGATGGAACTCGACACCGACAATCCGATTACCACCGCTCGCAGTATAGACAATCTCCGCGCCGGAGCGAACTCCGCCGACGCCAACTATACTTCGATGGTAGAAACCATAGAAATTTGGGAAACCGGTTATTTCAAATACTTCAAGAGTCTGGACGAATGGGCAATGCACGGCAAAAAAGGCGGCATAAACTCTCTTATCGACTACGAAACGACTTATTACTTCGACAACGCCCACACCGATCCGAGCGTTTATATGGACTTCGCCGAAGCGAAAGAAAACGCGCTTAAATACAACCAAACGCGCCGATAATCCGAAACAACTACATAAGAAATAACGCCGCATTCGAGCGACGTTATTTTTTTTGCGTTTAACCACCGTTTATAACGCTGTTTCCCCACTTTTTGCAATTACACTAAACTAATTTTAATCATTAAACGAATCGTTTTTTGTTTTTTGGCGTTTATTCGTTTGCTTTTATCTATCATAAATTTTATAATAGTAGATAAATACATAATATACAAGCGGAGTAATTTATGAACGAAAAAAGAAACGTAATGGACGTGCTGAGAGAAAGAGGATTTATCAAGCAGACGGTTTATGAAGAAGAACTTTACGAACTGCTCGGATCTCGGTCCGTTCCTTTTTATATCGGGTTCGATCCGACGGCGGACAGTTTGCACGTCGGGCATTTTCTTGCGCTTATGGCGATGAGTCATATGCAGCGTGCCGGGCACAAGCCCATCGTTCTTATCGGCGGCGGAACGGCTATGGTCGGCGACCCGTCGGGCAGAACGGATATGCGCAGTATGATGACGAAAGAAACGATTGCGCACAACTGCGCTTGTTTCCGCGAGCAAATGAGCAAGTTTTTCTCTTTCGAGGGAGAAAACGCGGCTGTTATGGTAAATAACGCCGACTGGTTGCTTAACCTTAACTACATTGACTTCCTGCGTGAGATCGGCGCGAACTTTTCCGTCAACCGTATGCTTACTGCGGAATGTTTCAAACAAAGGTTAGAGCGCGGTTTGTCTTTCCTCGAATTCAACTATATGCTTATGCAAAGTTACGATTTTCTCGTACTTTGCCGCAAATACGACTGTTTGCTCGAATGCGGTGGCGACGATCAGTGGTCGAACATTCTTGCCGGGGCGGATCTTATTCGCAGAAAGGAAGGAAAATCGGCGTTTGCGATGACGTTTGAACTTCTCACGACGAGCGAAGGAAAGAAGATGGGCAAAACGGCGAAAGGGGCGGTTTGGCTCGATCCGAAAAAGACCACGCCTTACGAATTCTATCAGTATTTCCGCAACGTAGACGACGCGGACGTAAACAAGTGTCTGCGTTTCCTTACGTTCCTTTCGATGGACGAAATAAACGAACTGACCGCTTACAAAGACGAGCGCATCAACAAAGCCAAAGAGCGTCTTGCGTACGAAGTCACGAAGATCGTACACGGCGAAGAAGAGGCGCAGAAAGCGATGTCTATGGCTAAGGGCGCGTTCGGCGGCGACGAATCGAGTATGCCTTCGGTCACCGTTTCTCTCCCCTCTCGCAACGTTATCGACGTTCTCGTTGCTACCGGCGTAGCGAAAAGCAAGGGCGAGGCTCGTCGTTTGATCGACGGTAAAGGCGTTAAAATCGACGACGAAACGGTCGCTTCGTACGATCGTGAACTTACCGACAGCGAATACAACAACGGATTTATTTTGCACAAGGGCAAGAAAGTACATCTTCGCGTACGCATAGACTGATGTCCGAGTACCTGACGATTGACGGCGATGCCCGTTCGGAGTACGAAATCAAGCGTTCGCTTTTTATAGCGACGGCGAAAGGAATAACGGACTATGCCGACGGAGCGGCGTTCGTTAAAACCGTATCGAAAAAGTATTCCGACGCCACGCACAACTGTTACGCCATACTTTGTCAAAACGGCGAACAGAAGTTTTTCGACGACGGCGAGCCGTCTGGGACTGCCGGTATGCCTATCTTGCAGGCGATCAAAAACAACGGACTTACCGACGTAGCGGTGGTAGTGACGCGATATTTCGGCGGAATAAAACTCGGCGCGGGCGGACTGGTGTCGGCTTATACCAAAGCCGCGGTAAATGCTCTTGCCGAATCGAAAACGGTGACGAAAATCGAGAGCGGCGTGTACTTAATCACACTTTCCTACTCCGAAGTCGATCGAGCCGCAAGGCTTGTCGAGAACGTTTCCGGAAAAGTTCTTGACGTTCGTTACGGCGAGCAGGTTTGTCTGAAAGCGGCTGTGCCGATTGATTCGACGAAGTCGTTCATCGACGGAGCGAACGAACTGTTTTCGGGAAAATGTGTACCCTTACTCGTAGAAACGGGATACGAAACTTACTAAACAACCATAGCAAATTATTACAAAGAGGTATAAATATGAAAATCACGCTTACGAACAACAAAAAGGAAAAGCCTGACTTCGGCAAACTCGGTTTCGGCAAATATTTTACCGACCATATGCTTATAATGACCTATTCCGATGGTGCGTGGACCGAACCCGAAATCGTACCTTATCACGATTTTTCCCTCGCACCTTGCACGAACGTACTTCACTACGGACAGGGAATTTTCGACGGACTTAAAGCGTACAAAACCAAGGACGGCAAAATTACTATGTTCCGCGCATACGACAATCTTAACCGTATCAACAAATCGGCAGAAAGGCTTTGTATGCCCACGATTGACGTAGAAAAGGTTATGTCTGCGCTTAAAGAACTTCTTATACTCGAACAGGACTGGATACCCACCGATCCGGGCACGGCGCTTTACATTCGTCCTACGATGATCGCCAACGACAAAGCGCTCGGCGTACACGCGGCGCACAACTATATTTTCTTCATTATTCTCAGCCCTGTGGGAAGTTACTACGCGCACGGTCTTGCTCCTACGAAAATTCTCATCGAAGAAGAATACGTACGCGCTCCTATCGGCGGCACGGGCGAAGCGAAGTGTATGGGCAACTACGCCGCAAGTCTTCTTGCCGGAGAAATCGCCAACAGAAAGGGTTACGACCAAGTTCTTTGGCTTGACGGAAAAGAGCACAAATACGTCGAAGAAGTTGGCGCAATGAACATTTTCTTCGTTATCGATCACGTCGTTATCACCCCTGCTTTGGTGGGTTCGATTTTGCACGGCGTTACGAGAAGAAGCGTTATCGAAGTTCTTCGCAAGGACGGTTACGTCGTGGAAGAACGCCGCATATCGGTAGACGAAGTGGTTAAAGCGCAGAGAGAAGGCAGACTGAACGAAGTTTTCGGTTCGGGTACGGCGGCGGTAATCTCTCCGGTCGGCGTGCTTAACTTCCGCGGCGAAGACCTTATCGTAAACAACAACGAGATGGGCGAAATCACGCGCCACGCATACGCGCGCATTACGGGTATTCAGAACGGAACCGCTCCCGACGAATTCGGTTGGGTCGTTCCCGTAAACTAAAATGTCGGAAAAAATTTATCTTATATCTTCCAAAAAATCGAACGCCGCGCTTCCTTATATCGAGGAAGCGGCGGCTTTTCTTGCTTCAAACGGCATAACTTTGCGTTGTTTGCCCGAAAAAAGCAAGTTTTTTGCCAAAACGAACATTACCGCTATCGATAAGAGCGACCTGTCGCGCGTTTCTGCGGCGATAGTTTTCGGCGGCGACGGTTCGATCTTAAAGACCGCCGGGCTGCTTCTCGACTACGGCACGCCGGTACTCGGAATAAATATGGGAACGGTAGGCTACCTTGCCGATTCCGAGCCGAAAAATTCGCTTGACGCCGTTAAAAAACTCGTCGGCGGCGATTACACTTCGGAAATGCGTTCCACTCTCGAAGCGGAAATCGGCGGCAAAGTTTTCACGGCTATCAACGAGGCGGTCGTTCACCGCGGCGCGCTCGGACATATTCTATCAACCAACGTAAAAATCGACGGTCAGGACGTAGACACCGTACGCGCGGACGGAATAATCGTATCCACGCCCACGGGTTCTACCGCATACAACCTGTCCGCGGGTGGACCGCTGATCGCGCCTTTGTCGCATACGTTCGTACTTACTCCGATCTGCGCACATTCGCTTACTTCGCGCCCGATCGTCGTCGGTGACGAGAGCGTAATCACCCTTACTCCTGTCGAACTTCGCACGCAATACGGTTTGCCGTCGCTCGACGTTGACGGACAAACGGTAGCGACGATTAACGAAGGCGAATTCGTATCCGTGCGGCTTTCTTCGAAAAAACTCAATCTCGTCCGCACTAATCCTAAAAGTTTTTACAAAACCCTGCAATCCAAACTCGGCGGACCGAGGTCACGCAAATGAAAAACGCATACGACTGGTATCGGCTTGACAACTCCGC
>ULVO01014572.1_pt1 | contig 10153 bp, 8 predicted proteins | sample 1959521 | NCBI WGS metagenome assembly ULVO01 (sample SAMEA4835788, study PRJEB28245) | human gut metagenome | biome: gut microbiome; material: fecal sample | place: Denmark | collected 2008
ATGCTATTGTCATAGAGGTCTCGAATGACCGAAAGATATAGTACACCTTGCCCTGTCTTGATGTATGAAATATCCGTCACCCATTTCTGATTGGGACGTTCTGCGTGAAAATCTCTATTGTCCTCTATGTGGCAATATTCTCTTGGCATAACAAAAAACCTCCTATGGTAATTGTAGATAATATATATCTATTCTACCATAGAAGGCTCTTTTTTTCAATTGTCCGTTTTTTACGGACTTGTGCAAAACAACCCAATAAAAGGGCTGTTTTTTATGTTTTAATCCCTTGCGGGATAAATCGTGAAGCCGAACTTGATTGATTTTTCAGAAAGTCGGTATTTTTCTCCGAGTTCGGGACCGCAGGAGTTGGAGCCGAGTCCCGAATTTTTGTAATCTATGCGCAGATGCGTTTTTTCGTCCGATACAAGTTCGTCCGTGTGCGTGGCGCGGAAAAGAGCTTTTGATGAGTATTTTGAAGCGTTGAACTCAAACCCGTCGGGTGAAGTGAAGATAAGTTTTCCGATTTTAAGCATTTTTGTCGCAAAATGGTTACCGTGTTCCTGCGGCATGACATATTTCACATATTCCTTGTCCGTGTCGCTTTCGTAAAGTCCCACGCAAGCCCAACGGTGCATATCGCAGTAACTTTCGATGGGTCCCGAACCGTAGTAAGTGAAATTGTTTTTCTCTCCCGGGAGTTCAAACTCAAAGCCAAGGCGCGGCAGCCAATATGCACTTTCACGGATTTTGCAGTCAAGCGAAAATGTAATTTGCCCGTTTGCGGATATTCCGACAAGAAGTTTGTAATGCAGCAGAGGAACTCTCGAAACGCCCGCAAGTGAGCCTGTGACTGCGATTTTACCGTCGGAAACGGTGCAGGAATACACTTTCGAAAAAGTGCAGTCAAGGTTTTCGCCCTGCCGTCCGTTCGAGTTTATCCAAAGGACTTTGATATACCGTTCGTTGTCCGTCGGGGCACGGAATGCGGAAAGCACGGTTTTGCCCGCAAGTTGCTCGTCTCCGCCGATTTTTATGCTTGTAAATGCGCCGTAATGTTTTGAAAAAACATACGAAAAGCCGTCGCCTGCTGCATAGATATTTTTTCCGTCTTCTTCAAGTTGTGCTGTCGGAATCTGTTCGTTTCTGGCGGCTTCAAACGGAATATCATGTTGGCATTTGGCGTATTCAACGCCGCCTTTTGTCAGAGAAATATTCAGATGTGCGCCGTAGATCGCCGTTATTTTGGGCATAGAGATGTCTATTGCTGCGGTTTCGTGCGGGTTCAGTAATAACGGGATTTTTTCCGTTTTCAGAATTTTTCCGTCCGCTTCAACGGAATAAGAAAAGTCGTATTCGCAAAGGTTTGTGAAGTCAAGTCGGTTGTAAACGGTCAGTTTGCCGTTTTCATACGAGGTTCTTATGGGCTGATATGCGGCTTTTGCTTCATAAGTTCCCGCTTTGAACGTGCGGTCTGCAAAAACAAGTCCGTCACAGCAGAAATTTGCGTCGTTTGTCAGTTCTCCGTCAAAATCGCCGCCGTATTTTTACACGCCGTTTTCCGTCACTACATGATCCGCCCATTCCCAGATACAGCCGCCGATAAGTTTGGGATAACGGTCAAACAGTTCGTTGTAGTCCCAAACGTCTCCCGGTCCGTTTCCCATTGCATGAGAGTATTCGCAAAGAAAAACGGGCATATCAACGGCGCTGTCGTTCGCAAGTTCTTCAACCCGTTGCAGCGGAAGATACATTTCGGAATAAACGTCGGGGTTGTGTATCTCGCCTTTTCGGGAAGCGTCTTCGGCGTGGAGCAGGCGTGAACCGTCACGCTTTTTTGTTGCCCGTATCATTTCAACGTGGTTCTCTCCGTGTCCGCTTTCGTTGCCCGTTGACCAAAAAATCACGCTCGGGCTGTTCTTGAACGTTTCGACCATACGTTCCATGCGGTCAAGAAATTCGTGTTTCCACTCGGGTTTTGTGCAGGGCCAATCGCCCGATTCGGCATCGTAAGCGCCCGTGCCGTTAGGTATGCGGTAGCAAGCGCCGTGCGTTTCGAGGTCGGTCTCGCAGACAACATAAAAGCCCATTTCATCACACATATCAATAAATTTCGGCGTCGGCGGATAATGAGAAGTTCTTATGCAGTTGATGTTCAGGGATTTCATAAGCGTGAGGTCTTTTTTCAATTCTTCGTCGCTCTGACACCACCCGCGCAGTTTTCCCGTGTCGTGGCGGTTTATCCCGTGAAGTTTGACGGGAACTCCGTTTATGAGAAGTTCGTATTTGTCGGAGATCTCGATTTTCCGAAGCCCGACTTTTCGCTCGATGACTTCTCCCTCCCGAGAGAGCCGAACCGTGTAAAGAAACGGCTTTTCCGCATTCCAAAGAATGGGTTTTTCAGGCGTGAAAGAGAATTTTTCGCCTATATCGCCGTCAAAAAGCAAAGTGTCACCATCAAAGATTTCAAGGTGCGCCCCGCCCTCGACCGAAACGGTCACGCTTTCGCCGTTCGGTATCAATTCAAAGTCGCGGATATGGTTTTTCGGTCTTTGCAGAATATACACGTCGCGAAAGATTCCGTTGTAACGGAATGCGTCCTGGTCTTCAAGATAACTGCCGCAGCACCATTTCAGAACCTTGACCGTTACGGTGTTTTCGCCCTCGGTCACAAAGTCGGTAATGTCAAATTCCGCTTGCAGACGGCTGCCCTGCGTGAACCCGACATATCCGCCGTTTACATAAAGAAACGCGCAGGAGCAAACACCCTCGAATACAGAATACACGCGCCCGAATTTTTTTGCGATATCGAAAGTCCGACGGTATATCCCGCACGGGTTGTCGTCTGGTACGAAAGGCAGGTCATACGGAAACGGATAATTTATGTTCGTATAATTGGGGTGTCCGTAACCGCAGAGCTGCCAACAGGACGGCACGGTAATTTTGTCCCAATTCTCTATAACTTCGGGAACGTCTGTATCACGCTCGAAATATGCGAAATCCCATTCGCCGTTCAAAAGACGATATTCGGATATTCCTTTCGGGATACAGTAACTTCTCGGCGGCATTCTGTTTTCGCTTGTTTTTTCGGGGTTTTCGTAAATTCTCAAATCGCTCTCTCCTGAATAATGTAAACGGTTTTTTATGTTGGTTTCATCTTATCACAGAAATCCGAAAATGTCTACCGTATTTCTCAAAAAAAATTATTACGGCAGCAAAAAGGAGCGGCAATGGTGTTACGCCTTTGTCGCTCCGCTTAATTTTTGTTTTTTGTGATTATTTACTGTAAACTTCCGGTTTGAGAACGCCTATGTACGGCAATGCACGGAATTTTTCGTCGTAATCAAGCCCGTAGCCCACAACAAATTCGTCGGGGATTATCTTGCCCGTGTAATCGGGTGTGAAGTCAACGACGCGGCGGCTCGGTTTGTCAAGCAGGGTACAGGTCTTGACGGAGCGCGCGCCTTTCAGTTTAAGATAATCTATCAGATACGAAAGTGTTCTGCCGCTGTCAATGATATCTTCGATAACGATAAGGTCGCATTTTGCAAGGTCTTCTCTCATCAGGTCGAGAATTATGTTGACATGACCGGAAGAAACGGTCTCGCCGCCGTAGGAAGAAACTCGCATAAAGTCTATTTCAACGGGTATCGTCAGTTTTTTCATCAGGTCGCCCATAAAGACCACGGAGCCTTTAAGAATGCAGACAAGGACAAGTTTTCTGTCTTCTCCCGAATAGTCGATGTCTATCTCGTGCGCGATACGCGAAACGATTTCGTTCAGTTCTTCCGTGTCTATAAGGACTTTTTCAATTTCGTTTATCATATTTTCTTATCCCCCGAATCTATCTCTTAAAAAATATTATATCACAGAGTGATTCCGTTTTCAAGTGTTGTCGCAGATTTTCAAATATTTATTACAAGCAGGACAGCAAAAACGTAAACCGTTTTCAACCCTTTTTGCTGTCCGTGCATTTTTAACATCCTTGTCAATGCCGTTCAGACGCTTTTCGGCAGGGTTGAGCGCAGATCCCCGATATGTTCGTCGTAACCGAGCGTTTCGAGACGGAAGCCGTTTTCGCCGTGATATGCGACTGTCACGGAAGCGTTTGACGCCCAATCGAGTTCTTTCATTCTTTCGACGGGAAGTCCCGAGATGAACGTAGTCATCGAGCGTATCGCCGCGCCGTGCGATGTCAGAAGTACCGTTTTGCCCTCGTTTTTGCGAACAATGTCTTCAAGCGCTTCGGAAACTCTTTTATATACGTCTTTCAGGCTTTCGCCGCCCGTGCAGACTGCGTTTCCGATGTCTTCTTTCCAAATTCGGAAATCGTGTCCGTACTTCTCCTCAACTTCGGTAAACGGCATATTTTCCCATTTTCCCGCATATATTTCGGCAATTCTCGGCTCTGTTTCGATTTCAAGCCCCGGATGAAATGCGACTATTTCGCGGCATGTGTCAAGTGCTCTGCGAAGCGGACTTGAATAAGCGGCGTCAATCTGTTCGCTTTTCAGAAATTCGCCCGTCAACCGTGCCTGTTTTACGCCCGTTTCGGTCAGGTCGAGGTCGGTTCTGCCGAGGAATCTCCGTGTCAGATTTCCCACGCTCTGCCCATGTCGGACTATTATAAGTTTTGTCTCTTTTTTGCTCATTTCATTCTCTCCGTTCAACGTTGTAACACTATGATACCACTCAAAAGAGAGAATGTCAACGACAAACCGCGAATTTTGTCCGAAAGGTATTGCAAAAAGATAAAAAATCTGATATAATCAAAACGGAATTTTTATAAAATATAATTAAAATAATATAACCGGAAAAGGAGAAGAACACTATGGGACTTATCAAAGCCGGAATAGGCGCTCTCGGCGGAACTCTTGCGGATCAATGGAAAGAATTTTTCTACTGTGAGGCAATAGATAAGGAAGTTCTTGTTGTAAAAGGACAAAAACAGATAACGGGGCGTTCCTCGAACACGAAAAGAAACGATAATATAATTTCCAACGGTTCGGGTATAGCCGTTGCCGACGGTCAATGTATGATAATCGTTGAGCAGGGCAAGGTAGTTGAAGTCTGCGCCGAGCCGGGAGAGTTTACATACGATTCGTCCACCGAACCGAGCATTTTTGCGGGCAGCCTCGGTCAAAGCATCAAAGAAACCTTCAAAACGATAGGCAAACGTTTTACTTACGGCGGCGATACGGGCAAAGACCAAAGAGTTTATTATTTCAACCTTAAAGAGATAATAGACAACAAGTTCGGAACGCCGAATCCCATTCCGTTCCGAGTTGTCGATTCCAAAATAGGTCTTGACGTGGATGTTGCGGTGCGTTGCTCGGGCGTTTATTCTTATAAAATAGCGGATCCCCTGCTTTTCTATACGAATGTTTGCGGAAACGTAGCGGACGAATACAGACGCGACGAACTTGACGGACAGTTGAAACCCGAATTTATCAGCGCTCTTCAACCCGCGTTCGGCAAACTTTCCGAACTTGAACTCCGTCCCAATCAGATAGTTACGCACAACACAGACCTTGAAAATGCGATGAACGAAACGCTGACCGCCAAATGGGGCGAACTGCGCGGACTTAAAATCGTCAGCATTGCGCTCGGTTCGGTAACGCTTCCGGACGAAGACGCGGAGATGATAAAACAGGCACAGCGCACGGCTATCATGCGCGACCCGACCATGGCGGCGGCTACTCTTGTGGGCGCACAGGCGGACGCGATGAAAGCGGCGGCTTCGAACGACGCCGGTGCGATGACCGGCTTTATGGGCATGGGCATGGCGATGAACAACGGCGCGGCGGGAAATGCGCAGAATCTGTTTGCCATGGGTCAGCAGCAACAGCAGACACAGCAGGCGGCAGCACCTGCCGGCGATACATGGAAATGTGCTTGCGGCGCGACAGCGAGCGGCAAATTCTGCGCGGAATGCGGCGCAAAGAAGCCTGAGGCTTCGACTTGGACGTGTTCCTGCGGCGCTGTGAACAACGGCAAGTTCTGCACTTCCTGCGGCGCCAAAAAACCCGAGACCGTTCAATGCGCAAACTGCGGCTGGAAACCCGAAGACCCGACAGAGGCACCGAAATTCTGTCCCGAATGCGGAACCCCGTTCAATAAATAAGGAGGTCTTCTATGTCCACCTTGCTCGAATACAAATGTCCGTGCTGCGGCGGCGCGATAGCGTTTGACAGCGCATCGCAAAAACTAAAATGCCCTTACTGCGATACCGAATTTGATGTCGAAACACTTAAATCATACGACGAGGATCTTAAAAAAGAGACCCCCGACGATATGAAGTGGCAGACCGAAGCCGGAAAAGAGTGGCAGGAGGGCGAAGCCGAGGGAATGCGCGTTTACGTCTGCGATTCCTGCGGCGGCGAGATAGTCTGCGACGAAAACACGGCGGCGACGAGTTGCCCCTATTGCGGCAACCCCGTTGTTATGAAAGGCAATCTCAAAGGCTTTTTGAAGCCCGATTACATAATCCCGTTCAAACTCGATAAAAAGGCTGCAAAGGCAAAGTTCTTCGAACATCTGAAAGGCAAGCGCCTTTTGCCGAAAGTCTTCAAGAGCGAGAACCATATCGATGAGATAAGGGGCGTTTACGTTCCGTTTTGGCTGTTTGATTCCGATGTTGACGCGAACATTCGTTATAAGGCGACCCGTGTCAGAACTTGGAGCGACAGCGAAAACGATTACACGGAAACAAGTTACTATGCCGTTTATCGAGGCGGTAACATCGCGTTTGAAAACGTTCCCGTTGACGGCTCGTCCAAAATGCCCGACGATCTGATGGAATCCGTCGAGCCGTTCGATTTCGGAGAAGCAAAAGAGTTCGCAACGGCGTATTTTGCGGGATATCTTGCGGATAAATACGATGTTGACGCGGAACAATCCGTGGAAAGAGCGAACGCAAGAGTCAAGAGCAGCACCGAACAGGAATTTGCAAAGACCGTTACGGGCTATGCGTCCGTGACTACCGAGCAGAGCAGTATCAAACTTTCAAACGGTGTTGCAAAATATGCGATGTATCCCGTCTGGATTCTGAACACGACGTGGAAAGGTCAGAAGTTCACGTTTGCGATGAACGGGCAGACCGGTAAATTCGTCGGTAATCTTCCTCTTGACAAAGGCGCTTTCTTCAAGTGGTTTTTCGCTCTCGGCGGAATATTGAGTGCTGCGGCACTCGCCGTTTCGTATCTGATTTGGTTGTTGTGAGGAGGGGTTCAAGATGAAAAAGAAAATATTGTCTCTGATACTCCTGCTTGCGGTCATGTTGAGTTTTGCTCTGCCCACGTTTGCCGCCTATGATTTTGATGAAATCAGAATTATTGACAATGCGGACTTCCTGACGGAAGCCGACTATGCGACGGTTTATACAAAACTCTGCGACGCATCGAGAAAATACGGTGTCGAACTTTTCATATATACCGAAAAAAGCAATGTTGAAGAGACTGACGAAAACATAAACCGCTATGTCAGAAATCTTTATAATGAGATATTTGACAATGAAGCGGGAAAAGACTGTGTTATCCTCTATGTGATAGACGACACCGCAGAACTTGACCTTTCGTGCATATATTCCAACGGCAAAGCAAAAGCCGCAGTCAACTTTGACGCACAGGAACGTCTTCGCGAAACGCTTCGCGACGGCGGAAAGTCGGACAGATTTGTCCTTTATGCCGATGAATGTATAAGACTGCTCGATCTTTATGAGTCAACGGGCAAAGAGTATAAAGAACCGTTCGGTTGGTTCGGCGCAATTGTACTCAGTCTCGGAATAGGCTTTATTATCGCTCTTATAGTTGTCCTGGCGATGAAGGGCAAACTTAAAACCGTTCGTTTCAGCAACAATGCAACGGATTATACCGTTCCCGACAGCATGAACGTGACCGACGAAAGAGAACTGTATCTTTACAGCACCGTTGTGGCGACTCCGAAGCCGAAAGAATCAGATTCATCATCTTCGTCATCGGATTCTTCCGACGGCGGAATCAGCAGTTCCGGCAGAGTGTAAGGCTTTCTGTTTATCTAAATTTAAAACATAACAAACGCCTGCGTTACAGTCGCAGGCGTTGTCTTTTTTTTTCTCTCCGAACGGCTCATTTTCGGCAGAAACGGAAAATATTTCATTCGGGTATTGACTAAAACATACTTTTATGGTATACTTACGGCGTAAAAGAAGATAATAGACTTGAAACAATGCGATTTCAAGCGAGGGGTGAGAAGAACGGATAAATACAATATAACCGGAATGAGTTGCGCGGCGTGCAGCGCACGCGTGGAAAAGACTGTATCGGCGCTGAAAAATGTCGATGAATGCAGCGTAAATCTACTGACAAATTCAATGACGGTTTCGGGAACCGCAACGGAAGACGAAATTGTTTCCGCAGTCGTTGCTGCAGGGTACGGCGCATCGAAAGTCGGGGCAAAAAACGACGCTGCGCCCGCAAAAGAACCGCTGAAAGATGAAATGACGCCTAAACTCCGCAAAAGACTTTTTGCGTCGCTCGGTTTTCTTTTGGTTTTGATGTATTTTTCGATGGGGCACATGATAGGGCTTCCCCAACCGCAGATAATCGAAGATCATGCGGCGGTCGGCGGACTTATCCAACTTTTGCTGACTGCGATCATCATGGTAATAAACCAAAAATTCTTCATCAGCGGCGTTAAAGGACTGCTTCACCGCGCTCCGAATATGGACACGCTTGTTTCGCTCGGTGCGGCGGCGTCGTTCGGTTACAGCACATATATCCTGTTCAAAATGATAGTTTTCCCCGAGCAGGCGATGCACCTTTATATGCACGAACTTTATTTCGAGTCCGCGGCAATGATTCTGACGCTGATAACGCTCGGCAAAATGCTCGAAAGTTATTCAAAGGGAAAAACCACCAACGCCATAAAGGGACTGATGGAACTTGCGCCGCGTACCGCAACGTTGCTTGTTGACGGCAAAGAGACAACTGTTCCCGCCGAACAGGTTAAAAAGGGCGATATTTTCATCGTCAGACCCGGCGAAAGCATTCCCGTTGACGGAGTGGTTCTTGAGGGGCACAGCGCGGTGGACGAATCTGCGCTGACGGGCGAAAGCGTTCCCGTGGACAAAGACGTTTCGTCTCCCGTTTCCGCGGCAACGGTCAACCGTTCGGGCTTCATCAAATGCGAAGCGACACGCGTGGGAGAAGATACCACGCTTTCGCAGATTATAAAGATAGTCAGCGACGCTGCGGCGGGAAAAGCGCCGATAGCGAAAATCGCGGACAAGGTTTCGGGCGTTTTCGTTCCCGTCGTTATCTCAATCGCGGTCGTAACGCTTGTCGTCTGGCTGCTTATCGGCAAAGACATAGGCTTTTCTCTTGCAAGAGCAATATCGGTCCTTGTAATCAGCTGCCCCTGCGCACTCGGGCTTGCAACGCCCGTGGCGATAATGGTCGGCAACGGCGTCGGCGCACGCCACGGAATCCTTTTCAAGACCGCAGAAGCGCTTGAACAAACAGGCAAGGTAAAAACCGTGGTTCTCGACAAAACGGGAACCGTCACGCGCGGCGAACCCGAAGTCTGCGACATAGTTCCCTGTGCGGGAACAGATGTATCGTCCCTGCTTTCTGTTGCCGTTACGCTTGAAAGCAAAAGCGAACACCCTCTTGCAAAGGCGGTTATGAAATACGGCAAGGAAAACGGCGTCACCGTTCGCGAAACAACCGATTTCGAAGCCGTGGCGGGTAACGGACTGACGGCTCTTTCCTACGGAAAACCTCTGTTCGGCGGCAAACGCGAATTTATAGAAAGCAAAGTTTCCGTTCCCGAAGATATGAAAGCAAAAGCCGACGCGCTTGCGTCCGAGGGCAAAACTCCGTTGTTTTTTGCCCGTGAAAACGGTCTTTGCGGAATTATCGCCGTTGCGGATAAGATAAAACCCGACAGCGCACAGGCAGTCGACGCTCTTCAAAAAATGGGCATCCGCGTGGTAATGCTCACGGGCGACAACGAACGCACCGCACAGGCGGTAGGCAAACAGGCAGGAGTCGATGAAGTTATCGCAAACGTTCTTCCCGCCGAAAAAGAAGCTGTCGTTACCCGCTTGAAAAAGGACGGCAAAGTTGCCATGGTCGGCGACGGCATAAACGACGCTCCCGCGCTCACGGCAGCCGAT
>ULVO01077661.1_pt1 | contig 10046 bp, 9 predicted proteins | sample 1959521 | NCBI WGS metagenome assembly ULVO01 (sample SAMEA4835788, study PRJEB28245) | human gut metagenome | biome: gut microbiome; material: fecal sample | place: Denmark | collected 2008
GTGGGGCTCGATGCCACAGCTTTGAAGATGTGGAGCGTGCCGTGGTGGTGCTGAGGTGCCACATTCTCGCCACGTTTGTGGCGTGGCAGTGCGTAGGCAAGCAAATAGGCGGGGTCGATGGCGTGGAGGCGCGCGGTGGGCAGCGAGGTGCCATTCTCCGTTACCTCAAGTTTCCAATCGTCGTCCCACGCAAACACATTAATCAGCACCGAATTTTCCTCAAACGCATCGTAGGTGGGCATCAGCTTGAAAGTTTTGCTCAGCGCCACAGCATCGGCGTTGGTGGCGAGGAATTGTTTCACTGTGTTCATGTCCAGCACGCGCATTTGAGGGTCGCTGTGGTCTTCTATAGAGGCGTATTTCCATTCTATGCTGTCGCCCCTCACTGTCCATCGGCTGTATCCGGCAGGAGAGCCGTCGGTACACATGTCGGTGCCGGTGAGTTTGCCGGTAATCCACCACGAAGCGCAAATTGCGGCAATGTTATGCTCCATGATGTGTGGATATTCGCTTGGGTGGGCGTTGAAATTCACATGGGTGTGACCGCTCACGAAATGCACATTTTTAAAGCCGTCGAAGCAACTGGCAAGTTCCTTGTAGTTCTGGAGCGATCCGAAAGTGCTGAAATTGCGATTGATTCTGAATGTGGGGATATGCGAGCACACCACCACAGGCATCTGCTTGTCCACGAGGGCGAGGTCTTGGCGGAGCCAGTTGATTTGCTGCTCGGTGACGGCCGCATTGTAGTTGCGCTACCCCCACACGCCTTTGCGCGCCTTTTTCCCGGCAGGGAGCGTGTCGTTTTGATACACGATGTTGTCGAGCACCACATAGTGCACTTTGCCCAAGTTGTAGGAATAGTAGTTAGGGCAAACCACATCGCGCCACAGTTTTGCGGCAAGGAAGTCGGTGTTTGCCGAGTGAGGCACAGCGGGGTCGTTGTCGTGATTGCCAATCACAGGGAAAAGCGGCACAGGATAGTGCATCTTGCGTTGGTCGTCCATGAAATTGCGCAATGTGTATTTGTTGGCGTACCAAAAGTTGTCCCAAGTCAGGTCGCCCAAAATCATTGAATAGGTGGGCAACTGGCTCTCGGCTGCCTTTTCCTTCTCGTATTTCAGCGAAGCGATATAGCCGTTTTTGTAGGTCTTGCGGTCGCCGATGCGGCGTGCGAGATGGCTGTCGGCACCGATAATCATCACATAATCGTCGGCAGGGCTGTAAGTGAGTTTGAAATTGTGAACCTCGGCGGTTTCCACTTTCGCATCGCTCAATTTTTGCCAAAACTGAGGGTTGAACCCATCTGCCATATCCACCGTGTAGCCACGAGGAATGGAGATAAACACATAGCCGTTCGCTTTGTCGGTTTGCAGGGCGTAGCGGCCTTGCTTGTCGGTGGTCACCACATTGATGCCGTCGCTCACAGCCACGCCACTCACGCCAGCGCCACCACAGGTCACCGTGCCAGTCACATTTTGCGCCAGCGCCGCCATCGCAGCGGTGGCAGCAAACACAGAAATAAAAATCAATTGTCGAATCATTTTCCCTTTTTATTATTTTTTTGTCACCACAAAATTAATCAAATTTCCCTCCCCATCCAAGACGCTATAGCGTCTTGGGAATGGATAAAAAGGCGGCGGAGCACTTGGGGGAGTGCTTCGCCGCTGGAGTTATGGCTTTATTCCATGGAGGAATGTTTGCTTATTTGCCAAGCTTGGCTTGAATTGCCTTGCTTTCGGCTTCGTAGCCTGGCTTGTTAAGGAGGGCAAACATGTTTTTCTTGTAAGCCTCCACACCTGGCTGGTTGAATGGGTTCACGCCCAAGATGTAGCCGCTCACGCCACAAGCCTTCTCGAAGAAATAGATGAGTTGGCCGAGGTAGCGCTCAGTGAGTGCAGGAATGGTGATGAGCAAGTTTGGCACGCCGCCATCCACGTGAGCCAAGCGAGTGCCGAGTTCAGCCATCTTGTTCACCTCGTCAACGTGCTTGCCAGCGAGGAAGTTCAGACCGTCGAGGTTGGCATCGTCGTTAGGAATGATCACGCTGTGGCTCATATCGCCTACAGAAAGCACGGTTTCGAAGATGGTGCGTTCGCCATCTTGAATCCATTGACCCATAGAGTGGAGGTCGGTGGTGAAGTCAACCGATGCTGGGAAAATGCCCAGATGGTCCTTACCTTCGCTTTCGCCGTAGAGTTGTTTCCACCATTCAGCGAGATAGTGGAGGCGTGGGCAGAAATTCACCAGAATTTCAATCTTCTTGCCAGCCTGATAGAGTGCGTTGCGGGTTTGAGCGTAGGTGAACACGTTTTCGTCGTCGCCATTCTCAATTTCCACAGCACCAGCCACGAGAGCCTTCACATCGTAGCCAGCCACAGCGATTGGGAGCAAGCCCACAGGAGTGAGCACAGAGAAGCGGCCGCCCACATTGTCGGGGATAACATAGGTCTTGTAGCCCTCTTGGGTGGCGAGACTGCGAAGTGCGCCCTTCTTGGCATCGGTGATAGCCACGATGCGCTTCGAAGCCACTTCCTTGCCCTCTTGCTGCTCCAGCATGTCTTTCAACAGACGGAAAGCGATAGCAGGTTCGGTGGTAGTGCCTGATTTAGAGATAACGATGATGCCGAATTTGTGGCCTTTCAAAAGGTCCATGAGGTCGGCAAGATAATCCTCGCCGATATTGTTGCCTGCAAAAAGCACCTTGCAGTTGCCTGGCTTGTAAGCGTCGAAGCTGTCGCTCAACGCCTCAATCACAGCCTTAGCACCAAGATAGCTGCCGCCGATGCCGATAGCCACCACAAATTCGCAAGATTCGCGAAGCGATTTGGCTGTGGCTTCGATGTCGGAGAGTTCAGCTTCGGTAATACTGCTTGGAAGGTGGAGCCAACCGAGGAAATCGTTGCCCTCACCTGTGCCTTTTTCAAGTTTTTCTACTGCGTTAACAGCCTGCTCCTTCAGCGCGTCAACCTTGCATTGGTCGATGTCTTGACCAAGAGCGGCGAAATTAGATACCTGAATTTTTTCTAACATAGTAAAATTATTTAGTGGATTATTAAATGCCTTTGGGATTATTAAATGCTTTTAGTGAATGCGCGGCGGCGTTTGTGTTGCACATAGTTGAAATATTGCCATTGCTTCTGCACATTTTCGTTGGTTTCAAGCTCCACGTTGGTTTCTGCCCATTTGTAGCCACGCTTGTTGAAGGCAGGAATCAAGTCGATGAAGAACAGCGAATTCACGCCCTTGCTCTGATATTCAGGCTTCACGGCAATGAGCAGCAAGTCGACGATATCCTTTTCCTTTTTGATGCCTTTCAGCAAGTGGTACCAACCAAATGGCAACATGCGGCCACGGCTCTTAATCAGCGCTTTGGAAAGCGATGGCACTGACACGCCCACACCCACAAGTTGGTCGTTGGCATCAGCCACGAGCGAAATGTGGTCGAGTGGCAAGAAAGGCAAATACTCCTTGATGTAGTGCTGCATCTGCTTTTCAGAGAGTGGAGAATAGCCAAACAGACTGTCGTAAGCCTCGTTGATAAGCGAGAAGATGGATTCACCGTACTTACCAACCACCTCTTTGAGAGAGGTTTTCTCCACCAGGTGCAAACCGAAGCGGTGTTGCACGATGTTGCCGATTTTCAGCATCTTTTCAGGAATTTCCTTTGGCACATCAATCTTAAATTCCACCCAGTCGGCATCTTTTACGAAGCCCAGTCGCTCGAAGTGCTTCTGATAGTAGGGATAGTTGTAGATGGTGGCTTGTGTACTCAGCTGGTCGAAGCCCTCAATCAGGCACCCTTCGGGGTCCATATCGGTGAAGCCGAGAGGTCCGGTGAGCTGCGTCATGCCTTTGCCTTTCGCCCAGTCAACCACTGCACCATAGAGCGCATCCACCACTTCCTCGTCGTCGATGAAATCGACAAAACCAAAGCGGCCCTCTGCCTTGCCGGCGCGCTCGTTCACCAATTTGTTGATGATGCCAGCGATGCGGCCCACAGGCTTATCGTCGCGATACGCCATGAAAAATGCGCTCTCGCAAAACTCGTAAGCGGGATTTTCTTCAGGAAGAAAAGTGGTGAGCATATCGTTCGCAAGGTCGGGAACGTAGTATTGATTGCCTTTATAAATAACGTCTATTGGAAAATGGATAAACTTGAGTAACTCCTTTTTTGTGGGCTCAAGTTTGTGAATATCAACTGCCATTATAAATCGTTTGTATTAATATTGATGTGCAAAGTTACAAAAAGAAGTTAGAAATCAGAAATTTCCGAAGTTTGAAGTTTGGAAATTAGGGGATTTGCTCAGTGTTTTTGTGGTGAATGGAGCACTCGGAGTACTCGGATTGCTCGGATTGCTGATTTCACCAACTTGCCGCTTTTATTGCCGACCGCTGTGGTGGTTAGTGGCTGAAGGTGTAGAGGATGAAGAGGAGGGTGAGGATGATGGCGATGAGGGGGAGGTAGATGGTGTCGCTCAGGCGGCGTTCGAGGCGCAAGTCGAGCAAGGCAAGGTCGCTGATTTCGCCGCTGATGCATTGGTGCGCTATCTGAATGAGGCGTTTCGGGTGGCTGGGCGACGCTATCACGGCATCGAGCAGTGCCTCGCCGTAAGCTGCCACCACCTCGCGCTCGGTGGCTGGGGTGGTGCCTGTGGGGTATATGTCGAGCGTGCGGAAATCGTCGTCGAACACAAACGACCGTGCATCGATCGCTCCTGTTTCACCGCGCTCGCGCGCCTCGGTGATGGCAGCCACCGCACGCTGCTGTAGCAGAGCCATCACACGAGTGTTGACCATTCGGTTTTTAATCAATGTCTGTAAGCAAATTGGCATTTTGGAAAGGGTGGGTGTTTAGCGTTGAATGAAATCTTGGAACGCTTGCCTATAACTGTCGCCAATGGGGATATACACATTGCCGAAGATGATGCGGTTGCGCTCTATTTCACGAATTTTGCTCTTTTGCACGATAAACGAGCGGTGCACCCTGATGAAGCGCGACGATGGCAGCATTTCCTCCATCGCCTTCATGTTCATCAGCGATACCACCGGCTTTGTCGATTCGTCGGTGTAGATTTTCACATAGTCCTTCAGCCCTTCCACATAGTTGATGCTGTCGAGGCGGATTTGAATCAACTTATATTCGCTTTTCACGAAAATGCTCTTCGTTTCCTCACTCTTTTCCGCATCGCCCTGATGGCGAACGAGCGAAAACCACTGGAGCGCCTTGTTGCACGCCGCCAGGAAATCCACATAACTGATGGGCTTGAGCAGATAGTCGAGCGCATTGCTGCGGAAACCGTCGAGCGCATACTGGTCGAAGGCGGTGGTGAACACGATGCGTGTGGTTTCGGGAACCATCTTCGAGAGTTCCAGACCATTGATTTCCGGCATTTGAATGTCGAGGAAAATCACATCAACACTTCCTCCGGCTATATCCTTCATCGCCTCGGTAGCGCTGTAGTATTTGCCAGCGAGTTGCATAAATGGAATTTTGTTCACATAACTGGCGAGCAGTTCCACTGCCAAAGGCTCGTCGTCAACGATTGCGCATTTCAGAATCATGGGTGTCAATTTTTATGATTGAATAATACTCTTTTCCGTCTTCTGTGGTGCCACGATGCCACTCGTAGTGGCCGTCGTACATGAGCGAGAGGCGCTTTTGCACCTGTTCGAGCCCAATGCCCGAACCGCTCTTGTCGTTCACGCTCTTCGGGTGGTAACTGTTGCGAATCTCACAAGTGACCACGCCGCCTTCCTCCTCAATCAAAATGTGGATATAACTCGGTGCGGAATACGAAATGCCGTGCTTAAACGCATTTTCAATGAGCGAGATAAAGATAAGCGGAGCAATGAGAATGCGGCTGTTGTCGTCGATATTGAAGTCGGTGGTCACATTCACGCTCTGGCTCACACGGATTTTCATCAGTTCGATGTAGTTTTTGATAAACGCCACCTCCTTGTCGAGCGGCACAAAGTCTTGCTGATTGTCGTAAAGCACATGCCGCAGCAGTTTGCTCAATTCCTGCACCGCGCCCTGTGCCTTGTCGGGGTCGATGGCGATAAGGGCATAGATATTGTTGAGCGTGTTGAGCAAGAAATGTGGATTGAGTTGGTTGCGGAGGTTGGTCAGTTCGGCCTCGCTTCGTGTTTTCTCAGCCTCGCGCCTCAAGTCATCTACACGCTTCATGTGTTGCGACATTCGTATCGCCATTGCCAAAGCCACCAGCAGCACCATCAGCACGGCTTGCCACAAGGCAAACCCAAACGGAGCACGTGGACCGCCGGGCCTTGGGAATCGTGGACGGTGATGGCGCGTGGGTTCGGGCAGGTAATCCGAAATCAGCCACCACCAGCCTGAATGCACGCCCAGAGTAAGAAGCAAAAGCAGCAGATTCACCCCAAAGAAGGTGCTGCGCTTGTGCTTGAGGTAGAGGTGTGGAATGAGATAAAGATAATTCAGGTAGAACACTGCCATATAGCACAGCGTCGGGCCAAGGGAACGGCAGGTGTGCAGCAGGCACTCGTCGAGACTCTCCGACGGACGAAGCAGCGACGGAACGAAGATAATCAGTCCCCAGCACATCACATGAATAGCCAAACTCCTTTTGTCGATATTTAGTTTTATCACTTTAGTGTATAATTTTACTTTCGGTCTGTGCTAAGTTATAAAAAAGAACCGACACCCCCAAAATCCAATAGACAATCGCCACCTTTTTATAGACAAAAAGCGGTTTTTAGAGAGATTAGAAGTTAGAAATTAGAAGTTAAGAAGTTAAAGAAGTTAAGACGACAGTCTTTGGCTTTTGAAATGATGGTGTTTCCGTCAGACCTGTCGGACCTGTCAGACCCAAACTCGTTGACCTGTTGACTCGTTGTCTCGTTGACTCGCTGCCTTGTTGACTTTGAGGAGAAAAAAGAATCCCGGTGAGCGCGGGGGGCTCGCCGGGATTGCGTTATGTCGTTTGGATTGGAGGAATGATTACATGCTCTCAATCGCTTTTTTCACGAGTTCGAATACTGCTTCTGGACCACCAGTGCCTTCAATCATGTGAAGGAGGCCCTTCTTAGCGTAGAATTCCTTCAATGGAGAAGTTTGGTTGTTGTAAACTTCCAAACGTGAGGTGATGGTTTCGAGGTTGTCGTCGCTGCGGCCAGTTTCCTTACCGCGGTTGAGCAGACGAGCGATGAGAATGTCTTCTGGCACATCGAGGCCAATCACACCATTCAACTTGGTGCCGCGCTTTTCGAGCATAGCATCGAGGGCTTCAGCCTGTGGGATAGTGCGTGGGAAACCGTCGAAAATCACACCGTTTTGAGCAGCTTCTTTGTTGTCGTCAACAACAGAGGCCAAAATGTCTACCATCAGTTCGTCGGGAATCAGTTGACCCTTGTCGATATACTCTTTGGCAGTTTTACCAAGGTCGGTGCCGCGTTTGATATGGTCGCGGAGCACATCACCTGTTGAAATGTGGAAGAGTCCATAGGTCTTAATCAAGACTTCGCTTTGAGTTCCTTTACCAGAACCTGGAGCGCCAAACATTACAATGTTAAGCATATTAATAAGTATTAAAGTTAGCCGTTATATTAAATTTTTACTTGTCTTTCAAAACCAAGATGTCGCGCAATCCGCGTGCTTGTCCGTCGAGGTCGAGTCCGTAGCCCAAGATGAACTTTGAAGGAATTTCAAATCCTACAAATTCAGGAGCTTGACCAGTGGTGAGCGATTTGGGCTTGAACAGCAGCGTAGCCATTTTCACGCTCTTTGGATTGTGCTTAGCCAGAGCCTCGCGCAGTGCCTTTGCCGTAACGCCGGTATCTACAATGTCTTCAATGATAATCACGTCGCGGCCTTCAAGATTCTCGGCAAGCCCCATCACCTCGTTTACCACGCCGGTTGACGATGTGCCTTCGTAGCTCTTGAATCGAATGAAAGTGATTTCAGCCTCTGGCAGATTGCAGGCGCGGAACAAGTCGGCTGCAAAAACGTAGGCGCCATTGAGCACACACACGAAAATAGGCGACTTTTCATCGCCAAGGCTCTCCACAATCTCGCGAGCCACACGGTTCACTTGCTTTGTAATTTCAGCTTCGCTGAGGTAAGGTACGAAAGTCATACCTTTCACTACTGTCTCTGTCATCTTTACAATTAAAGAAAAATTTCAACAAAGTTAAAAAAGTTTATTATTCTCACCAAATTTTCAAACCCCTATATCATGTGTTTTTGCAAAAAAATCCGTAATGAGCGAGTTTTTTTGCGTTTCGCTATCGTAGCCAAGAAAAAATCCGTATTTTTGTAGTTGCTTTTTTACGGCTTTTTTACGAAGGATTAAAATTGAATTTATGAAAATATTCACTACCGAAGGCATTAGAAGAATCGACGAAGCAACCATCGAGCGCGAGAGCATCAAAATGCTCGACCTGATGGAGCGTGCCGCGTCGGCTGTGGTCTATCAAATCATATCACGCTGGCACCCCAGCAAACGAATTGTGATTTTCGCCGGTCCGGGCAACAATGGCGGCGATGCGCTTGCTGTGGCTCGACTGCTGGCGGAGCAGGGCTATCGCTCTGAGGTTTACCTCTTCAATGTGAAGGCCACTCGCCTGTCGCACTGCTGCGAAACCAACCGCGACCGCCTCAAAGGGCTCGACCGTGTGGAACTGATTGAGGTGCTCGACACCTTCACGCCACCCGAACTCGGCCCCGACGACTTGGTGATCGATGGTTTGTTTGGCTCAGGCTTGAGCAATCCGCTCAAGGGCGGGTATGCTTCCACCGTGCAGTATATCAACGAGTCGCACGCCTTTGTGGTGTCGCTCGACATTCCTTCGGGTTTGTTTGGCGAATGGAACACCGGTGTGGACCGCCGCAATATTGTTCGTGCCAATCTCACGCTCGCTTACCAATTCAAGCGTCTGTCGTTTTTCTTTAGCGAAAACGCTGAATTTTTGGGCGAAGTGGTGGTGCTCGACCTTGAGATGGACCAAGATGCCATCGCAAGCACTCCTGCCGATTTCTATCTGATTGAGCGTGAAGATGTGAAGCGCGAACTGCGCCCACACGGCAATTTCATCAACAAATACGACAATGGCACCGTTTTCCTCGTGGCTGGTAGTTACGGCATGATGGGTGCCGCCACGCTTGCTGCGCGTGGTGCAATGCGTGCAGGTGCGGGTTTGGTGACTGTTCATGCACCGAAGTGCGGCTACATTCCATTGGCTACCACCGTGCCAGAGGTGCTGTTTGAAGCCGACCAAAGCGAATATTTTACCACCGACATCGAACTCCACCATAACTACAATGTGGTGGCAATCGGTCCGGGCATCAGCACCACCAGCGACACCATTGCGGCGGTGGATTCGTTCATTAAGCGTTATCGCCGTCCGTGCATTCTCGATGCCGATGCACTCAACTGCATCGCCACTCGTCTGGTGCTCATTCACAGCATACCAAAGGGCTCAATCCTCACGCCACACAATAGCGAGTTCGACCGCCTGTTTGGCGAACACACCACCGATGAAGACCGCCTGAAGAAGGCAATCGATGTGTCGCGTCTCTACGAAATCACTATCGTGCTCAAGGGCCACTACACCAAGACGGTGCGCCCCGACGGCAAGGTGTATATCAATAGCACGGGCAACCCTGGTTTGGCAACTGCCGGCAGCGGCGATGTGCTTACTGGCGTGATTGCGGCATTCATTGCCCAGGGATATTCACCCGACTGGAGCGTGGCTCTCGGCGTGTATGTTCATGGTTTGGCTGGCGACATCGCCATCGAGGAGCAAGGCACCCACGGCCTTATTGCCCCCGATGTGGCAAACGCCGTAGGCAAAGCCATCCAAAGCATCATAGGCAACGACCAATTCGAATAACGGTTAAGGGGTGCGGAACAAACCGCACCCCTTTTGTATAATTCCCATTGCTAATTCCCTTAGCGATAAAAAAACACCTATTTAATCCATTTTAACCCATTAACACCTAATTTTCTTTTTTAGGTGTAAATTGGCGTTCAGTGGAAAATTACTGGGATAGATTGTGCATTGTTGCC